>Ga0209915_1003632_pt1 | contig 12649 bp, 3 predicted proteins | sample ThiBiot_750_plan_FD_183952 | JGI IMG/M metagenome (GOLD analysis project Ga0209915, IMG submission 183952) | Wastewater bioreactor microbial communities from Cape Town, South Africa - Thiocy_cont_750_plan (SPAdes) | ecosystem: Engineered > Bioreactor > Thiocyanate-remediating > Anaerobic-Aerobic ... | reverse complement strand
ATCGTAATAAGTTTGAATACATCTACTACACTTGTGACCATGAGTATTTCGATTTACTTATCAATGAGTGGTGTCTTTAGTCTTGTTTGGGGAGCAGTATCAGATCGATTCGGACGAAAGATTACGCTGATCGTAGCACTGATTATCTTTATAGTTGCCACGATAATATGTATATTTGCTCCTACTATTGCTGTACTCATCGTGTTTCGTACATTGGAAGGTGCTACCATCTCAGCAACATTGGTGGTCGGTCAAAGTTTGGTGGGTGATATCTTTCCAGAGGAGAAGAGGGGAACGGCAGTAGGATTCTTCTTCTTGCTTTTTAATATAGGTCCTATAATGGGCCCTATAGTCGGTGGTCCGCTATCATATGCATTTGGCTGGCGTAGCACTTTCGTCTTTTTGACAATCTACTCGTTTATCGCCATCGTCATAGTGATATTTCTGATACCTGAAACTCATCAATACTTTGCCAAAGAACACTTTCACAAAACGAACCCAAACAAACGTATAATTGATGCTCAACCCATCGAGAAGCCTTCATTTGAAAAACCATGGAAATCATTAATTCATCTAATTGATTTGACAATATTACCTTATATGGCTATATCAACAACGGCGTATTGCATCGTAATTATCAGTTCTCCTTTATTTTCTATTTTTCTTTCCGAACCACCCTACGACTATACAGAAGATATTATTGGTTATCTTTATATACCAAATGGTGTAGTCTTGGTTATAGGCAGCATTTTTGGTGGATGGATATCAGATAAAGCTTACACATATTTTGGACAGGAAAAATGTCTTGAAGGACGTCTTGTACCAGCTCTATGTTTATCCATCCTAATTCCAATTGGACTGATTATTTACGGATGGATATTTGATTACAAGTTGAACGTGGTTGGATCTATCATTGGTATGTGTTTGATCGGTTTTGGTCAAACAGCCGTGGAATCAGCTGTGTCAACTTATCTTACAAGCAAGAAACAGAGTGAAGCAGCTGCAGTCATTGCCGCCAATACCTTTTTCAACTCGTTTGTAGGAGGTATCATTTTAACATGTGCCGTGCCTATGTATAATGCAATGGGTATAGGGCCCTACTGTTCTTTCTTGGCTAGTCTCAATGTCATCACTATTGTGTGGAGTGGTGTGCTCGTGTACAAAAATGTAAAAACAGGAGGCTATGTTGCCATGTAGAATGACATAAATATATTATCATCAAAGAATAGATATATTTCAAATTGTGTTATTTTATTTTTATGATAAAACACTATTCACAGACTGGATCAAAATAAAAAAAGAAATCACTTTTTGATCGATTTCTAATTCGTGGTGATCGAAATGTACTAATACCGGTATGACGATCATAAGTCTCGAACGAAGATACCAAACGTTTGCCTCCACCATCAGGTAGATCAACAATAAACTGTGGCATATTAAATCCAGCTGTTGATCCGCGTAATTCTTTTTCAAGTTCAATAGCTAAGCCAAGTGTTGTGCGAAATTCTTCAGCTCCCGACACCATATCATGCAAATAAACATAATAAGGTTGAATATTGATGTAGGACAAATATTTGATTAGTTCATACATTGTCTTAAAATCATCATTGATTCCACGTAATAGAACAGTTTGATTGCGAACATGAATATTGTTTTGGAATAATTTATCAGCAGCATTTTTCGTTACATATGTAATTTCATTTGGATGGTTAATATGTGTGTGAATGGCAAATGATTTCGATTGTTCACGAGCCAATTGACTCAATGTGACCAGACTTTGAAACCATGCATGGTCACTAAGAATTTTCATGGGCATAACTGAGAGACCTTTCGTAGCACATCGAATTCGTCTTACATGTTCAATATCTAATAAACGTTTGCCCAAATTGAGAAGTAAATATCCAGGAAGAAGATAGACATCGCCACCACTTATCACAATATCTTCAATTTCATCATGTTCTTCAATATATTCAAAGATTTTGTCGAAACGTGATTTGCCCGGAATGAATTTGATCTTATTGACAGTTTCTGTATTCGTACCGATTGAATAGCTACGTGTACAAAATCGACAGTAAACTGGACATAAGGAAGTTGTCAGAAAGAGTACTTTATCTGGATAACGATGGATGAGACCGGACACGGGACTATCTCGTTGTTCGTTCAATGAGTCCAATTTCATCATTGGATGATCAGGTTCAGCTGTCGACTGTACAGGTATGAATTGTTTACGTATTGGGCAATTATACGGATCATTCCAGTCGATGAGTGATGCTATGTAAGGTGTTACTTTGACAGACATCGTTGATTTTGTCAGTGCTTCTCGAAAATCGGACCAGAACTGAGTCGAATTCGTTGCCAATCGAACAATTTTAGTGGCATCGAGAGTTTCTCGTTGTTGCCAATTATGATTGAGAAATTTCGATTCTATAACATCCTTATAGAAGGATAAATTCGTCCAAAATGCATTCGGATATAAACGGGAGTAAATAAAACGAGATGACATTATTTATGAAATGTTCTGAAATTAAATCAATCAAAAAAAAAATTAGTATACGATTCTAATAAGTTTAAATATTTATTTCAATAGAAATTCAACTTTGATATGAAAATGACAATAGTTTCGCTAAACTAAATTCTAAATGTGCACTTATCTCCAGTTGCTTCGCTTCATTAATGGCTTTCTCTTTTAAACCAATGCGTTCTGTCAAATGCATATCACCACAAATCATGACATGTGTATTTTCCTTTTTGTTATTCTTGTAAACGAGAGAAATATTCGATTGAAATTTCAAAGAGAGAGCCTGATCACCATTTGTTACTAGACAACCATTGTCATTGAGAATATTGCGTATATTAGCAGTAATTTCGTTGAAAGCATTGACAATAAAGATGATATCGTATTTATTCGTTGTCGTATATCGATCAGTAATTGCCTTGTGTTCAGCAAAACCGAAATAGTTAGTAGCGAATTCGATGACAGTTTGATCATTTTCAACTATATCAATAACAACGAATGGAAAGTAATGTCGGATCAACATAGGCAAAATACCACCGCCTAAACCAAAAACCAGTACACGATTCACGTCTTGTTTACATAAAAATCCAGTAAAGAAAAGTTTTGTAGATATGTCAAATGGTCGAAATGGTCGTCGCAAATTCATCCTTGTTTGCCACAACAATTGTTCGTTATCTCGGAAATAGAGTGTAAGTACATCGTCGCCATATCGACCAACTACAATATCGTAAGTACTCACACATGATTGACATTCAGCAAGAATCAATTGTGGTAGTTCGAAGTTATGATGAACAACAAGCTTTTTAACAGGTGAACCCAACCAATCAGTATGTTCTGACAATTGATCATGTGGAAGAACTACTGAACAAGGCATTAGACGATTATGACCTATCATTCGAACACCAGGTAGAATCAGTGACATTGGTTGAAGGATACAATGTGGACCGAGTATAACAGAACGATATTTCATAGAGCGTTGTTCAAATGTATGACATTGTATTCGACATGTTGACGACAAACGTGAATAACTACCAATTGTAGTTAAATGCATATCATCGATACATTTCATATCTTCAATAATAACATTATCACCAATATTCACTCCAAAACATCGAAGAATAATAACGAGCCACTGTGTACCACCCAATAGGCAACCAAACCATTTTTCATAATAATTAAGTAAACATATGGAGAAATCTGGCCATTGTCGATATGCAATACAAATTATACTTGAATAGATAAACAAAAATAAATTTAAATTAGAAACAGTGACGCATAGACTAAATATTAAAGCATTTATGAATTCATAGATAAGTATTTGTTTCATTTGCGGCGATCCTGTTGTTGTTGTTGTTGTTACATTTGCATTCGATAAACCAATAGGCATAGGATGTGCAGGAATACCAAATAGAATATCACCTTTGTTGCCATTGACGGTCGTTGTCGAATCAACTCGAGTAAGAGAACCAATAACCATATCTTCTAAAATAGATGCGCCCGATCGAATTACACTATAGTTACCAATAAACGATCCACGACCGATATGAATAGGACCAACAACAATACATTCACACTCAATTGTAACATCATATGGAACAAAACATACCGAAGAAGTTATTGTACTACCACTATCAATGACGAGTAAATTGGGTGGTACCAATAAAAGTGGAACAATTTCAATGATAAGAATATCTTTGTTCTGTATTGTGACACCTAACCATTTAAGAATCGATGGAGTATATCGATTTCCTTCATTGAAAACTGATGAAAGACATGGACCACATGAGCTTACAATTAGTTTACGCAACCAGAATTGTAAAAGAAATTGCCAAGAATTGAGAGGATAACAAAAGTTCTGTTCGACATGACCAATACATAACAGAAGGAGAAGTGCAATCACACAACTAAGAATAATCCAAATTAACCAACCAATCGATAGTTGGATGTATAAATATGTGAAATTAGTCAGTATCAAGATGAGTTTTATGATGACTATGTGAATAGTAATCATGACGAACATAGACATCAATTGAAAAGATGACTGATAAAAATTTAATTTCGTTAATGGTGATTGTAATTGATATTTACTATTCATATGACCAGTCACATTTGTCAATGGTTCTATGGCAACATTGTCCGATATATTGACTCCATCATGAAGAACAGAACGAGTTCCAATTGAACAATGTGATCCAATAATGATTTCATGTAACTCATAGGTATGCTCATGATAAGTCATTGATGAAAGAACGACTTCATCACCAATGTACGTTGAATCATCTACTTTGACAAGCCATGGAGCATCAATATGCGTTGTATAAATATATGCATTGTCATTAATACGAGCTCCACATAAACAAAGATATTTATTATAGAAACGAGTACCAAGTAAATAACCAAGCCAATACGTATTTAGAGACCATTGACGTTTTAGAAACCAAATTCGATAATATTGCCATGTATACAGTCTATTCCGCTCTCGTTCAAATGGCCTACCAAACAATTCGATAAACAATGGAAATTGAATCAAATGAATCAATGGAACAAGTAACATTGATAGAAAACTAAATTGCAACTTTATTACAAGTAATATGGGCCATAGCCATTGCCATACCAGAACAAGAATACCAATGGATTCGATCAACCATGATGGATGAAGTCGAATTGAAAAATCTTCTTCTTCCTCCTCATCATCATCATTCAAGTCTGTCCGAGTAATCATTGGTGTTAAAGCTACACCTAATGCTGCAACAGAAGGATTTGCAAATAGCACGCCGATATCCATATTTTCTGTTATCTCTTGTCGAATTAAGTTAAGAGCACGCATCGCACCTAAAGATGTACCACCCAATAAACTAAATGATGTTTCAATATCAGGAAGTGAAGATAAACAAAACGCTCGCATGAAAATGTCCTGTAATTTCAATTCTAATGAAGACATTATTACCTTTTTATATCCAACACCTATTCCTTTTATTTCCTTCAATTTTTTTCTATCGATTTTTCCATTGACATTCAGTGGTAACTCCAAAGCAAATATCCACTTATTAGGTATCATATACGTTGGTAAACGACATTTACATTGATTAAATAACATTTCTTGAAGTTTGCAATCATCCACAATATTTTTTATTTGAACATAAGCCACTAAGTGATCATCATTGTCAATATTCTCTTTCATCACGATACAATTCAAAACATCTATTGAACTTTCAATAATAGCCATTTCAATGGTAGAAAGTTCAATGCGTTGACCACGTAGTTTTATTTGAAAATCTCGACGACCAATGAATATTAATTCACCTGATTTGTTATCTAGACGAGCTAAATCACCCGTTGCATAACATAATTCATTGTTAATTTTAATCAAGACTTTTGATGTAAGATCATCTCGACCATAGTAACCTGCAAACACTCCAACACCTCCAATAAATACTTCACCAACTTCGCCTGGAACTACTGACTGTTGATATTCATCGAGAAGATAAACACAATAACCAGGAAGTGGATTACCGATAGGTATTGTCATTGTTGATAATAGTTCTTCTCGATTCACTTCGTGGCTAGTAGCTACAATAGTAATCTCAGCTGGACCATATTGATTGAAAAATTGACATTGTTCACTGACAAATGGTAAAATTTGGTTAATAGTCGAACTTAGTAATGCTTCACCTCCAAGAGAACAACGTTGTAATGAGCTAATTCTTGTTTGAGTATGACTATTCTCATGAAGATATTTTCCTAGTGCGTTTAACCATGATGGAACTGGTCCAACATAAGTCACATTTTTATCATGAATCGTTTTTGTTGTATAATCAATATCTAGATGACCACTTGGTTTCAATAACACCAATTGAGCACCTCGAATAGCACTACCAAGAATATCATCCAAATGAGAATCAAAAGATGAGCTCGTCATTTGAAGAGTAATATCATTCACTTGCATCACATGAGTTTTCATGTAAGCAATAAAATTTCGATGTCGAATTTGAACACCTTTGGGAACACCTGTTGAACCAGATGTAAAAATAATATGTGAAATTGATTCAGGTGTTACATTTACGTGAGATAATTGTTCGATATCTCTGTCACCATTGAGTGAACTCTGCACACTTTTATTGTCAAGAATCAATTTTGCTTTCACTTGATCAACAAGTTGTTGACGTCTTTCGAAAGGATCAGTTGGATTCAAAGGAATATAAACAGCACCTGCCATCATAATACTTAGAATACCCACAATCATTTCAATACTTCGATCAATACATTGACAGACATTATCGCCAGGTTTGATGCCTTTTTCGTTGATGAGAATCAATGATAATTGTTGTACTTGAGAAAGTAATTCACTATATGTCAGCGATTGATCATCTAATATGACGGCCGATTTATTTGGATAAAGCATCGCTTGTTGAATAAATGCTTGGTGAATACAAATTGATACATTCGATGGATGAACGTTGTTATTGAGTTGTTGTAAAAGAATTTGTTCGTTTGGAAGAAGAATTGATAATTCATAGATTGGTTGCGTTTGAAGATCGAACGAAGATGCAAATAATTGATTGCATAATATTTCAAATCGTTGAGCAAAAATGTGAATTTGTTTCGAACCAATAAATTTGCAAGAAATTTCGTTTAAAACTTCATCATGTGTCATGATCAATGAAAAATCATAATAGATCGGCAGGGTGAATTGTTGAAAATGGCTGTATTTGAAACATAGTTGGGAAAGTTTGGCTACACGATATGCATTATGTGTGAAATTCGCTTTCGGTTGAAGTTGAAAACGATGCGGAATATTGGAAGCAAAAATGCATAAATCAGTGTCATTGGATTTGAGTTTGAACAAAAATAGATAGTAACAAGTAAGAAATAGATCTGGCAAGGAGATATTAGTTAATGTTGCATAATCGATACATGCTTTGACGATTGGATCGGTTAGTTGAAAACAGTGTGTGTAATCATTGGCAATATGTTTTTCAGTCAAATGTCGATTCCAATCGTATTCATGCATCATTTCATGCCAAAATCTATTCTCCGGTAAAATCAAGGACAATTCACAAATGGATTGTTGTTTCATCAATACCAATTGTTCTACAAGGAATTGAAATTGGTTTGCAATATTAGTTAATGTCGATGAATGAAAAAGGTCAGCCGAAACAATAAATTCCGCTTGTAATAGATCTGTTTCAATAGTATGCTCTAGTGATAATGTTATATCAAACATACTACTTTTAGTATTCGAATCTTCGATAGAAAATGGTTGAATAAATGTATTATCATCTAACGGAAGAGGTTTTATTGATAATTCATCCAACGTAAACATGGTTTGAATTGAATTAAATCGTGAACGTTGTTGTATTGGAATCTGTTCTATAATGATTTGATATGGCACATGAAAATGAGAATAGGAGGCATGCAGAAAGTTCGATACTTTGCTGAGAACTTCGTCGAATGTATCTTGTGGATCAATATGGATACCTATTGGAAGAGTATTGACAAACATACCAATTATGTCTTCAAGTTCTGGTCGATACCGATTCGCATTAACAATGCCCACAATTAAATCGCGTTGACCACCGGTTAATTTAAATAAGAAAATATAATAAATTGTTAAACATACTTGATAGAGAGTAGAATTTAACTTCGAAGCATATTCGATCAATTGTGTAGTAACGGAACTTGGAAAATGTATTTGAATACTAAATCCTTGACCCGTACGTAATAAGTCATTATCATGCGGTTTTCGATCGAATGGTAGATTCATTGGTTTTTCAAAATGATAATTCGATAAAATTTGTCGCCAATACATGATAGAAGATGTCATATTCATCTCTCGTTCATGAACTGAGTAATCGATATATTGAAGCATCAAAGCTTGATGATTTTTTTCTTTGTTGCGATAGAATTGTTGAAGTTCATTGAGAAAAATACGTTCCGATTCTCCATCAAATGCAGCATGATGAAAATTAAAAATGATCCAATCTCCAGTGAACAGAAAATCATCGGATGCGCAATGTTGAACGAGATGACAACGGAAAACTTGTCCTTGTTCGAGATTAAAATATGTTTTATTGGAATTTTCATCCAAGAGAATTGTTTCAATAGAATTATTTTCGATGAGACTTACAGAGAATGTGAACCGATCTTGGAGATGAATCGATTGTGTCATATTATCCAATTGAACAGATGTACGTAGAATGGCATGCTTAAGGGTGATCTGTTCAAGTGCTTCACGAAGACGTTTGATCGATACACAATTTTGTGAAACACGAAACACCATAGGACAATTATATACGCTCATATGTTTTTCACTCAGTCTCTGCATACGTATCTGTTCATCAACAACAATACGATCTTGAGCAAACGAAGTTATAGCTTGATCAATTTGTAAAGATAACCATGGTTGATATGATCTATTACTTGTTGATTGCATACATTCAGACAATAACTGAGCATGTTCAATGATTGTTGCATGTTGAAGACAACTTAAAATATCTGGTACACAAACAAATTCCTTTTGATAATAAGTATATAATTTCATAAATTGTAATGAAGAACCATAAAGCGAAAAGAAAGATTTGTTAATCGGGATATTTTCTAAGGAAAGAACTCGACACCATAGCTTATAAACGCGATTTTCCAGATCTGTTCTTGGTACTATTTCATCATCTCTAATGATACTCAAATCAGGACTTGGCAACGCTTTTCGATCGATTTTACCATTGATTGTCAATGGAAATCGTTCCATAACGACAAACTTCGATGGGACCATATATGATGGAAGTATTGAACAACAACGATCACGTAAATCATCTTCCTTGATTCCATCTAACGGACCTTCTACAAAACAGACCAGATGCTCGTCCTCATTATGAACAAGTTTCATAACAACACATGCCGTGACTAACGACGATTCTTTCAATACTACTTCTTCAATCTCATTGATTTCGATGCGTTGACCACGTAGTTTTATTTGAAAATCTCGACGACCAATGAATATTAATTCACCTGATTTGTTATCTAGACGAGCTAAATCACCCGTTGCATAACATAATTCATTGTTAATTTTAATCAAAACTTTTGATGTAAGATCATCTCGACCATAGTAACCTGCAAACACTCCAACACCTCCAATAAATACTTCACCAACTTCGCCTGGAACTACTGACTGTTGATATTCATTAAGAAGATAAATACAATAACCAGGAAGTGGATTACCGATTGGTAATGTCGCTGTTGATAACAGTTCTTCTCGATTCACTTCGTGGCTAGTAGCTAAAAACGTAACCTCTGTGGGACCATATAGATTGAAAAATTTGCATTGTTCACTGACAAATGGTAAAATTTGGTTAATAGTCGAACTTAGTAATGTTTCACCTGCAAGAGCGCAACTTTCTAATGAGCTAATTCTTGTTTGAGTATGACTATTCTCATGAAGATATTTTCCTAGTGCGTTTAACCATGACGGGACAGGCCCAACATAAGTCACATTTTTATCATGAATCGTTTTTGTTGTATAATCAAAATCTAGATGACCACTTGGTTTCAAAACTACCAATTGAGCACCTCGAATAACACTACCAAGAATTTCCTCTAAATGAGAATCAAAAGATGAACTCGTCATCTGAAGAATAATGTCACTTGTTTGGATGATATGAGCTTTCATATAACCAATAATATTTCGATGTCGAATTTGAACACCTTTGGGAACACCTGTTGAACCAGATGTAAAAACAATATGTGAAATTGATTCAGGTGTTACATTTACGTGAGATAATTGTTCGATATCTCTGTCACCATTGAGTGAACTCTGCACACTTTTATTGTCAAGAATCAATTTTGCTTTCACTTGATCAACAAGTTGTTGACGTCTTTCGAAAGGATCAGTTGGATTCAAAGGAATATAAATAGCACCTGCCATCATAATACTTAGAATACCCATAATCATTTCAATACTTCGATCAATACATTGACAAACATTATCGCCAGGTTTGACGCCTTTTTCGTTGATGAGAATCAATGATAATTGTTGTACTTGAGAAAGTAATTCACTATATGTCAGCGATTGATCATCTAAAATGACGGCCGATTTATTTGGATAAAGCATGGCTTGTTGAATAAATGCTTGATGAATACAAATTGATATGTGGGAGAATGAAAAACATTTGTCCAAGTCATGTTGAATTCTAATAGAAAAATTGGATGGTATTGAAGTGAGTATAATTGAGCCATTGAAAGTTGAATGTTCTATTTGATGTAGTAGTGCTTTACTAATATCAGTGCACAATTCACTGAATGAGAGAGAAGGATCGAGACGATAGAAAATACTATAGAAGCAAGACATGAGAAAAATACGGTTACAGTTGGTACTTACGTATCTGTTCTATTTTGTGTTATATTAAAATCTCGTTCTCCTGTTAATTTAAATAAAAATATAAGATAAGATGTAAAAGCTGCATCACACGAGTCAGATGGTATATTGTTATTCATCATACATTAATGTGTGCATAATCATATTTCGGCAAGATTTTTTGTCGTCGCATGATTGACGATTAAGCCCGTTTTCGGTGAAAACGAAATATATCTAATGGGCTCTATACTTGAATCATTCGTGCGTGAAGGTAATATACGTATGTGTCTTTTGTTCTACGCCCGACGTAGACACCTAACGCACTTTTTGGCATGTAAACGCAAGTAAAAGGGGCTTTTGAACGAGTGTCGAAAATCGAGATTACGTAATACTTAAAACAATGTTATCTTTATTTGAAATTTAGACTAATTTGTATTTCATTAAAAATAGGAAATAACTACATATTTCGTCCCACAATCAAATAGAACACCGAAAGCAATACAAAGTGGAATACATTCAAGCACCGTAAAAAGCTATATAATGAGTTATACACATCCATCCATAGGACATTTTTATTCAGAGCGCGTTTGGTTGCGCTCAAATGTATGCTTTATATTTTATTAATTCTGAGTTTATTTTGATTTATTATTTGTAAGGAGATTATCTAGAAAATAATTGTACAAAATACGTGCAATAGTTAAGAGTGGCTAATAACGGGAAAATTTTTGAATTTGATGATTCTGCCAGTCTGCTACATATAAATTCAGTTGATTATCAAATGTTATTGAGTTAGGATTGCGCAGCAATGTTGCACTGCTACCAGGCATTCCAGTTTTACCTACAATCGTTGTAGCATTTGATTGACCAACTGGAAAGAATTGAACACGGTGATTCGAACGATCCGCAATATAAATATTATTCATTGGATCAAGCATCACATCAGTTGGATTTCTGAGTAACGATGACGAATTTCCAGGAATTCCATTGCTATCACCAATAACAATTGACCATTGTGTATCATTCAAAAACCATCGAACGATATTATGTGTACCATAGTTTGCAATTAATAAACTATTTGATGATTGTTCAAAGAACAAGGCATGAGGTTGGCACAATTGGACTGTACTTGTACCACATGTATTGTTTCCAGCAACTCGAATACCGGTTGAATTATTATAAAAATATTTCATGATTCGATGATTTCCAAAATCAGATACGAAAAGTATGTTAGATTGTCGGTCATATGTCAGACCATGTGGCCAATTTAACTGATTATCAGAATTACCAAGTGTACCATTACCAGCTGCTATAGTACCTTGTACTGCATCTTTCTCCCAGAACATAACACGATTGTTGCCCCCGTCGGAAATATGAATGTTACCATCATCATCGACTAGAAGAAAACCAGATGAATTAAAAGTATCAGCTGTGGATCCGGTAATTCCATTAGCTCCTCCAGCAATAGTTGTTGCATTTGAACTACCTCTCAAAAACTTTTGTATTCGATTGTTATTTCGATCAGCAACAAATAATGAATATGACCAATCAACAACGAGATCATAAGGGTAATATAGTAGATTTGCTGCAGATCCAGTTGTGTTGGTCACACCAGCGATAGTGACACCTTCTGAGTTCCATCTCAGTATGGCAGACTTGTCTGAATGCATATATTTTCAAATATTAATAAATATCTGACAAAAGATCTTACTGATTTTCGTTTCCTCTTTTTTAATTAAAAATAGAATAAGAATAATAACTGTCAATATTATCATCAGAATAAAACC
>Ga0209915_1003631_pt1 | contig 12652 bp, 19 predicted proteins | sample ThiBiot_750_plan_FD_183952 | JGI IMG/M metagenome (GOLD analysis project Ga0209915, IMG submission 183952) | Wastewater bioreactor microbial communities from Cape Town, South Africa - Thiocy_cont_750_plan (SPAdes) | ecosystem: Engineered > Bioreactor > Thiocyanate-remediating > Anaerobic-Aerobic... | reverse complement strand
GGAGAGAAGGGCATCCACCCGCGTGCCGTTCCGTGATCAGCACGCACGCAACCAACGTTGGCGCGCATTCGCTCATTCGTCCACTCCCGCCTCCACCTCCGCCACTCCTCCTCTTCCTTCGCCACATCTGCGCTCCTTCTGCTGCTGACTCGCTCGCTCGCTCGCTCCAATCCACCTCTTGGAGTCGCGTGATATGCTTCAGATGCTATCTCCACTCGATCTCCATACGCTCGAGACTGCGTGGACCTGGGGCGTGGCGACATTCGCAACACCACACGTTCTCTACTCGGTGCTTGGCGCTGGCGTGTGTTGGCTCGTGTGGCGCTTGTTTCTCCATCGCGCCGAGCAACCTCCACCTCCTCTGTGGCAATCGGCTCCCAACGGATACAACGAGGTACACAGTCAATCTCGTATCGCCCGCTCGCTGGTGTTGGCGCGCTGTTCTGGTAGCCATCGGTCGATTGCCAGTGATGTAACGTTCGTTCATTCGTTCGTTCGTTCGCTCGCTCGTCATTCGTAGAGCAAACGCCCGGCAGCTTTCCCGCATCCGTTCCCCACTGGCTGGTATCGATTGATGTACAGCGACGAGCTGAAAGCAGGCCAAGTGCTCCCGGTATCAGCTCTAGGCCGTGAGTTTGCAGTGTTTCGTACGCTTGCAGGCAAGGTACCGTGTGTGTGTGTGGGAACTCTCCGGTTATGCTCCGAGCACCGCGGCGTTCGGTGGGCCGTCTGTCTTGCCAGGCCCACTGCAACGCCAACACACGTTGATTCCTCAGTGACCCTGACCGAGGCCTCCTTGTGTCGTCTCTGGCTTGTTGGATTGGGATTGTGCTTGTCATGCGCGCCACCATCCAATGGCACTCGGTGGTGGTGGATGAACCCGGGGTACACACTCCTTGTCGGTCTCGGTGTCGCTTTAGGCTCATGTGCTGGATGCTCACTGCCGCCACCTGGGCGCCAACATCGCCGTCGGTGGCCACGTGATTGGTGACTGCCTCGAGTGTCCGTTTCACGGCTGGCAGTACCGTGGCGAGGACGGTGCGTGCACGTCGATTCCGTACTCGGAGCCAGGCAGCAAGATTCCGCCGCAGGCGAACAACCTCGCGTGGCCGGTGTTCGAGTACGCTGGCATGGTGTGCGTCTTCTTCCACGAGGCGTACGACCGCAAGATGAGCGAGCAGCCGGATTATCCGCCGTACTATCCGCCGCCGGCGCCGTGCGAGTCGCCCGATTGGCAGTGGTACGGGCGGTGGAAGACGCGCACCACCATGCACATTCAGGAGTTCTCGGAGAACGCCGCCGACTATGCGCACTTTAACCAGGTGCACGACCGGCTGGCGTTCTTGCACCGCTGGTTCTTCCTGCAGCACGAGCTCTCGTGGAAAGTCGGCTTCACGAAACTCGTACGCAAGCACGAACGCCACCTCGTGGCACAGCTGCCGAACGAGCCGCACTACATCTCGTCCTTCATCGACTATCCCGAGGTGTACTTTTCGCCGTGGCCGCGCAGCACGGCGAGCTCCAGCCGCGCCCACGTGCCGGCTGAGCAGTGGGACAAGGTGCTCGAGCTGCCGGCCGACGCCTCGTGGTGGCAGCGCCTCAAGGCGCGCGTCACGCACCTCCTGCGGCCGCGCTGCATCTGGCCCGGTTTCACGGTCGCGATCGTGACGCTCATCGGGCCCAACAGCATCGTGTACTTTATGTTCCACACGGCGTACGGCGACATTCTCCTCATCAAGACCTACCTGCCGATCGAGCCGCTGCTGCAACAAGTCGAGGACTCGTGGTTCGCCGAGAAGCGCGTGCCGCGCTGGCTCGTGAACTTTATCGTCACCGAGGCTCGCAACGCCTTCCGAGACGACGTGCTCATCTGGGACCGAAAGACCTACCTCTCGAAGCCGCTCTTTGTGCGAAACGATGGCCCGATTCCCAAGGTACGCCGGCGCTCGCCTGAGCTGCACCAAAATTGCGCCGCCACCTCTCCCCAACAGAGAGAGAGAGAGAGAGAGATTCTGGAGATACTCACACTCGCGCTCCGTCCAGTTACGACGCTGGTACCGGCAATTCTACCCGACAACGACCATCCAACAAGAAGGAGAAGAAGAACGAGAGGATCGACGAAGCCAGCGAGCCACCAGCAACGACCTGGCTTGGTGAGTAGAGCAAAATGATAGCGAGGCAGATTAGCAGATTCAGTGTTGTCACGACGTTGCAATCCATCCTGACGATGCCAATACACTCTCATGCAGTTCATCCGTTAGTCAGCAGTACGGTAGCCGTGCGATCGCGCCAGGCGCACTGAAATCCCGCCAAACCAACCCGCACACAAGCACGCACTGTCGTGTCAGCCTCGTTGTCGCTGTTGTTGTTTCCCTTCCCTCCCGCCTCCGTGCCGCGCTGACTTGCCTGCCGATCATGCACCACCTCACACGTCTGCTTCTCGTGGTCCTCGTGGCGATCGCCGCGCTCTCGGCTCTCGCGAACGCAAACTGCCTCTTCCGCGGCACGGAGTACAGTGCTGGTGCGCTGGTACGCGTGGCGAAGGAGACCGGCACGCTGTTCCAGCGTTGCGTCCACATCACGTACAACAACCGCACAAGATTCGAGTGGGTCGAGGTGCTGCGCTCACACTGAAGAGTGAGCGACTGCCACCTGGCCATCGAAACCGCCCCCATTGTTGTGTATCAAGCTGTTATTGTGGTGATATTGTGATCGAGAGAGATTGTATCGCAGTATCCGACCATTGATAAAGGCAATCATGCGCCTAGAGATTATTTGTAGAGCCCTCCAGTGGTTTACGTGCTACTTCACGTCGCCACCTCGCCTCCATCGATCTCCCTCCTCCTCGTCACGCTCACTCTCTCTCGCTCACCTCGCTCACGCCTCGCCAAGACTCCCCATCAGCCCCTGCGTCCTTGCTTGTCGTCTCGTATCTCGGCCTCATCACCTCGTCGTCGTCGTCGTTGCCCTTGCAATCATGGCGTTTGAACCGTCCCAAGTCGTCGTGCATCCGCTGGTGTTGCTGAGCATCGTCGATCACTACAACCGCGTCACGGCTGGCTCCAAGAAGCGCGTCGTCGGTGTTCTGCTCGGCTCGGTCGACAAGGAGGGCCGTGTCGATGTCACAAACAGCTACGCTCGTATGTGTGCACTTGATATCTATCTCTCTCTCTCTATCTCTCTCTCTCTATCTCTCTCTACGTGTTACCAACATGAGGTTTGCTCGTCGTGTTCGATACTCGAACGAAACCAACCGAACAGTGCCCTTCGACGAGGACGAGAAGAAGGCTGGCATCTGGTTCCTCGACCACAACTACCACGAGACCATGTACGGCATGTTCAAGAAGGTCAATGGTACGTTTGCGGTGACTGCGGCGCGAAGCGAGGAGCATTCATTCCTTCGTTCGTTCATTCGTTCTCACGGGCTCGACGCGGTCGCAGCTCGCGAGAAACTCGTCGGCTGGTACAGCACGGGTCCCAAGATTCGCGCCTCGGACCTCGACATCAACAACGTCTTCCGACGATACACGACGCCTGATGTACGTTGGTTTGGTTTGGTTGGTTTGGTTTGGTTTGGATGCGAGAACGACGGCGCGCGTGCGAGGGCGGGCGCTCGTGATTGACGGCGATGGCCGCCGGGCGACAGATGCAACAACGCGGCATGAGTTCTCCGGTCACGCAGCCCGTGTTTGTCATTGTCGACGTGCAACCCAAGGAGTTCGGCATCCCCACCAAGGCCTACGTCACGGTCGAGGAGGTTAGCGAGGTACCGAGCCCTCTCGCCTCATCGCTCGCTGTGCCAACAGAACAGGACAGGACGTGCGGTTGACGCTTGCTCGCCTCTCGCTCGTGCGCAGGACGGCAAAGAGACTACGCTCCGATTCCAACACATCCCCTCCGAGATTGGCGCACTGGAGGCCGAGGAGGTCGGTGTTGAGCATCTGCTGAGGTGCGTCGACGTGATCGCGTGTTACTCGTCGACGTCGTGGTGGTTGACCCTCGCGTGTGCGCTCTCAGGGACGTGAAAGACAATGCAGTCAGCTCGTTGGCGAACGACGTACAACATAAGCTCCTTGCTCTGCGCTCGTTGCTGACGCACCTGCGCGAGATGGAGGAGTACCTCGGCCTGGTGGTCGCCGGCAAGCTGCCGATCAACCACCAGATCATCAGCCAGGTGCAGGACATCTTCAACCTCATTCCGAACCTCAACATCGAGTCGCTCGTTCGCAGCTTCGCCGTCAAGACCAACGACATGATGCTCGCCATCTACCTGGCATCGCTCATCCGCTCGGTCATTGCACTCCACAACCTCATCAACAACAAGATCGCCAACCGCAAGCTCGAGCAGAAGGCCGAGGCCACGCTGTCGACCGAGGAACAGCAAGCGCGCGAGCTCGAGGAGATTCGCAAGCTCAAGGAGCGACAACAGAAGGACGGCAAGGGCGGCGGCGCTGACACTGGAAGCACCACCAAGCCGTCAGAGTAACGTAACGATAGCAGCAGCTGAGCCGAGCCGAGTCGAGTCGAGCAAGACCTGCCTGCCACACGCAAGGCGCCGTTTCTGTGTCTGTCTGCACGAGGAGCGGCCTCTATGTATCTCTACACGTCGCGTCGTCTCCATACACATACACACACATACATACACATACATACACATGGCGGAGATTTTGTGTTGCGTGGTTGTACTTGTTGTGCGCAAGATCGTGAGCTATTACAAATCCCAAACCCAACCTTCCTACCGCGCTCTGTTGCTTGCCGCCTTCCGCTCTGCTGCTGCTGCTGCTGCTGCTGCTGCTGCTGCTGCCCTGCGCCTCATGGCTACAGCCACGCCACCTACGCCGTCGCCCTCGACAGCGCGACAACAGACAGAAGCTCGCACACGCGTCTACCAGTGGCTGTTCTGTGACTCGCCCGATGACGAGCGAATGCCAGCCTCGATGCGCCGAGTGCACTCGTCCAACTCGGCTGTGGAGCTCGAGCTGATGCGCGCACAATGGGGCGAGCTCGGTCTGGTACAGATCCAACGAACTGAGCCGAGCTTCTGCAAGGATCTCGTCGATGGTATGGCGGCGGTCTCGAGAGGCGCATGTGACGCAGCCCAGCTAACCATCGCCATGATACGTCATCGGTTGCAGCGCTCGAGCAGTGCGAGCGAGCGCATCCTGGGAGCGCTGACACTGCGTGCAAGACGGCACTCGAGGCAGTCGATTCATGCCTCGCATCCAACAGGTTTGAAAGAGTGTGTGTGTGGTCAGAGGTAGATTGGTAGATGACAGTGTGTGTGTGTGTCTGTCTGTCTTGGGGTAGAGTGAGCGCCAGCCGGGTGGCCTTCCTTCGTGGCTCGCAAATGTGCCCGGTCGTGTACGAGAAGCTCGACGAGTGTCAACGACAACAGCGCGATTGCAGTGGCCTGTTTCAGCGTGTGGTGCAGTGTGGCGCGATGGCGAGTGCGTTGTTGTACAAGGAGGAGCAGGCCGAGGATGCCCGGCTCGCTGCCGCCAGCGTCGCTGCCAACAATCGATGAGCGCGGTTCACTCACGAAACGGAGAGCCTCGGCGATGGGATGGTTGGTGTGTACAGCTGGCATATTATGAGTGTGTTATATATGCGTGTTGGTTGGTGTGTGTACATATATATTGCGTCACATTCTCGCGAGCCACCCGCTATCGGAGGTGCTGTCCGAGCAGGAACGAGATGCGCACCTGCTTGGCGACCGGCAGCGAAGCCGTGAGCGCCTTGAAGGTCTCGTCGTTGTCGAGCGTCTTGCGCAGCAGTTCTCTCCGATCGGGACTTTGGTTCGTGATGAAGGAATGCATGAGGCCGGCGTTCGAGGCCAGGCGCGCAAACGTGCTCAGGAACAGCGCGCGCAAGCTTCCGGGCTGCAGGTTGAGCACCGAGGCACGCAGTTGCAGCCACATGTTGAGCATCGACTCCAAGTCCTGCTCGAGCCAGTGGCTCTTCGAGATGCGTTTGTGTATGGTGACGAGCTTCATCAGGGCGCCTGTGATCGAGTATCGATCGAGTTAGTGTGAGAAGCAGCGGCGCAGCGCACGGCAGTGCGAGGCGCATCGTACGCTCTTTGGGCGTGACAGGAATCACGTGGTACTTGGCGAGGATCGTAGCGAGCTGCAGTGAGTTGCTCCAGCATGAAGCTTCGAGCGGTGAGCTCATGGCAAGGCTGCGGTTGAACGCCGTGAAAGTGAGCGAGTGAGCGAGTGAGCGAGGAGGAGACATGCTCGAGCTGTCCAGTAAATCGTACCCGTATTGGTAGGGCGAAGAGCGCAACTGCAGAAGGCGTTCGAGCTGCTCCGGCTGCGAGCGCCATACGGTCAGCCACACGTCGGTCGTAATGTTGGTGATCGGCTCACTGGATGGCGATGGCCACGGCAGCGGCCACGGAACGCTGTACAGCGTCTCGACCGATGGGAAGCGCTGCCGGAGGAGTGCGATCGATTCCGGAACGGCGAGCGAACCGAGCACGTCGCCCGTGTAGTCACTCAGATGCAACGTGCGTATCGAGGAGTAGGGGCCTCGCACCGTCGTGCGCTCGCCGGCGAGACCTGCAATGACGCCGGTCGAGAGCGACAGGTCGAGCTCGACGAGACACGAGAGCGAGTCGAGCAGCTGCCACACGCTCGCGATCGAGACCGACGAGCAGCTGAGCAGGCTCAGCACGCGCAGCTCGCGGCAAGTGGTGGCGATCGCTGCCAGGACCGTGTTGTCGATGCACGGCCCCGAGAGCGAGAGCGTCTCGAGGTGAGCATTGTTGGCAAGCACGGTTCGCAGCGTTTTGGTCGGGATGTTGTGGCACTTGGTGAGGCGCAATTCTCGGAGCATCGAGGTGTTGCCGAGCAGTAGGCCGGCATCGATGTCGTTCACGAACTCGCACGCCGTCAGGTCCACGACCTGCAATTCGCGTCGAGTGAGCCACGATCGCCGGCTGTTGTGAGGACACACATATATTGCGCACGCCCGTAGTCATACCTGTAGCGAACTCCACAGGTGGCTCTTGGCCTTGAGCAGTGTCTGGAAGGCCTTGGTTCGACCGCGTGCAATGGTTTGCCGAGAGAAGCGCAGAGTCTGCCACAGCGAGTTGACGTGAGAGAGGCGATAGAAGCGCCGAGAGACGGACGCCAGACGGCACACGAGGTCGAGCGGCAGGAACGACATGATCAGGAGCAACAGCTCAGCCGGAAGATCGTCGAGCTCCAACACTGAGATGATGGATGCGCATCAGGATGAGCGTCACTCACTGGTGTTTGCGTGTGGGTGTAGCCTCGAGGGCAGTCTCCTGCGCAGGAGCGCACCTTCGTGGTTCGCGTTGGTGGAACGCTCCTTGGCGGCGTCGAACAGCACCTGGTGCGAGACTGGCAGATCGGCACAGCGGCAAAAGTAACTCAGCGTCCGTGCACTGAAGAGACGATGCTTGTGCCACTTGAGGAACAACTTGGCCAGCCAAGCGAGAGGCTCGTCGGCAGCGGGCCGTGGCGTGGCAGACTTGAGGGCAGCAGCCATCGATCGACTCGCGTCTGCAGCGAGTTGTCTCAAGAGAGCAGGCAGCAGCTGCTCGAACTCGATTCGATAGGGATTCACGAAGCTGGCGGCGGTATTGGCCATGGGAGCAGGTGGTACTGTTGATGTCGACGTGGATGCTGTTGTTGTTGATGTCGACGTGGATGCTGTTGTTGTTGATGTCGACGTGGATGCTGTTGTTGAGATGGTCGTGTCGTGTGAGGAGGGCTTGGCAGTGCACAGGGCGTAGATCGTGTAGAAGATGCGCTTGCATCGCGCGGTGTTGCCGACGTTGCGCTGCAGTCGATCGCGCACCAGAGCCACCACTCGCGCACGATGGCTCGCATCCTGACGCCGCACGTCAGAGAGGTGAACTCGTTCCTTCTATCTGAGCTGAGCTGAGCTGAGCTGATATCTCTCTCTCACGTACGTTGGAGGCCTCGAGAGCGAGCTTGCCGAGAAGCTGCAGCTTCCAGTCGGTGGCAGCATCGCGCAACGACAGCAGCTGATCGAAGCCCGAGTAGAACTGGCTCACAGGGTCGGGAATGGCGTTCGACATCGACCGAATGGCTGCACCGGCTGTACGGCGAGGTTCCGGTGGCTTGGCGACTGCTAGAACAGTGGCGCCCGTGCGTGGGCGCTTTGGCGGGTGCTCGGCGTCGACGTCGACGTCGGTGTCGTCGCGCTTGTGCTTGAAGCGAAGTCGCGAGGGCGGCTGCATACTGGGTGGTGGTGGGTTAGGGATACGGCGGCGAGCAATGCGGTGTTTGAGGGGACGCATGGATATTGGGACGAGCGAGCGAGAGAGCGCGCATGGGTGGTGCGTGCGCGCTGGCGATGAGGACGATGAGCACGAATGGCGCAGGTGCGGCCGACGTGGGTGCGCTCGACGACGACGACGACGACGACGAGGAGCCTTTAGTTTACGAGTGGGATGCGATGACACGATGGTGGTGATGGTGATGGTGATGGGGGGCTGGTTGATGGGGGCTTCACTGCGCCTTCTTGGTCTGCGTGGCAGTCATCTCGCGTGCCAGCGACAGAATGTACAGGCCCTGCTCGTTGCTGGTGAGTGCGTGCGTGCGAGCGATTGGTGGATGCGAAGGAGGAGCGTACCAGCACCAAGAGATGAATCAATACCACGACCGCGATGAAGGTGTTGAGCCACGAGCTCGATACCAGTGACACGATACCATCGGCCGACGCGAGCTCAGGGGACGAAGGCATCTCGTTGCTCGTTGTTGCTGTTGCTGCTGCTGCGCCACCAATGAAATGAAAGCGCCATCGACATTTCTCGCTTCTCGTTCTCCTCGACGAGAGACTTCTGTAAGAGTTAGAGGAGGCCTCACTCACTCGCACTCGCACACGAGAGCCGCTTCTCTCTTGCGCTCGGTGTGGTGGTACCGAGCAGCAGATATTCCATGCGATACGCGATAATATCCCTCCCTCACGAACAGCAATCGCGCAAGCGAAATCCTTCGCGGAAACGAATCTCCTCGAGGAATCGTCCTCGTCCTCGTTCCTTCGTCGATCTCTCTCTCTCGCGGTTGTTTGTTTATCGATCTCTCTCTCGCGCGTGTTCAATATGAAGACCTCCAAGACTCGCTCCTCCAACAACAACAACAACAAGAAGTGGCGTACTCAATGGTATGGCAAGAAGAAATCCGCCGGTGGCGCTGCACCAGCGGGCGTTGCTGCTGCATTCGACGATAGCGGCGAGCCTGATCGCTGGCCGGTCGACATCATGCACGACATGCCGCACGTGGTCGAGGTTGCTCGTAGCTCCCCACCCCAGCCGCCGGCAGGTGCAACCGCCACCTCCACCGCTGCAACCTCGCCTTCGACTCCCTTGCACGAGCCGCTCGCTCCTCCGACGGTCGGAAGCAAGCGGCCTCGCACGCTCTCACCGCCACGTCGCAAGGAAAAGCGCGCGCGCACCGCTGCCAGCGTCTCGCACACGGTAGCCGCCATGCGCTATCCCTCTCTGGTGACCGATCGCGCTAGCGCCACCTCTCCGACTACCGCCGACGATGCGTGGTTGTTCTCGCTACCTTGCTCGCCGCCAGCTTCGTCAGCATCCACCACTACCGTCAATGCCGCTGGCCCGCGCACTCCAATCACGTCTCCACCGCGAGCTCACTCCGTCCTCTCCGAACCATTGCCGCCGACCACCAGCGTTGCTACCTCCTCCTCCTCCTCCTCCTCCTCTCTCCACGCTCGCAGTCTATCGCGTGTCGCCCGTCGTCGCTCGTTCATCGATGACGACGACGACAACGATCATGCCAATGACGACAACGAACTACCGCTCGCACCCGAGTCTCCTGGCGACACCACTCGACACGCCATCGACGCGTCTTCTCCCTATCAGCCACCGCCATCCCACACGCGAGACGTTCCCGCCACTGCCACTGCCACTGCCACCACGTCCACAACGATAGGAAGTGCTCCCATCATTGCATCGTGGCTGTTCAGCGCCATGGCACGGCGGGTGGCTACACTCCCTCCGCAGCCGCTGCCTGGTGCTCGCGCTGTGCCGATGCATTCGTCGCCGACGCACTCGCCCGTGCAGCTGACGACGCCACCTTCATCGACCTCGCCCTCGTCTTCATCATCGTCAGCCGCTCCCGTTCCAACCTCCCAGACGCACATTGCAGAACAGCAACCGCAACGAGATCCGCACTTGAACGAAGACGACGAAGAAGACGACGCTGCTGCCGAGACTCTTGAGCCACACGAGTCGTGTTCTTTGGCGAGTGTAGACGACGATGACGAGCATGACGAGCAGGCAGAGGAGGAGCACAGCAGGTCCTCCTCGCCTCCAGCGCACCACCAACAGCACGACCACGAACAGCCGCAACAACACCAACCACACTCGCTCGGCAATTTCAAGGACGCTCTCTTGCGAGACTCGCAGGCCTCGACAGCGACGCCACCGCAAGTGCTGGTACCGAGCACGCCCGTGCCAACCACCACCACCTTCAAGCCACGGAGATTTGACCTGCTCTCCAAAGCCGCCAAGCTCGGTGCGAGCGATGAGGTGCGCGAGCGCGCTCGCATCAAGAAGGAACGTGCCGCACAGGCACGACCTCAGCCCTCGTCACCACCATCGCCCGCGGTGCTCTCGCCAGAATTCAGCCCCTCTCCGCCATCGAGCATCGTTGGCGCGGAAGACACGTCGAAGCAAGAGCTCTCGGCGGCCGCAGCGTCAACCACGAAGCCCGGTGCCAAAGTAGCGTCAGTATCGTTGGTGCTCGATGATGACAGTGACGACAACGGCGGCAGCGACGAGAGCTCCGACGATGGCTTTGTCGAACTCAAGCCCAAACTCAAGCACCGCAAGAACCTCCAGTCGCGTTCCTCGTCCTCGGCCAAGAGCTTGTCGACGAAAGGACCATCGGCGCCTCCAGCAGCAGCGGAGGCGGCAACCACCAAGAGCCAGGCAAAGCAGAAGCAACAGGTCAAGACGCGCAAGAAACCGCCAGCGCCTCACGAAGATCCGCCCGATTCCAAACGCAAGCAACCGATTCCACCAGCAGCAGCAGCAACAGCAGCACCGAGCAACCAACTCGATCTCACCTACAGTCAAGGCGACGAGGAGGCTCACAAGCCAGTCGCGCGTACGCCCTTGCGGCGCACATCGACCTCGGGTAAGGCACCTGCCGCGCTTCCAGCGGCCGCCATCGAGTGCAACGACGAGCAGAGTTCTGCGTTCTCCAGCTCGTGCAAGCTCGAATTCGAACTCAAGAGCGCGAGCCTCTTCACCATCCGCCAGCTCCGCGTCTCATCCACCAGCCACACCAAGCGCCGCAGGTCAGGAGGCGCAGCCACGAGCAACGCTTCTACCTCGGCCCTGGACCTCGGCGCCGAATGCCTCGATGCCCTCTCGCACCCGGCCATTGTACGCGTGTTAGAATCGTCAGTTCCAGGAGCTGTGCGAGGTACGCCTTTTTGTATCGTACTCCCCCACTCGCTCGCTCTCTCTCTCACTCACATTCCTTTGCGAATGTACAGGAGAGGGAAACAACGAGTGGGTGTGCCCGCTCGATAAGCACGACGTAGCCAAGAAGGCTCTCGCGGCGCTTACAAACCCGCGCGTACTGGTCGACCCCATCCCTCCTGCAGTGCTCAAGTGTATCAAGGAGGCCGTGGTCGAGAGCAAGACCAAGAGCGCGATCGACATGCAAGGCATTCCACCAGCGTTGCTGCACACGCTCTTTCCCTTCCAACTTCGCGGCATCAAGTTTGCTCTGTCGCGCGCAGGCCGATGTATTATCGCGTACGTTTGAGCTGCTTGCTCGCCGCGGCCTCCAGATTACCATGTGCCTACGTAACTTACTCGGGCCTCAGCGATGAGATGGGTCTTGGCAAGACGATTCAGGGCCTCTCGATCGCCATGTGCTACCGCACTGAATGGCCGTTGCTCATCCTCACGCCCGCGACCTTGCGTGAAACCTGGAAGACTGAGATCATCAAGTGGTATGTCTTGAGGAAGATGCAGACATGCGCGCGCGCTTCTTGCAATCGCAACCACCTGCTCATTCCGTTGCATTTTTCTGTGGTGCGTGGGGCGTGTTGATCAACAGGATGAGCGACTGTGCACTCGATATTCAAGTGATATCAGGAGGCAAGGAGACGCCCAAGCAGCTGATCACGATCGTGTCGTATGACTTGCTGACACGCTCGAAGCAGCTCGCTGAACGGCTCGCAAAGATGGTACCTTGCCTGCAGAGAGAGCGGAGAGTGGGGAGTGGAGAACAGCTGACTGACACGTCCTCTCCACCCTCCAGAAATACCAAGTCGTCGTGGCGGACGAGAGTCACTATCTCAAGAATCCCGACGCCAAGCGCACCAAGACCGTGCTCTCGCTGATGAAGAACGCGAAGCGCGTGATTCTCCTCACGGGAACGCCGGCCATGTCACGACCCAAGGAGCTCTTTCCGCAACTGCTGTACGTCTCTCTCTCTCCGTCCGTGTCGTCCGAACCGCATACGCTCTCCAGTTCTGACAGAAAGGCGGCGCCGCTTCAGTGCCATCGGCAGGAGTGTATTCAACAGCTTCCCACCATTCGGCAAGCGTTACTGCAATGGCCACATGGTACGGCTGGTTGGTTGGTTGGTTGGTTGGTGGGTTGGTTGGTTTT
>Ga0209915_1003618_pt1 | contig 12714 bp, 15 predicted proteins | sample ThiBiot_750_plan_FD_183952 | JGI IMG/M metagenome (GOLD analysis project Ga0209915, IMG submission 183952) | Wastewater bioreactor microbial communities from Cape Town, South Africa - Thiocy_cont_750_plan (SPAdes) | ecosystem: Engineered > Bioreactor > Thiocyanate-remediating > Anaerobic-Aerobic... | reverse complement strand
CAGCTTCGAGGCGAAGGTCGAGGACGAGAGCGACTCGCGCGTCGGTTGCAGGCCGCCTCGATCGACGCCGCGGTTCAGCAACTGCTGGTTGTAGTAGTTGGTGCCCTTCTCCTCGCTGCCGGTCGACGGCGAGGACGACAGGCCAGCGGTGGCCGACGGCGGCGAGGTACCGCTGCCGCCACCCGAGAGCTGCTGCTGAATGGCGATCGAGGCCGACGCTGCGTGCAGGTACTCTGGCGGCAGCATGCTCGGGTACGAGGCCGAGTGCATGTTGGGCAGCAGCGCTCCACCGGCAGCGGCGATGGCGGCGATGGCGGCCGCTCCCCCGGCCGTGCCGAGCGAGGAGTGGCCGCCGGCAGGAAACATGTTGGCAGCAAAGGCCGAGCCTTCGCTGGTGGGTGAGGTCGACGTGAGGCCGAGCGCGTTGACCTGCTGATGCGCCATGAGCTGCAACGAGCCGGTTCGTTTGCGCCGTTGCTTGGAGCGCTTGGCCAGCGATCCGTGATACGACACGAGCGACACTGCCGCCGTTGCAGCATTCAATGGCTGTTGCAGTGGTTGTTGTTGTTGTTGCTGCGGCGGAGGCTGTTGGATCACGACCGTTGCGGACTTGCCGCCGCTGTCGGTGAGGTCGTTGCGCATGGGCGACGAGGGCGGAGACGACGACGACGACAGCTCGGTCGGATCAGCGAGCGGTTGCAGCGACTCTGCGAGCAGCGTCGGCAGATTCTCGATCGTCACCATGGTGTGCGAGCCAGGCTCGGCGTGGAACGGCGAGCCTGTGGCGGACGCCGACGCCGAGGTGGAAGCCGATGCCGATGCCGAGGCCGAGCGACTGTGTCCGCGATATCGACGCGACGATGCCGAGGCCGACACCGAGGCCGCAACCGCTTGTGCGGCACCGAACGAGCTGCAATCGACCTGCGACGGCACCATCGAGTCGTCAGGCTCCGAGTCGATCGATGAGCCGGGCGAGTCGTAGAAGGACATGGCGTCTCCCGAGTGTCGCGGTGATACATGGAAGGAATCCATCGTGATGACGGTACCGCTGCTGCTGATCGATGGTGCAGGCACTGATGTGGCGGTTGTTGCTATTGTTGTTGATGATGATGAGGAGGAGGAGGGAGCCAGCAAGCTCGTCGCCGGTGTGGTCGTGGTCGTGCTCGAGCCTCGGATCGCGATGCTCTGAGGCTGCGAGCTCTTGGTCTCATCGAGCATCGCTCGGAACTCGGCGATCGCCTCTTTCAACTCGGGCTCTCGTCGAATCTGCTCCACTCCGATTAGCTCCGTGCATCAATCGAGTGCATCAATCGCGTGGATGCGATGCGATGCGATGCGTGGATGCGATGCGATGAAGCGAGTACCATGTGGCGCAGCAGGGGCTTCTTGGTGACGGGGCAGGTGTTGTTGCGCTCGAGCCATCGTCGGATTGCCGAGTATTCAAAGTAGTTGCCGTACACGGTCAGCGCTGCATACATCATACATTAGGCACCAGTAGACGCGAGCGCGCAAGGTTAGAGGCTTCCGAGCAACCAAGCAGCAACTGGATGGATGTCTGTCGTCGTCGTCGTCGTGTGCGCTCGTCGTCGTTACCTGGATCGCTCATGAGATCGCCCGTGATACCACATCGAAACACATCGGGAATCTCGAGTTGTTGGGTACTCGTGGCCATCGCCGCTCATATGCGTGAGGGGAGCAGCCGTAGCGCTGGCTCTCTTGCGCGCACGCGCGCGCGCACACACACACACGCTTGTTCTCCTCGCTCGCTCGCGGTCCAGACTCGCGCGAGAGCGAGCCAGTGCCAATCCTCTCTCTCGCTCACTCACTCGCTCGCTCGCTCACGGTCGTGCAGCGTGTCACGGGGAGTGGATTGGTGGCTAGCTATTAAAAGACCACAATGGGAGAGAGCGAGGCCGTCGTCGTTAGTGTCGTCGGCGGGCGGTGGGTGGCCGCGCGGTGGCTTGCTCGAGTGACGAGGCGCAGCGAGTGACGAGCCGCTGCGCGCCTCGCTCGCCCCTCTTGAAGGTGGGACTACTGCCTCCTCCAGCTGGCGGCACGCAGCGCGAACCGCCAAACCTCGCTCACCGACTCAGTCGCTCTATCGTTCCACGGCGTGAGCGGAAGCGTGGGTGTGGGGGCTCGCGAGAGGAGAGACCCACGCACACACGCACAAGCGATGCAACCTTCGGGTGAGGCGGGATGATAAATAGGAGCAGCACTGAGGCGCGCAGAGAGCGAGAGCACCGAGGCGGATTGCCGACAAACCGAGAAAGCGACAAAGCGACAAAGCGGAAAAGTGCTCGTGGTAGAGCGTCTACCAGGCTCAAGCCGTTCCTTACGCGATTTATTCGATGGGAGTGCGCGATTGGCTCAAGGAGACCCATCGATTATCGATGCATCATCGGTGATGCGGACCGCCAACACTGAGACAAACGTGATGGACCGAGGTTGAGCATATCATGAGGGAGTGAGTTGGCCGCCAGGCGGAAGGCGGCCATTGCAGGTCAGGTCAGATGAGGCGGGCCACTGCAGCCGCCGCCACTCGTTGTTGCTCGCTCTCCTCCTCTCGCTCGTACCACCTCATCCCATCCCGTCTCTCTCTCTCTCTTGTGCGCGAACGAGTGCATCGATCGGTCCTCGACGTGGAGAGAAGAATACACGTTCGTCAGAGGTGGTTAGAGTGGCGACGACGCGAGACGGCTCACACGCGCGCTCACGTAAGCACGCAATCGAGTGCGAGTGCGGCTGCGGGTGCGTGCGTCGTTGTAGCGAGCATCACGGTGCCTCGAGCCTCGGAGCCTCGCTCTCGGCGCCTCCCGTGATCTCGCGTCTTGCTTGAACCTATCTCTCTTTCTCTCTCTCAACGATGGCGGACCCAACGACGCCAGCCTCCTTACCTCCTCGTGCGAGGCCCGTGATATCGCCATCGCCCACGACGATGCTGCCCGCGAGCACCTGCAGCACCTGCAGCAACGCCACGTCTTCCTCGCCTCGACTGATGCTACCGATATCGTCGTCGTCGCCTTTGTCTTCGTCATCACCACTACCACTTCCAACACCAACACTATCTACATCGCCGCCACCGACCTTGCTATTCGGCAAGCTCTGGGACTCGCACACGCTCTCACTCTCCAAGCTCCATCACGATCTCCGCGAGCAACTCGAAGCACGCGAGCGCGAACTCGTCGCCGAGATACAACGCTGGAAGCATGCGTTCGAGTGCGAGCGCGCTCTGGCACAGCAGCTGGCCGAGGACAACGAGCGACTGCGCCAGCGTATCCAGTCGCCGCGCTCGGTCGGCTTCCACTTTACCGGCTTCTCGAGCACGCTCGCCAACCGAACCACGCCGGCGTCGCCGCTCTCTCGTCCGGCCAGCATCGAGATGCCGAGCGCGTGCAGCGACATGGAAGACGAGACGCTCAGCAGCGAGGCCGAGGTCGATCCAGAGGCCGAGACTGAGCTGCGACAAGCGATCGACAGCGACCACGAGACCGCTCCTCGCGAGCGTCAACTGCCAACACATCTCAATGGCAACAACAACAACACCAACACCACCACCAACCGTGACACTACCACCAGCAGCACCAGCAGCATCAGCAGCATCAGTAGCGGCAGCAGCAGCAACTGCGACAGCAGTAGCAGCAGCAGCAATAGTAGCAGCGCCAACAACCGTACCTATCGGCACTCCAACTCGTCGGCAAGCTCTCCGCCGCCATCTCCGTCGGCAAGCTCTCCACCTTGCACTCCCACGCCGCAGACGCCGTCGCGCGAATTGCGAACGAGCTCTTCGCAGTCGCACAACGGCCGCTCGACTCCCACGGCACAGGCACACGAGCAGCAGCAGCAGCAGCACTGTGACGGCGAGCCCGTCTTGGACCTTCACTACGACGTGTCTCCCAGACCGCCCGGAGAGCCTGGCACTCCCGTTCAACCAACGCCCACCAACAGCAAGCGCAAGCAATCCACACCCGGCATCCGTGGCTATGCGCAGAACATTCAAGACGACGAGGCTATCAGCGAGTGCCTGCGCCGGAGCGTTTCGGCCGACACACAAAAGATTCACACCGCACTACAAGCACAACGCGAGGCAGAGATCCGAGCCGCCACCACCACGACCACCACGACGGCCGCCGCCGCCGCTACTGCATCTGGTGTGACGTTGTCACCCACGGTGGCACTCGAGAACTTTGATGAATTTGCGTCGCAGAACTCGCTACTGCCATTCCCGAGCGTATCGGAGGAGCTGGAAGATGACGCCGAGGCGGTCGACGATGATGCTAGTATCGGCGACCTGATCGGCGACGGCGACGACGACGACGACCCCCACTCAGGCCTTCCGCACAGCCTATCGACTGACTCGCTGACCGACAGTTATATCGTTCAGTCGCTTCAGCAAGGCAATGGCCTCGAGGACGGCGCCGAGTACATCGACTCGACCCTGTCGGCCTTCTACGAGAATCCCGATCACGTACACGACCACAAGCCGCACGCCCACCACCATCATGCGCAACAAAGCCGCAAACGCAGTACCGACGACACTGACCGATCGCCTGCCGGAGGAGCGCGAGCGCTCTCGCCCGCATCACCGTCATCTGCCAACAACTCCAACGCGGCTCCTTCGGCACCTACGCTCGACAATGCCGGCTCATCCGGATACCTTCGTCGCTATGATCACATTCGCACGGACTACGTGCGCAAGAAGGCCGACACTCCCATCAAGCCCTTGACCGAGCTGGCGTACCAAGAAGACATGATCACACACGTGATTCGAATGCAGCACCTCTATCGTCGCTTCCGACTCATTCGGCGTTTCACCGATGTTGGTATGTCATGTCTGTCACTCACAGTACGCAACCGATACCGAGACAATACTCACATTTCTGCGCACCCCTCCCCATCCGAACAGTACGCCAATACTGGGTCTCGCCTGAGGTCACAGAGATGCGAACGATGCTCTCAGCTCAGCGAGAGTTCCTCGAGTCGGAACGGAAATATGTACACTACCTCTCCTTTCTCATGACGGTATGTGTGTGGCACGCTCGCTCAGTCTCGCTCAGTCTCTCTCTTTACTTGCATTCACTTACTTGTTTGTTTTGGTATTGCTGATAACGACGCAACAACAACAACCACCATTGCCATCGGCTAGAACTACGTGGCACCCTTGCGACTACGGTTGATCGAAGCGAAGCGCAAGGATGTACCCGAAGTACCGAGCCCGGTACCGCTCATGAGCGAAGAGCAACAATCACGCATCTTTAGCAACGTCCAAGTGATCCTCAACGTACACACGGCCTTGTTAGCTGAGCTCGAAGCCAAGTACCAGGCATGGCCCGACAAGCAGCTTACTATCGGGGCCACACTCATTTCGATCGTATGTATCGTCGCCATAAGCTCGTCGTCGACGCGCGCGCTCTCGCCATTCGTATCGTTAGAATTAACTGACCTGGCTGGACAACACACTCTCTGTATAGGCGCCCTATTTGAAGACTTACGCTCAATACGTAATTAACTATCCTCTCTCTGCGGCGGCCCTCGCCAACTGGAAGCGCCGTAACGAACAAATGGTTGCCGAATGGCAAGCATCCATCGTACAATCGGCGCCGCGAGCTCTTGCCGGCTTTGACCTCGAGTCGTTCCTCATCATGCCCGTGCAGCGTATTCCTCGTTATGGTATGATTCAGCTATGATCGATCTCGTGATCAGTTGCATATGATGGGTGTTTAACGCGATCTTTGTGCGTGCGTGTGTGTGTGTGTAGTATTGCTGGTCGATGAGATTGTACGTCATATGCCCACGAGCCACCCGCAGTACACGAGCCTCGCTAGTGCACTCGAGCACCTACGCGATGTAGCGACGCACATCAACGAGCAGAAGCGCATCATGGATAGCATGGAGCTGGCGCTCAAGGTGCAGGAGCGTCTGACTGGAGACACGCCACCACCGCTGGTCGAGGCGCATCGCTTCGTGATCCGCGAGGGCCTGGTGCTCTTGCAGCGTCCGTTCACGGGCAAGCAATCGAAGGAGAAGCGCGAGTTCACCAAGTACCACTTCTTTCTCTTCAACGACCTGTTGCTGTGGACCAACCCGCCGTCGACACCGTTCGCCACCTTGATTCAACGTGACAAGAGCGAGAAGCTCGTGTGCAAGGGCTGGCTGCCACTCAAGCACGCCTTCGTCGCCATCATCGACGACGAACCGCCGTCGCTCGTCAATGCGGTCGAGATCACATCGCGTGGCAGAAAGATTACGCTCTCGTTCACGAGCCTCGACGAGAAAGCGAGCTGGACCAAGGACTTGACCAACAGCATCGCACATACCATCACCTCGTTGCATGAGCCGGCACCATCATTCGACGTACGGTCGATCGTGCAGCCCGACTTGCTCGATACCACCAATCATTACCATCACCATCACCATGGACCATCGACGCCGGTGCCCGATCGCAAGGAGCGTTTCAGCGAGAGAATTGGATCGTATTTCGGTATCTAGCCGCTGCTACGTGCGAAACCGTCATCGTTGCTGCGACAGCCTTACTCACTCGTGAAACACGTTGGTGCGTGTGATATAGCGTTCGGAAAACGAAAGGACGAAATGGCCACAACGCCGAAGCCGCTCAAATGGAAGAAGACCGTGCCACCCGAGATGATGCCGGTTCTCGAGTTGCTCGAGAGCTCGGGTGGCGTGCTTCCGCAGTCGTTCCTCGATGCTCCAGACGAACCCGCGCAGGACGAGCGCCTGCAGGCATCGACCCAAGCCTGGGAAGCCGCCAGCGAGATGATCTTCACCAAGTGCACTCCGTCATCCTCCAAGCGTAAGCTCGGTGTCGTGCTCGGGCTAGGAGGTCCTGACTACGCCGGCAGTCGTTCCTCTACCGTGTCGATTCCCATCGTCGCGCCGGGCACCAGTGCTTCAGCTTCCGCGGCCGCGGCCGCCGCAGCTTCATCAGCGCCTGCTGCCACTACGATAATGGCCCCCTCCAGCACGACACACTCATCGACCACCGCCACTTCGACCACTACCACAAGCACGAGCACCACTGGTGGCAGCCGCAAGGACTTGGCGCACCGCAAGCGCCTCAGCAGCGATGCCGCTCACACTGTGTCACATGTCCTACCGACCCATGCTAGGACAAGTGATCCTCACCTGTAGAATAGACTCTCTCTCTCTCTCTCTCTCTCTCTCTTGCGCGTACCACCTTGCAACTATTTATTCTCGTCTACTGCATGCCCTTGATACATTGTCGTGATTGTACATACATATCGTATTGACGTAAGCAGTGAAAGAGACATCCGACCGGTAGACTCCTTCTTTCCTATCGTGTCTGGCTCGTGCGCGCATCTCTCTCTCTCTCTCTCTCTCTCTCTCTCTCTCTCTCACTATCACCTGGATCATATCTCTTAGTTGATTGCCAGTTGGATTGGTTGGAAAAGTCCCTATGGAAGACAATACTCCTGACGATTTCGTTACGGTCAAGTTCTCGATTGGTAGCACACACTACAGCGATGCTGATGGCCTCTTCAACAATCCCGCAGGCTTGGTGTTCGACCATCATCGCGGTCTCTTGTTTGTTGCCGACAGTTTCAATCATCGAGTGCAAGTGTTCGCGGCCGATGATGGCTCATTCGTCGCCAAGTTCGGAGCACGCTGCCTGCAAGCCAATCAGCTTCGCAGCCCATGGGGCATCGCGATCGAGCACGAGCAAGAGCGCATTGTCGTCGTCGACTGCAGTAGCCATCGGTTGCAACGGTGGTCTCTCAAGGACGACTCGTTCTTGTCGTTCATCGATTCGTATAGCCCGCAGCTTCAAGAAGGCGTGAGGGAGCTCGACCACCCGCACGGCGTCGCGATCGACAAGCACAACCAGCGCGTCCTTGTCGCTAACACACACTTTCATCACCTGATGTCATTGGCATCTAGCAACCTGTCGTCCTTCAACTCGATCGGCAAGTATGGCTTTCAACCACGCGAGTTCTTCTTCCCAACCGGAGTTGCGATCGATGACGATCGACATCGAATCATCGTCACTGAGAGCGACGGTAATCGGGTGCAAGTATTGTCGTCGATCGATGGCTCGTTCTTGTTCCAGTTCGGTTCCAAGGGCAATCAACCAGGTCAGTTCGATTATCCTCTTGGAGTGTGCATCGCCAACCAAGGGCGAATCATCGTCGCCGACTCGAGCAACTATCGATTGCAAGCATTCACTCACGAAGGCCATCACATCTCGTCCTTCGATTGCGGCGAACACCCTGTCGGAGTTGCGTTCGACGAGTACCGAGGTCTCATCGCCTTCTCGGCAGGCCATCGAGTGCATGTGATTGGAGCCAATCAATGGCTTGCCGACACGTTCGTGTGGCGACCAGATCGTCATCGATATGCTCCATCATGGATCAAGCAAACAGTGCTGACGATTACGATGATTCGATCGCTGGTCGATGAGTCTTCGGCGATGTCGATGATTCCGAACGAGCTCTTGTTCGAGATCTTCTCGATGCTCGCTCAAGATCCACCTCGAGCTGTGCTGCCTTCTCGTGTACCGCAAATGTCAGCTCGATCTCGATCATCGCAATGTGCGACGATGTGAGCGCGAGTCGAAGGAAACGTTCGCCCAGAATGCTGCAGCCTCATGTACTAAAGATGTCTATGAAACTCTCATTGTTTTATTGATCCAAAATTGTGTCGCACGGCGCTCGAATGCGTGAGATACCATGCGCTGAATAGAAGGAATGCCGCTAGTGATGGTTGAGGATAGATAGGATCGGTGCGTGTGTGTGTGTGTGTGTGGTTGGAATTAATCGAGCGAGAACAGTGGAGCTGCGGCAGCCTTGAGTAGCCGCTTCGCGATGCGGATGCGCTCCTTCAGCAACGTGTTGCGCTTCAGCTTCTCGGGATCCGTAGTCGGCTTTTGGGCCATAGCATGCGATAGGAACAGTTGCAAGGCCTGGCGCAATGGAGCGAGCATGTTGACCACACTCTCCTTGGTGCTATTGGCGCCTGCCTCGGCTGCCACGGGGGCGATGCGTTGGATCGCCAGAATCACTTGGTCCTCGGTCGAGTCCACCAACAAGCTGGTCAAGAAGGCGCGCAGGAAGAAGGTATGCGACGGCGGGAGCTGCACAAAGTCCATGGCCTTCAAGATACTCAATGAGATCGTGCCGTCGCGCACGAGTACTGCCAACATCTTGGCGAGATTGGTGATCGAGTGAGCCCTAGATACACACATACACAATCCACGTTAGCAAACTCTCTCTCTCTCTCTGTCTCTCTGTCGCTCTGTCTCTCGGTTCTTGGTTTGAAACTTACTTCATGTCGTCCATTGCGGCAAGTTGGTCGCGGAACTTGTACGTAAAGGTCACCGTATGAGTGCGACTAAAGGTACACAGCTTGGCCAGCAGGTGCGCATAGTACGGGTTGAAGGTGCGCTCCTGTACAAGCAAGCCGGTTTCCGTTCCGAGATTAGATGGTAACGTGAGTGTGCGAAGCCGATTGCTACCTACGATCAACATACATGGATGCAACAATGCAGCACGACGAAGATGATGTCTCGGTCTTGTTCTCCCTTGAGGTTGAGCTTCAGCAGCTTCTCGAAGGCATCCAAGTAGTCCTCACTGGTCATCACAGTGCAAAACACCGCTCGACGCACGTCGGTGTTCATTCTCTGAGCCTTGGCGAGTTTGAGCACCTGAACAGCGCGCGCGCGCGCGATCGGCACCCTGGTGAGATGACTGGCTCGCGATACGGCTACGAGCTCGATGATCGAGCACGACGCACCTCGTCATCAAAGCTCTGCTGATCCGAGCTTGGGTTCCAAGTCTTGCTTGACAAGCTCACGCTCTGGTTGATGAGCCACCACTTGCCTCGCTCGGGATCGGTCGCTTGCTGCCACGTGACTCGAATCTGGTCAGGTTTCGCGCGACCAGCTGGCTTGGTATCGTGAATGATTGACATGAGGCGAGCGGTGGTGGCGTTGGCTTGCGATGCCGAGCCCTTTGCCTTGCGGTTGTTCTTGAGGTCGTAGATCATGTCGAGCATGAAGCGAGCACGTGCATCGAACTCCTTGCTACTGTCGCTAGCCTCGTCGGCTGTCGTCGAGGAGGACGCCGCGGCAGCTTTTACCTTGCCAAGAAACGCTGCTGTCGATTGCTCGAGTTTCTGCTTGTGGTGCTGTTGCTGTTGCTCTTTGTACTTGTCTTGTACTTGAAGGATGATCTCCTTTAGCGCTGTTGGATCATCCGATCGAAGCTGCAATCCACAACCTATTGTTCATCGAATCGTGAGCGAGCTCCTACTACTACTCAGAAATTGTATCTACAGCGACGCACTTCGGAGGAGGGTCAACAGCAACTCAATGTCCAATGGCGAGAAGGCCGCAATGAAGATGCGAATCAAGTCGTAAATCAGAGTGCAATGTATCATCTGTCACGACAGGATTACATGAGAATGGGGCAAGTGGCAAGTCAGTGCCATCACGTTGGTACAATCGCACGCTCGGCCCATGACGAACCTGAAAGTTATACATTGTCGCCAGCAATAGCACGAGATTCATGCAACTTTGCTTGTCTTGTGACTCGGAGTACAGTGCATTCAGTCGTTCGCACACTTGATCGATCACGAATCCAGCTACGTTGCATTCGCACGCGGAACCATGAGAATGAGATGGACCACAATCGGCCGAGCATGTGTGTGCTAGCCACACGTACTGTATTCGGCCCCCATCGAGCTATGGAAGATGCCTAACAATGTGGCATAGATTGGCACGAAGATTCGCTGATGCAGCCGTTCGTCGCAACAATCTTCCAGCATCAACTGGGCGATTGCCTCGTTCACCACTGTCCACGCAATGTCCACGCAGAGCATCGGTGTAAGCAAGGCAATATACTTTGATCCAACGATCGAACGAACGTACGTGCTCGGCTAATGTCTCGGTAGAGATCCAGGAACTGCTGAGCGATAATGCGGATGTTGCCTTCGGCCACGCGGTTCAATAGACCTCGCACACGACGGCGTGCCTCACTGCGCTTGGCTTCAAGCTCTGGCCCATCGGAGTCGAGCAGCTGCTTGGCCTTCTTGGCGTCGGCACCTCCAGTCTCATTGGATGCTGTTGCTGCCACCCTTCGCAAGTGCGGTGGAACATAGCGTCCGCTTGCAGCAGCTGCAGCAAGGGTTTGCGATTTGGCGGTATGGTTTGATGCCCCTTTCGTCGGTTGATCGTGTTGTTGCTCTTCCAGTTCATCGTGGAAGAAGTCATTGCTACTGATCGAATCTTGATCATTGTCGTCATCGTCATCGTCGTCGTCGTTGTCGTCGTCGTCATCGTCGTCGTCATCATCATCATCGACGAATGGGATATCCGGGTCATCCGAGTCACTCTCGTAATCGTCAAGATCACGATTGAATGGATCATCTTCGGAATCATCGTCATCGGCATGTTGCTGAGCGCCAGGAGTGCCTTGGCCATACAGATCCTGCTTCAATCGTTTGGCCTTCGCCTTGGCGATGGCCTCTCGAGAGGTCGTGATCTCGGCAGTCTGCGTGCCCTTGCTCTTCGATTGTCCAGCCGTGATGCCTTTCAACAGCCCTACTCAGCCATCCAACCACACTCTGATCAGCTGATGCTTGCTTGAGCATATGCTCGATAGCCGCATTATGGTGGCAACGATGCACGACCTCCAAGTCCATCATCGATCTCCAAGTCACGCTTGGAGAGCTTCTTCTCGAGTCGAGCAATCTCGAGATCATCGTGGTCGAGCTTGCTGCCGTCGGTACTCTCGTACGGAATCAGGTTCTGCTCTTGAAGCAGCTGCATGAACTTGGATGGCGCCTTCTTGACCTGCTTGGCTTGCTGTCGCTGTTGGTTGAGTTGGTGCATGAGCTTGAGCTTCTGCGACTGACGTCCAGCGCCTTCCATCTCGTCGTCATCGTCATTATCGTCGTCATCGTCGTCGTGCTCGTGAAAGCGCGAGGAGGTGCGGCCGTTGTTAGATCGATCAGTAGCGCTCGAGAGTGAGGTCTTTTGCAACTTGGCTCGAGGAGCGAGATCGGGATCTTGCTCGTGCTCGTCGTGTTCGTGTTCTCGAGCTCGCTTGGCGGTCGTGCTCGGCACGCTCGATGCTTGAGACGATCCAGATCGCATCTGGTGCATCAATGCATCGACGTCCTTGGACTTGGAGCCGCGTGATTGGAGCGTGATGAGGTGCATCTGTCCGCGTTGCTTGCGCTCTTCCTTGGCAAGCTTGCGACGCTGCTTGTGCGAGAGAGATCGCTCGGGACGTCGTGGCTCCTGCTGCTGCTGTTGGGGCAGGGGCTTCTCCTGTCGAGGCGCGCGATCGTCATCTTCATCGGCATCGTTGCTGCGACCAACGAGGCCTTGTGCTTGAGCACGTCCACGTGTCGAGGCACCGCGAGCATGGCCGCGAGATCGATGGCGTTGTTCGGTTCGTGTGGAGCCGATGGCATCACGCAGTACCGATGGCATCCGAGGTGCCGACAGTACCGCGCCTGTCACTCCGCGGACCAGGCCGCTGTGACCTCGAGGTTTGCTCGCATGGCCTCCGCGACCACCACGAGATGACATTGGGTTGCCGGTGCGTGGATGGATGGATGGATGGATGGATGGATGGATGGATGGATGGATGGATGGATGGATGGATGGATGGATGGATGGATGGATGGATGGATGGATGGATGGATGGATGGATGGATGGATGGATGGATGGA
>Ga0209915_1003601_pt1 | contig 12767 bp, 20 predicted proteins | sample ThiBiot_750_plan_FD_183952 | JGI IMG/M metagenome (GOLD analysis project Ga0209915, IMG submission 183952) | Wastewater bioreactor microbial communities from Cape Town, South Africa - Thiocy_cont_750_plan (SPAdes) | ecosystem: Engineered > Bioreactor > Thiocyanate-remediating > Anaerobic-Aerobic... | reverse complement strand
CTACTTTGTCAACGAGGTCTTTCCTCGGCTGCGCGTGTCCATGTCGGGCCGCACTATGATCTTCATTCCATCGTACTTTAACTACGTACGAGTGCGCAACTACTTTAACCAGGAGGAGATTCCATTTTGTTCGTGCAGCGAGTACGTACTTCTTCTCGTGTGGTTCGTGATCTCCCGTCGAACGATGCGCTCACCATGTGCATGTGACGCGGGATAGTTACACGAGTACGAGCGACGTATCTCGAGCGAGGAACCTATTCTTCCATGGAAGGCGTCCATTCATGCTGTATACCGAGCGCTTCCACTTCTTCCATCGGTACGAGGACGCCCAATCAAGCAGCCGAATCCTGACACTGGAAGCGCGCGACTAACAACCCTGCACTCGACGTCGAACAGCTACAAGATCCGAGGCATCCAGCACGTAGTGTTCTACAGCCTCCCGCAGAACGCGCACTTTTACGCCGAGGTCGTCAACATGCTCCAGGGCGAAGCATCGGAGGGAAGCGTGTTGGTTTCCTTCACCAAGTTCGATTCCATGGAGATGAAGCGTATCTTTGGCGCTGCTCGCACGGCCAAGTTGCTCAAGGACCCCAAGCCGGTCCACTTGCTCGTCGGCGGATCGCAGTAGCAAGCGACGGCACTCTCGTTGCTTGGAGTTCAGTTTTGATTGGGTCTTCCTGTCCGCCTCGGCGACGACGGAGGAGGATCACGCGAGATAGAGATGAGTAGATTGCGAATCGCGAGTTGGAAGTAACGCTACAACCGACCGAGGTTCTTTTGACGGCATCATTCGTGAGTAGGTAGAGAGAGAGATAGAGAGAAAGAGCTGAGTAACGAACGCACAATAGATAGATTAGAATACAACGGCTTGCAGGGAGTTTATTCCCGAGTGATTGATTGGATTGGATGGGATGTTTCGATACAAATAAGAGCAACACGCACACACACGATCGCTCGAGTGTCACAACAAACAAACGAACAAACAAAACCAACGAACGAACGTGCCCTACCAATAGATATCATCTATGAAACATTGCATGCGCATCGTCGTGGAACACAACACAGCACAGCAGTAGAATAGTGGTAGTAGCAGTAGTAGGTGGTAGCTCAATTGAGAGTACCACGGCAGTTGGCCGAGCCACACAGGCAAGGGATCTTCTCCTCTTCGATCGGGAACTTGTAGTCGTACGTGATCTCCTCCCACGTATTGATGTCTTGCTTCGAGTAAATTACAATCTTCTTTTCGCCATTGACTGTGATGATCTTGGCGTAGCAGTTGGGCTGCGAACCAAACACAAACACGCACACTTCAATCAGTCTCTCTCCTCTTGCTCACCAGCGCAACCAACACCGGCACATACCTCACAAGAGTGGTTAATGAAACGAGCCAAGTTACCTCGCTTCGTGGCATCGATGATCGTGTCATCGTCGACACGGAACAGATAGCTACTTCCGATACCGACCTTTTCGTAGCGCTTCTCTCGAAGATCTGCAGTACTTTGGCGGATAACCTGTGAGAGAGTGTGAGAGTGAGAGAGTGTGAGTGATTGAGTTCGATTGTTCGTTCGTTCGAAGCAAGATCTCCTGACCACGTCGACACTAGTGTTCCATACCTCGCCAATATACTCAATGACCATGTCGTTGGCTTCGATAGGTTCGAGAGCAAACAAGCCCCACTCGTGAATGTCCGACCGCCAGAAGGCCAGTCGCTTCTTTCGCGACTTGAGCTGATTGAACTGCAGGATCTCGAGATCGGTGGCGACCGATGCGATACGTCGCTGCGAGAGGCGGAGCTCGCGCGCGGCCTGTGCGGCGCTGGTGGCGAGCGCCGGTTGCGAAAGCGGTGTGTCTGGCACGCTCTTGTTGCGGCGAAGCGACAGCCGCTCCTCGCGGCGCATCGCAGCCAGCTGATGCATGTTGCACGTTCGCGAGACGCTCGGGATCTTGTAGTGTGCCTGTACAAACGCCATAGTCTCCTCGGCCTCGCGCGCTTCTTGCTCCTGCTGCTGCGCCAAGGCATCGGCACGCTCTTGCATCGCAAGTTCAATGTAGTACTCGTCCTCCTCGTCGATCGTGTCGTCGTCTGCTGACGGCGCAGTCGAGGTCGAGACGCCATCGACGGCAAGTGGAGGAGCAGTGGCGTCGAGCGTTGGTTCGGCAGTGGGCTTGGTGGCAATACGTTGAGTCTTGGCGGTCGTCTTGGGCTTCTTGGGCACAGCCTTGGCGGCTGCAGGTGGCTCGGCGCTCGCGATCGCAACCGGTGCATTGGCTGGCGGTACTGAGGGCTCAGGCTTTGCAGGCTCCTCGATCGACATGGCTTGTGGCGATTCGTCGAGGCCCACGGCACGCACGGCACTGCGCTCGGGCTTCACCGATACCACCACGGCATCGGAGGCGCGCGACGGCTCAGGAGCTGGTCTCGCGAGGCCGAGCTGCTTCTGTTCGTCTGGCGGTACGAGCGAACGAGACGTAGTGATTGACGCGTGCTTCTTCTGTGGCACGACCTTGCGTCGGTCGTCGTCGCTGCTGCTGCTCGAATATGAATCACTGCCACTGTCCGAGTCGCTACGATCGCTGTCACTATCGCTACTGTTGCTGTAGCTGCTCGAATCGTCATCGCTCGAAATGTCGGCGCGAGTATGGCGGCGACCACGGTCTCGATACCGATATCGAGATCGTGGACGAGAGCGGGATCGTGAACGGGATCGAGATCGAGATCGCGATCGTGATCGAGAACGAGAACGAGATCGAGAACGAGAGCGGCGCCGAATTCGTCGTTTTCGGTAGGAAGCAGATGATGAAGAGGACGAGGAGTAGGAGGAGTCGGAGTCGTATCCAGAGGCTGGAGCGATGCGGCGACGCTTGACATCCGGCGACTCAGGCCTTCTGTACGCTCGCTGCTTGAACGAGATCTCAGGCTTGATCTTGTTGGGTAGCGGTGCCGATGGTAGTGGTGCCGACGACACTGCCACCGACTTGATGGTGGAAGGAGCCTCGGATGACTCGACAGCCGCAAGTGGAGAATCCTCGTCACGCTTGCGCTTCTTTACACGCTCTCGCTCCGTAGCCTGCGTCTCAGCCTGTTGAACCAATGCAAACAAAACCATCAATCAAGTTGCAAGAGAATCGTGGGATATCATCCAACAACGAGCTTGGCGTACCACTTTGCGAAAGAGTTCGGGATTCGCGCGCCAGCGTTTGACCGAATCGACAATCATCAGCTCGATGACCGAGCGCTTGGCATCGGCGATAGCACGCAAGATCAAATCCGCTTCGAGCTTGCGATGTGCTTCCAATACCACGCTTGGATCTTGCTCGACGAACGGGCAGCTGAATCACCAACATACACGCGCATTGGTATCTCGGCTGCCTAGAGAGCGCGATCTAGAGCGATGGAGATTACGTACACAAACACCCGTGGAGGATAGCCATAGAATCGATTCAGCAAGTAGGCGTTGGCCATGTCTCTGTTGCACCGATGTGAATATGAGCAGTCACGACAGAGGCACAAAGAGAGAGAGAGAGAGAGAGAGAGAGAGATGGTTGCATACCGCTCGGCTAGGGTCCAGAACTCGATGTACCAGTAGTACTTCTCTTGCACGATGCGCCGATACGGAATAGACTGGAGCGCCTCGTGTACATCTGCTCGCGTGATCGAGTGATGGATGCGCAATGCAGGAAAGTCCGACAGTACCGGCATGGCGTTTGGCTTCTGTACAGCCACAACGATGTATCGTTAGAGCTGTGGCCGTATCGATACATCGTGCAACTGCTACACACCTGCTCCGAGGGCGCAGAGAGACCGGTGGCATCAACGGGCGCTACAGGTGTAGAGCTGTTTGTTGCAACAGCGATAGCTACCGACATGAGAGGCTTCGATTCAGGCGGCTGCGGCTGTACTGCGGCTGCAGCCGGAGGAGGCTGAGGTTGAGGCTGAGAGGGTGACGGCGCGACCTCGGACAAAGGCAGTGCAGCAGTCGAAGGTGGTGGAGGTGGCGGCGGCAACGAAGGAGCTTGCAGTGGGAGAGAAGGAGGCGGAGGCGGAGGCGCTTCCGGCGGTGGTGGCGGCGGTGTCGCAGGCGGCGGCGGTTGTGGTACGCCGGCAGGAGGCGGCGGCAGTGGTAGCGCCTGAGCCGAGGCGACTGGTGCTTGCGATGAGGGCGGTGGCACTCCGTAAACGGGAGCACCAGGTGCATTTGGAGCGGCAAACGGAGGAGGAGGAGGAGGGTGGCCGCCATGAATCCAGCCGTGATGCGGATGAAAGAACATGGGCATCGGGTAGGCGCCGTATTGAGGATGAGGATGGTAAGGCTGCTGGTATCCGTAGGCATTAGGTTGTGCAGGCATGCCGGGCACCGGTGCGTTGATTTGTTGTTGCTGCTGCTGTTGCTGCTGCTGTTGCTGCTGTTGCTGTTGTTGCTGCTGTTGTTGCTGTTGCTGCTGTTGTTGTTGGGCGGCGGATTCATCTTGGGTGAAAGGATCGTAGGCCTTTGTCGTGTTGTCTTGCACTGCGACCTTTTCTTTGGCTTGTTTGAGTCGACGTTCCTCAAGGCAGCCTATCACCGAGCGTGTGAGTGGCCAGCCACAGTAGCAGCGGTGGCAGCAGCAGGTGCATACCCGTTGGATCAAACACGATTTTCCATTGAAAGTTCTGCGTGAGCTGTACGAGAGCTTGTTTCGCGTGGTGCTCTTGTGAATACTGCCAGGTAATGAACGAATGAGTGAATGAACGGGTCGGGCAACTGACGACTGGTGTCGTGTACGTACTTGTACACTGGTGAGGTTAAAGTCCGGGAAGGTCTGAAAGTGCTGTACAGGCCCGAAGCTATGTGATGCACGCAGGCGGTTGTTAGAACTGCCACTGAAAGAAGAAGAAGAAGAGCGGTATCTCATGAATGCCGTACGCTTCAAACACCGACTTTTGGAGCGTGGCTGTCTCGACGAGCAGTCGCGTATTGTGGATCGTGTTTGCATCAACCTGACGACAAAGAGAACGAGAGAAAGAGAGAGAGAGGTCGTGAGGGGGTTAGTGTCTGTTAGTGGCAACGAGGATGAGTAGCTTAGAAACGTACAACGAACGAAACTGGGGTGAGGTTAACAACTGGTGGCGCCTGCGTGCTCGTTCGAGGTGTTCGCGGGTCTCGCACTGGCGCAGATGGTTGCTGCAAGTTCGAGCCCAAACGGCGGGTAGATTAGCAACGCGACAGTGAGTGACTCACAAGATGCGACCGTGTGCTGGTGGGCGTGTTGACTTTGCGAGACGTACATCAGGGAAGCTGGCATTGCCGCGAAGGTATGGCTTGCCTTTGGAGGGTTCAGCGGCGATGTCGATTGGTTCTTGCGAGAGCGCGGCGGAAGGGTCTGGATGAATGATGCGCCACGATTGGCACAGAATCTAGATGAAGCGCGCACGCGTGCGTTTGGTGAGTGCACGGGTCGTGAAGTGCAGTGCAGTGCAGTGCAGTGCATTGCTGGTTTGACGGCGAAGATACCTTGGAGACGACGCGCGGATGAGCAGAGTTGGGCGTTCGGATGCTTGGCGACGCAAGGCGTCCAAGCTCTCGCCACGGAGTCGTGGTGCTCCATGGGTGAGCGTCCTTGGGCAGCGGTTCATTTTGGAGCTTGGGCTTCGTCGCAGGGTCGGTATTGTTGAAGATCGAAACCGGCGGCTTGCTGCTTGCTCTACGGCGCACGGGTAAGTAACTAACTACCTAACAAAAGCACGCTGATCGAATGCATGGCTGAGATACGTACTGTGTATCGGCTGCAGCGGTAGGCGGGGTAGCGGTAGTAGAGGCATCACTGCGAGGTTGAGACTTGTCGCGTTCTCGCTCGCGACTTGATGAAGCGTCGCGTTCGCGAGTAGAAGATGTCGATGAGGTGGTCGAGGTCGAAGAGCTTCGATTGTATGGATGGGAGCGCGTATTGGCGTTGTTCGCCGAGGAGGTGCTGTCGGTGGTGTTGGCATACTTTGGTCGATAGGAGTCGTAGTTGCGATTGCTGCTGCTGCTACTGCTACTGCCGGAGCTATCGCGCAACTCTCGCGGCTCGTAGTAGTCACGAGAGGTTCGGTGTCTTCGCGAGGGTGATGAAGAGCTTCGTTCGGGAGGTGAGCGCGATCGAGATCTTGAGCGAGACAGTGGCGATCTCGAGCGCGAGTCAGAGTACGACGGATAATGGTGATGGTGATGATGGTGCTGCTGCTGCTGCTGGTGATGGTTATGCTGGTGAGAGCGCTTCGGCGGAGATGTCGAGGAAGAGCGAGACGGAGAGCGAGATCGGCCTCGCGTAGACGATGAGGATGACGACGATGAAGATGTTGACGATGCAAGAGTGGTTGATGATGATGATGATGATGATGCCGCTGCTGAAGAAGCAGAAGCAGAAGAAGTGGAGATGGATGCTGATTTGCGTGTGGCATCAGCATCGAACGAAGAGGCTGACGGTGGTTGGTGTGTTGCCATTGCAATGGCAGTTGATGTATGAGGTCGAGAATGCATGGGCTGACCGCCATTGCTGGCAGCGTCCGGTCGATAGTGGTAGTGGTACCGCGTGTCGCCTTCGTAGCGATTGGCGTCGCTGTAGGGATGATAGAGCGGCGCCGACGGCGGCAGTGCATGAGGTGGCATCAGCACCTTTCTGGAGCCGCCGTATGGCGCGAACGGTGGAGGTGGAGGCGGTGGCTGATAGGGCCCACCGGCGTATGGGCGATATCGCATGTCGTTGTGAGGTTGATGATGCTGAGCATGGTGGTGCTGGTGGTGGTACTGGTGGTGCTGATGGTGCGAGTACGACGACGAGGGACGACGGCTATCGTGGTCGTCGCTGATCTCGCCTGGTTCACGGTCATCATCGCCGTTGCTGTCGTCGTCGTTGGTGGCAGTAGTATCAGTGGGTTTCGAGGCATCTTTGCGAGTTGAGGAAGGTTCGCGCGAGGTTGAGCGAGGTTGCTGTGATGTCGAAGCAACGGGACCATTGGAGCTCGATGATGCAGTCACTGCTGCTGATGAAGGCCCATTGGTTCGATCGGTTGGTACGTCTGGCTTGGGATTGGATGGTGTCGTCGCATCAATACCACCACTACTGTTGTTGTTGTTGCCGCTGTTGGTGCTATGATGATGGTATGGGTCGTTGTGCGTTGTCGACATCATGCTCGAGCCATCAGTAGCAGCAGTAGCGTCGTTGGATCGAAAAGAGCCCGCTGCTATTGTCGACGATCCAGATACCAGTGATGCCGATGATATCGTTGATGGCATGGTTGAGGCATCATCGATCGAGTGCTTGGGCTGCTGTGCTGCTTGATGTTGATGGTGGTTGCCGCCGCTGGGCGATTCGGTTGTCATTGTTGGTGGCCGCGCGATGTGCGAACTACATGCATGCATCAAGCAACTCATAGCGTCAACGACTGCCGAGCTCGACCGATCGAGCAAACAGGCAAGCGCGCGCGTCTGCTCGCTGGTCGTATCGCGCGGGCAATGAGACCTACCTCGAGTACGACGAGTGCTACGACAGCGACGACGTGATGGTGTCACACACACACAGTCGTCGAGCGCGAGCGCGCGCGTGTATGCTTGGCGCGTAACGAGATCGATAGCGCCGAGACGCGCTCCAACGACCAACACACGAGCGAGCGAGACACCTCCAAATACTCGCTTTACTCGCTCCAGTGCGTACGCGCGCGCGCGAGGCTCTTTGGAGAGATGTAACCGATCGCGTTTGTATCGTGCTCGTGCTCGTGCTCGTTCGTGTGATGATCCCCCGCGTTGCTCAACACCACGAACCACGCGCACACAACCCCTCTCGCAGTGAGTTAGTGTAAGGTTACGATCAATAGGACGAAGGCGAGGGAGCAGCTATCGAGACGAGAGAGAGAGTGAGTGCTGTTGACGAGAGAGCGAGCTGTGCGCGGCGGGTGTGTGTAGCGAAAGAGACGAGTGACGAGTGACGAGCCGAAAAACACCGCGAGAAAAATACCGATAAATACAGTGGAGGCTTATGGTCGAGTTCAGCAGTGCAATATTCGAGTGCAGGCGTTCCGCGACTGAGGCCGAGCACAGGCACACAGGCGGCTCAGTGGTGGTATTCGTGTCTCTCTCTCGTCTGTGCTACATCGCTCCTCCTATCAAACCCGAAAAAACACACGCACACGCACACGCGAACAACAGCAGCAGAGCCAAGTCAAGCATCGCTGTTGTGTTGTTGTTGTTGCTGTTGTTGAGGTTTTATTCTTTGGTACGTGGTGCTGCTCGTGTGCAGCTCACGAGCGAGTGGCTGGCTGACTCGTGTGCGTCCAGGCGAGAGAGCGTTGGTTGGTTGGATATCGATCGAATCCTCTTGAGTGAGTACGTGGCACTCGTCGAGCCTCGCTCGCTCCTTCGTTCTGCTTCGCACCACCACATCGCTGTCTATCTATCTCCCCCCTCTCCCTCCCTCTCTCGTGCCTGCCTCGTGTCTTTGTCGTGCGAGTGCCGTCGATTCGCGGATGGCGGGCGTGGTGTCAGCGGCAGTAGCGGAGCGAGAGAGCGCGAGGCTTTGTATTGATAGGCTCTCGTACCAACCAACCAACCAACGCGACTGCCTCTAACTCGTTGTTCTTGTTCTTGTTGATTGGTTGATTGCGCAACCCAGTCGGCAGTCGACAGAGAATCCCACTTGTCGTCAAGGAAGCAGCAGTATCTGTCTGTCTCCTGCCCGTGTCTCAGCGTTGATTGATTGCATTGAATCACTGCCGTTGTTGTCGTTGTCGTCATCATGCCGCCTGCTGGAGATGGATTCCGTCGACAAGCGACGCGTAAGGGCACCATCAAGCTCAAGACCCTGCGCAAGCCTGGCGTGAAGGAGATCTCGACCTTCTTCAACAAGGCCGGCTCTCTCGGTACGCACGCAGCCGCACGACTGCACCACGCGAACGAAGAGGTTGCTCGCTCGTACTCACTTGCGCGCTTCGCTCGTAGATGATGAGAAGCTCGGCTTTGCCGACGAGGCCGGTCTCGAGACCATGCTTGCGTTGCTGGACCACGAGCATCCCAAGATCCGCGTGCTGGCCGAGGAGGTCATCTCGAGCCTGCGCAGCGAAGGTACGTGCGGCTGCGGTTTCTGGTTGCACCACGCGCCATGACGCGCTCCTAACGGTCCTTTGCTTCTTCATCATGTGCGGTGCCTCTCTCTCTCTATGTGTGCGTGCGTGCGTGCGTACGCGTAGAGGGCGAGATTGTGGTGGCCGAGGGCGGCTTCAAGCCGTGTGCCGAGCTGCTGCGCTACAAGAACCACGCTGCGCAGCGTGACACGCTCTGGGCGCTCGCTACGCTGGCCGGAAATACCGAGATGAACCACGAGGGCATCATCATCGATGTCGGATGGAATACGATTTTGTCGCGCGCCAGCTCCAAGCTGCCCGACCTTCAACGTCCGGCTGTTACCTTGATCGCTAACCTGTCGATGAACGGTATGGAGACGAGAGGAAAGGAGAGAGGAGGAAAGGAGAGAGGTTTGGCTTGCGGCTTTTGGTTTGCAACCTGCCCTGACCTCCTCGCTGCTCGCACCTGCAGAGGAGAACCACGACATGATCATCAACGAAGGAGGCCTCGAGCTTCTCAAGGGCCTCTCGGGTACCGATGACCTGAAGCTCAAGCGTGCGGTCTGCAACGCCTTTGCCAATCTCTGCGCCGATGGTACGCGTGACGAACGAACGTACCCCAACGCTCTTTTCAACTAACGTTCTTGTATTGATGGGTCTTCGTCATCGTCGTCATCGTCGTCATCGTCGTCATCACCATCATGGCGTGTTCAATAGAGGAAAACGTCCAAGTGGTTCTCGGAGAGGGAGGTCTCAAGATGATCATCGACTTTCTCGAGTCGGGCGACGACGAGCTGATTGCTGGAGCGTTGCATACGATCGCCAACGTCGCTAGCTCGGAGGAGGTGCAGCAGCAGATCATCGAGCTTGGTGGTGTGCCGAACATCATCAAGTTGATGAACTCGATCAACGTCATGATCCAAAAGGGCGCCACTACGGCCATCGCCAATCTCGTCGCCAACCGTACGTTCGTCGTGGAGTGCCTCGAGTGGTGTGCAGTGGAGTGCAGTGGTGGTGAATCTAACGGGCGGCTTGTTTCTCGTACTGCTGCTGCTGCTGCACCTCCAGAGGAGTACCACCAAATGTTGCTCGAGGCTGGCCTGTTGGACCCGTTGGTGCTGCTCGCCAAAAAGTCCAAGAACCCCGAAGTGCAGTTCCGCGTTACTTCGGCTCTCAACAACTTGGCCGCCAATCGTACGTCGTCGTCGTGGTGTCTCCTCCTGCCTGTTGTGTTGCTTGCCTCTCGCACTCACGCTCTTGGTGCTTTTTGGCCGAGACAGCCGATGTCAAGCAGCCGCTCAAGGATGCTGGCGCCGTGCAGCCGCTCAAGTCGCTTGCTCGCTCGCGTGACCCCGAGATCAAGCGCGAGGCCATCGAGGCGCTCGCCGAGCTCGGCATCACGTACGTGAGCGCCAAGAAGGCCAAGGCTGGAGAGGCCGAGGCGGCCGAGACCGAGAAGCGCGAGACCGAGCGCATTGCGCGCGAGCGTGCCGAAGAGGAACAGATGCGCCAAATGCGCGTGCGCGAGGCGCAGGAGCGCGACGCCGCCATGGCCATCGCACTCGAGCGCGAACGAGCCGAGCGCGAGAAGGCCGAGTCGGTTGCGCGCGAGCGCCAGATGCGTGAGGCGCAGGAGCGCGAGGCGGCACTCAACCGCGAGCGCGAGCGTCTCGAGCGTGAGCGTGCGGCCTTGATTGCCGAGCGCGAGCGCGATGAGCGTGTCGCCCAGGAGCGCCAGCTGCAGGCCGAGCGTGACCGCGAGCGTGCCCAGCGCGAGAGCGCCATGATGCTCGAGCGCGAGCGCCAGGACCGCGAGGCTCTCGAGCGCCAAAAGGCCGAGCTCGAGCGTCTCAAGCGCGAGCAGGAGGCCGAGCTCGAGGCACAGCGTCGCCGCCAGATCGAGGCCATGGAGGCCGAGGCCCGCCGCGCCCAGGAGGAGCTCGATCGTCTGCGCCGCGAGAAGGACGACATGGAGCGCGCCGCCCGCGAGGCTGCTGAGCGCGAGGCCGCCGCCCGCGCCATGGGTGGCTCGTCGTCGGCCCTCAAGATGGTCAAGATGACCGAAGTCATCGAGATCGAGGAGGACAAGGATGTCGACGAGGATTACGAGGAGGAGGACGATGAGATGACCGATGACGATCGTCGTGGTACGTACTCTACTCGTCGCTCTCGTCTCTCTCACTGAACTCGCACTGACTCGTTTGCCGCTTCGTTTGCCGCCACCACGTTCGCGCACCGCACCAACCACAGAGAAGGCCAAGATCGCTCTTGCGATGGTCGACCTCTGGGAGACCAACGAGGACATCTCGGTCACCGAGGCGGCGCTTCGCAAGCTCGGCGCGCTCGCCATGAAGGAGCGCAACCGAAAGCTGATTCGTATCGCCGGCGCCATTCCTATTCTGTGCGACTTTTTGCGCAACGCCGATCCATCGGTCGGTCTCACTCCCGACCAGAGTCTCGCCTTGCAAGTGTTGGCGCTCTTGTGCCGTAACGTGCGCAACCGTGAGGAGGTCCGCAAGTGCGATGGCTTGCGCCACTGCCTCCGCATCGTCAAGGTCAAGGAGGAGCGAGACCTCATCGAGGATCTCAAGGCCCTCAAGGAGCTCGCCAAGAACGGTACGTGTAGCGTGCATGGTGCCACCACCACCACTGTCGCTTCTTCGACTCACATCAGCTTCCTGCGCCCAATACGTGTGAGCAGACAAGAACAAGGTCGTGTTGCGCGAGGGCCGCTTGATCGAGATGGTTGTGCCGATGATCTTGCCGCCCAACCAGCCCATCCAGGAGCTGGTGCTCGATCTGTTGTGCATCATGTCGATGAACGACGTCAAGAGCCAGGTTACCGTGCGTGACGCTCGTGGCTTGCCGCCGATCATGAAGCTGCTCGATGATCCCGAGGTTGAGATCCGTCGTCGTGCCGCCCGAACGCTTGGTGCCGTGGCCCAGAACAACCGTACGTCGTGTGCAACCAACCGTGCGCTCGATCTCGATCTCACTCACTCGTTCGCATTGGCCGCTCTACGGGGAAACAGGCAAGATCCAGCAGGAGGTGCGCAAGGCCAAGGACGTCGTCAAGCGTGTGGTCGACATGATGCGCGACCCGAACGAGGAGGTCAAGAAGGCTGCCGCTGGCGCCGCTGCCGCCTTGGCTGAGAATGACTGTACGCTATCTTTTTGGTGTCGCATCTGCAGAGGCGCCTTTGCTTACTCTCTCGCACGCACGCTGCTCCAATCTCCAGATGCCAACCAGGTGCTGATACGCAAGTACGACGCCGTGAAGACGCTCGTCGACATCTTGTCGAGCGATTCGCGCGAGGACGTCAAGGAGCAGGCCGCTGCGGCCGTGCGCTCGATGGCCAAGGGCAACACCAAGATCCAGCAGGACTTCCGCGAGGGACCATGCGCCAACGGAATCCCCGTGCTCGTGCATCTGCTGTCCGCCACTTCGGTCGGCTTGCGTATCCACGTCACGGGTGCTCTGATGGAGCTTGCTCGTGATAACAGTACGCGTCTCGCTCACTCACGCCGCCTGGCACATTCGGGTGACTGACGACCGTGATTGCGCGCACACGCACACACAGCCAAGAACTGCGAGATCATCTGCAAGGCGGGTGCTGCGTTCCCGCTCGTCGCAGCGCTCGAGACTGAGAACAAGGTCTTGCAGTACTTGTCCGAGGGCTGCATCTGGGCT
>Ga0209915_1003594_pt1 | contig 12795 bp, 10 predicted proteins | sample ThiBiot_750_plan_FD_183952 | JGI IMG/M metagenome (GOLD analysis project Ga0209915, IMG submission 183952) | Wastewater bioreactor microbial communities from Cape Town, South Africa - Thiocy_cont_750_plan (SPAdes) | ecosystem: Engineered > Bioreactor > Thiocyanate-remediating > Anaerobic-Aerobic... | reverse complement strand
CCCCGCCTTTCCGGCCTGACGCTGGCTCTCGTCGGCGCCGCCGACGCTGACGACTTCGCCCGCAGCGGCCATCGCGTCCCGCCCAACGTCGTTTTCCTCGGCCGTGTGAGCGATCCGCAGCTTCGCGCGCTATACGAGGCGAGCGTTGCCTTGCTCTTTCCGTCTCTGACCGAAGGGTTCGGATTGCCTCCGCTCGAGGCAATGGCAGTAGGCTGCCCTGCCGTGGTCGCTCCGGAGGGCGCACTGCCCGAGACATGCGGTCAGGCGGCGCAATATGCCGACGGCGGCGACCCGCGGGCCTGGATCGACGAGATCCTGCGACTCGCCTCCGACGAGGCACACCGCCAGCAGGCCATCGAGCGAGGATTTGTCCAGGCGTCGCGCTTCACCTGGCGCGCCGCGGCGGAAAGGCTTCTGGAGGAGGTTGCACGCGTCTCGGGGTGGGAAGTGAAAGCCAATGGAGCGGGAGTGTCTGGATGCCCATCATGAGCCTTGTCGTCTCCACGCTCGGGCGCTCGCTGGAACTGCGGCGCCTGCTGGAGAGTCTGGAGCGTTCGGACTTCAAGGATTTCGATGTGGTTATCGTCGACCAGAACGAGGACGACCGGGCTCTGTCCGCCTATGGGGACCGGCAATGGTCCTTCGAAATCCGCCATCTGCGCAAGCCGCAGATGCGCGGCACCAGTCGCGGCCGCAATTTCGGCTGGAGGCATACTCGCGCCCCCTATGTAATGTTCCCCGACGACGACTGCTGGTTTCCTCCATGGCTGCTCGGGCGCGCGCTCGCGGTCCTGCAGGCACAGAACGCCGCCATAGTCGCGGGTCGGGCTTCGGATGAGCACGGCAGGCCGATCAATGCGAGGTTCGAGCCGACTGCGCAGCCGATCACGCGCCGCAATGTCTTCACGACGCAGATCGAATGGGCGGTTCTGTTCCGCAGGGAGGTGCTCGAGTCGATCGGCGGCTATGACGAAGGCATGGGGGTCGGCGCGCCGACGCCCTGGCAGGCCTATGAGGGTCCCGATATCGTGCTGCGCGCCATTGCCAGGGGATACAAGGCCTATTTCGACCCGGATCTCTATGGACATCACGAGGACCACGCAAGCCGTCCTGTGGATGCGGTGCTGCGCAGGAAGGACCGCACCTATGCGCGGGGAATGGGGCGGGTCCTGCGCAAACATGGCTACGGTATCGGCTCGGCTGCCTTCTGGATCGGACGCGCTGCCCTCGGAGCGGCGGCATCCATCGTCTTCCCGGCCCGGGCGCGACTCTATCTCGGCCGCGCGATCGGCCGCGCCGAAGGATATTTCCTGAAGGAAGTCCATCCGCTCACGCCTCACGGAAGGTGCAAGGGGGCGGACAAGAATTCCAGTTCGGTCCATTCCTAGCCACTTGGCCGCCCAGATGATGGAACAGTTGACCTTACGACCCGTTTCTAGGTTTCTCCGGGGACGACGGCTCTGACACAGGGGATCCGCATGTCGGCAGCTCAGACGGCTCAGTTGGACGCAGGCGCCGCGCCGGTCGATCGGGCTGCCGGCGAGCGCCCGCTGGAGACATATGTGATCGTGGCCACCAGGGGTCGGGCGGCAGAAACGTATACCCTTCTCGACTACCTCGGCCGCCAGTCGCGCGCACCCGATAAGATTGTGGTGGTCGGAGCGGGGCAAGCGGACGTGGCCGGACTCGAAAGCCATCCATCAGTGGAGGGGGGCCGCACGCGCATTTGCCTTTCGCCGGTCGCCGGACTGTGTGCCCAGCGCAATCACGGGATCCGGCAGATCGCGGTGGGCGATGGAGCTTTCATGGCGGCGTTCTTCGACGACGATTTCCGTCCGGACGAGGACTGGCTGGCGCGGGCGGCGGAGACGCTGTCGCTGAGCGGCAGCGTCGCGGGCCTGACGGGGCATGTCCTGGCTGACGGCATCCTTCGTGGCGGCATTCGCGAGGAGGACGCGCGCGACTATCTCGCAGGCAGGCGGCCGCCGGAGAGGCACTGGGCTTCCGGCTCAAAGCCGCGGGACGTCGACAGCGTATATGGTTGCAACATGGCCTTCCGCGACACGGTGCTTCGCGGGTGCCGTTTCGATGAGGAACTCGCGCTCTACGGCTGGCAGGAGGACCGCGACTTTACCGGCCAGGCGCGGCGCTTCGGCCGGATCATACTGGAGCCGGAATGCAGGGGCGTCCATCTCGGCGTCTCGTCTGCCCGGACCAGCGGATTGCGGCTCGGCTATTCGCAGATCGCCAACCTCGTCTACATGGCACGGAAGGGCACGACCGATTGGGGAACTGCCTTGCGATTGATGTCGCGCAACGTGGCCGCCAATGTCATCAAGCCGTTCCTCGGCCGACGGGAGGTCGATTATCCGGGGAGGCTCCGGGGCAATCTTCTGGCAATTCGCCACCTTGCTTATCGACGGTGCCGTCCGTCGGCGATCCTGGACATGTGACGATCTGGAGAATGATCATTCCGGGAAAATTGAATTGAGCGATCGTCAGTGGCAATTTCGAAGGATGTCAGGCGCCATCCCGCAGGTTGCGGCAGGAAGCGCGCGTTCCGTGATTGGCAGGATGAAGAACGTCTCAAAGGACGCTCTTTGCCGGTTCTATGGCTTGAACGATCATGACGATATCTTCGAGGTCGTCTCGTTTCGCCGTACCAGGCTGGACAGGCTATTCGTGTCCCTGATCAATTCCGGACTCTTCGGCAACAGGAAAGAGGACCCCTACCGGATTGCGCTCGCGGCCTGGCCGATGGTTTTCGTGCATGTCCCGAAGAATGCCGGAACCTCCATCTCCCTGGCGCTCTACAACCGTCAGATTCAGCACAAATCCTATCGGTGCCTGGCGGCATTCATGCCCGACATTATCGACTCCAGGGAGGTCTTCGCGACCTACCGCGATCCGCAGGAGCGGTTCTTGTCCGCATACAAGTTCCTCCGCTCCAACGGGACGGGAGTGGTCGGCGTCTCGAAGAATTTCGCGGCCTTGATGAAGGGCCGGTCAACCATCGACGAATACCTGGATTTCATGGAGAGGTCGGAACGAATCTACGACCTTGATTTCACGCTGAGGCCGCAGAACTGGTTTCTGAAGGACGCGGCCGGAACCATCAAGGTGGACAGGCTGTTCGACATCTCTTCGGGGAACAGTCGCCTGCGGCAATATCTCGGCGATCACGGCGTCACAGGACTTCCTCACGTGAATGCGAGCGGACACGAGGCCATCGAGTTGAGCCAGAGGCAGAAGGCGCGCATCCGCGCCATCTACAAGGATGACTACGATCTGCAGGACTGTCTGGAATGACGGTCCCGGGGCTCTACGCCGGCTTCGGCAGGGGCACTTGCCAGATACGTCATTTTCGACTGGTTCGGATCAAGGGACGGCAGTGAATGAACCTGCAGAACCTCGCGGACGGGGTGAAGGCCCATATCAGGTCGGCCGCCAATTCCCGGCATGTCAGGGCGGTGCACATTTCTCGAGGGCTGAGGGATGCCCGGCACGTCGCCATCCTGGTCGTGCACAACGAGGCGGAGCGAATCCCCCATGTCCTGGACTACTACCGCAGGCGCGGGATCGAGCACTTCATCTTCATAGACAACATGTCGACCGACATTACCGCTGACCTTCTGCGCCGCGAGCCGGACATATCGCTCTTCCTGGCCACCGGCTCCTACAGGCGCGCCAGGTTCGGGATCGACTGGGTCAATGCGTTGCTGCAACGCCATTGCGCCGGCAAGTGGATCTTGCACATCGATGCGGACGAATTCCTCGTCTTCCCGCATGACGACACGCAGTCGATACCCTCCCTGACCGGGATGATGATGCGCAACGGACAGATTTCGCTGCAATGCCTGATGATCGACATGTATAGCGACCGCCAGCCTCGCGACAATGTGTGCCTCGCGGGCGACGATCCTCTCTCAGTCTGCCCGCTTTATGATCGGTCCGGCTACGCCGCGAAGCTCGAAGAGCGCACCCGCACCCTCTGGATCAAAGGCGGGGTTCGCGGGCGGCTGTTCTTTGCCGGTGACGTTTGGGCCGGTCCGGCACTCAACAAGACCCCGCTGGTGCGCTGGCGGCGTCATTATGCGTTCCTGAAATCGGCGCACCAGCTTTGGCCGCCGTCCGTCAACGACGGCAACTCATCGCCGGCGCTGCAGATTCGAGGCGCGCTCCTGCACTTCAAGTTCCTTGCCGACATTTCTGCCAAATTGTCCGAAGAGGCCGTTCGCCGGCAGCACACTTCGGAATATGGTGCCTACGGGTCGATAGCCGGCGACGGAGAGGGGCCGCGATTCCCCGGTCCGCAAACCGCCAGGTTCGAGGACTGGCGTTCGCTCGAACGGGACGGCCTGATCGGCGAAGGCGTGGCGCAATTCACGCGAATCGGCGCCACGTCGGAAAAGGTAGCCTACGAGTCCCTCTCAGGAGCCTCCGCCGCATAAAGCTGGCGACGGGCCCCGGCGGGGGAACTGCCGCCGATCTTGCGGATCCGCGAAAGCAGGATTGCGCCGATCCTTGCCTCGGGCCCATCCGGCCTCCCGCAGATTCTCCAGACCAGGAAAATCGCCGCCGGATAGGCGATACCGAAGGCACAGCCTCCGACGAACAGGCGCAGCAGCGCGCCATGGAGATCAGGCGCAGGCCCCAGCCTTGCCATAAGGACGATCGTCGGGAACGCCGCGAGGGCGGTCGGCGCAAAATGGCGCACCATTCGGGCCGCCATTCTGCCAGGCCGAAGCGCGGTCAACTCTCTCAGCGTAACGGCCACGTAGAAAAGGGCGCACACCGTGCCGATGCCGCGCGCCGCTATCACCCCCGGTATGCCGAACGCTATGACGCCGACGACGGATGCCGGCAGGCGTACCGAAAGCTCCGCTAGATAGCGGTAGGCGAGCAGCCGCGTCTTGTCCTGGGACATCAGCAGGCCGGGCAGGACATTTGCCGGCAGGCTCATCATCGTCACCACACTGAGCGCGGAGAGAATGGGCGCGACATTCACCCAGTCCTTTCCGAACACCGTCCAGATCATCGGGCCCGCCATGATCGCAAAACACGCATAGACCGGAGCCACGAGCAGGACGATCGTGCCGGTGACCGAGAGATAGGCCTGACCGAGTGCCTCAGGAGTGCGTGCTGTGGTGAAGGAAACGAGAAGCGGTCGCGCGAGCGGCTGGATCAGCGCCTGGAAGGGCAGGGCCGCAACGGTCTCGGACATCGCGAACTTGCCGAAAAGCCGCGTGTCGATGAACCGCCCGAGCAGGAGCTTGTCCGACTGCCAGTTGAAGGCGGAAACAAGTTGCGCGACGCTGTTCCAACTCACCATGTCGGCGAAGCGGTGCCACTCGGAGAGGGTAAACCGTGGCCGGAGCGGTGCGAGGATATAGGAGGTGACGACCATCACGAGGGGCGTGGCAATTGTGCCTGCCGCGATCGCCCAATAGCTTCGGGTGAACCAGGCGATGCTCGTTGCCACGATCAGGGCCGCGGACTTCCCGGCGATGTCGAGCGAAGCATCTCGGCGGAAGTCGAATTCCCGCATGAAGACGACCATCCGCGGGCTGACGAGTCCGCGCGAGGCAGGGGCTAGCGAGAGAACGCAGATCAGGGGAACGACGCGAGGCTCTCCGTAGAAGATCGAGATTGGCCATGCGAGCGCGGCCATGACGACCGCGATGGCGATGCCGCGCAGGAGGCCGAGCGTGAACGCCGTTTCATACATGGGCTGCGTCGGTGTGGGCACGCTGATCAGCGCCTGCGCCAAAGGGAGCTCCAGGATGGCCTCTATGACGTAGAGGACTGCCATCGCCATGGCCACCAGTCCGAAATCGGTCGGTGTCAGCAGCCTTGCGAGCACCAGAAGCGTGATGAAGTCGATGCCGCGCGCAAAGAGTTTGCCTCCGACGACCCAAAGGCTGGCCTTCGCCGTCCGTGCGGCAACACCGTTCGCGTTGGGGTGACGTGGATCGATCGGCATTCAGGTCCTGACCGGCTCGCGGGTTGGCATCTGCTGCTGGACGGGGTCGTTCAGATGGGCGGTGCCGCTCGACGGCCTCGAGGCTGCACAGGCGATGCCGAACAGGAACCCGACGAAGGTACCGAAGTCGGCTACGGTTCCCACGAGCAGCCCGACGACGAAGCCCGGCCAGAGGGCCCAACGCACGCCGCTCAGAACCAGTTGCGCGTCTGCGTCCCTCCCGGTTGGGCGGCGTCGGACGGTCTGCACCACAAAGGCGGCGTAGAATGTGGCGCCCAGCACGCCGACATTGCTGATGATGGCCACCGCCGCGTTGGAGGCCCTGGTGCCGCCAAGCCCCACGCCCATTCCCCAGCTTTGCAGGAGCGAGTGCCATGAAACGGCTGTCCACTCGCTGCGCTGAGCGAAGGATTGTGACGATGACTTCTGCAGGATCAGGCTGTTGACCATCCGGACGAACGGGTCGAGGAGCTTCGGCTCGACGAGGATAATGATCAGAAGCCCGGCGAGCGTGCTTGCCGCCGCCCAGAACTGGAGCCTCCAGGCACCGAGACGCCGCGAGCCCGGCCTGAGCGCTGCCGCGCGCCAGGCCCATTCCATGGCCGCCATCAGGGCGAAGACGGCCAGTCCGACCAGCGCCGCCGAGGAGGTCGACAGATAGGCGAACAGGAAGAGAAGCGCGCTCAGGACCGGCACGTATCGCCTGCGCAGCCGGTCGTCCAGGATGGCGAAGCGGCAGAAATAGAGAGCCGACAGGAATTTCAGGCAGAGGCCGCCAAAGGCGGAGGCCTCCGGCGTCAGGCCCACGATGCGTTTGGCCCCGAGGACGACATCGTCCGTCCTGAGCGTATAGGCCGCTGTCCGGAACGGTTCGAGCAGCCAATCGAGCGGCGCATGCTCGCTGGCAAGGTCAAGCAACCCTGTTGCGATCACGATCGCGGCCCCAAGGCAGAGCGCGCGCAAGGCATGCTGCCGCATGGCGGCCGTCTCCATCAGTCGCGCGAAGGCGAAAACGGTGGCGACGGAGATCGTCATGTAGGCGAGCTGCGAGATGTTCTGCATTGTCGGGCGCAACGGCTCGATATCCGCGCCGGCCACGGGTATCACCTGAACCTGTCCGGCGAAGAGCCGCGGCATGAACAGGGTCGCCACGACCGCCACTATCCAGAACGCGAAGATGAGCCCGAGCCGCCGCAGCGAGAAGGCGCTTGCAATCGCGAAATCTATGCCCTGCCTGTTACCGAGAACGCGAAAGATGATGAGAAGGGCCACGATCGGCGTCGGCGTGAAGGTCAGTCCCGCGGTCGCGCTCGGCGGTACGACAGCAAAGGCGCTGAACGGCATTGTTGCGAAGAACAGATAGATCAGGCCAGGTCCCCGGCTGAGGAATCCCCAGGCCGCGAACACCCAGAACAGGATGACCGGAACTGCGTCCATGCCCTGCCCGCTATGCCATCAACCGGGTTCGCAACCGTTCATTGTGGGTCCTTCTTCTGATAGATGTGGATGTAGTCCACCCACAGATACGAGGGATCCGGCGTCTTATCGATCGGCCATCCCGCTCCGAGCGCCAGATTGACCAGCGGATAGAAAGGCATCTTGTATTCCTCGGGGGTGTCGATCTGCCAGGTTTCCTGCCGATCGAAATAGAACGTCACCTTGTCGGGCGCGATTTCCACGCCATAGGTATGGAAGGCGTCGCTGAGCGAGCCGGGAGGCACTTTCGTCCAGTGCTCCTTGCCTTCGTTCGGCTGGTGTGACTTCGAGCGCCAGATGTGCCATGTCGAGGCGAAACGGGTGTTGTCGCGCCCGTAATATTCCATCACGTCGATCTCGCTCGACGCCTTGGACTTGTCCGTGCCGACAAGCCAGAAAGCCGGCCAGACGCCGGGGCCCGGCGGCAGCTTCATGCGCGCTTCGAAATAGCCGTATTTCTGCGAGAAGCCCTGGCCCTTGGGATTGTTGCCGGCGAGAAGTCCGGACGACCATTTCCCGTCCTTGTCCTTGTGCGCTTCGATCCTCAGCACGCCGTCATGCAGCGTGAATGGGAATCCGTGCCGGGGATCGGAGAACCGGGCCGCTCCGAAGTCGCCGGCCCATGGCGTATGTGCAATCCAGCGGCTCGGCGTCTTGCCCCATGCGCTGACGCTCAGCGTGTCGAAGTCTTCTGCGAATGTGAGCTTGTAGTTGGACAGGTCGATTTCCTGCGCCCGCACATGTTGCTGCAGGCCCAGCAGCAGGCAGCCTGCGAAGGCCAGCAGCCGGATGCCACCCATCCAGTTCCAAAGCCTGACCGCAGGTCTGCGCGAGCCGTTGGCCGGGATCGTGGACAGGTGCTCGTTGGATAGCTTTTTCATTCGATTCCTTCCATCAACTCACCCGCGGAACCGCAATTGCGCGCCGCCACTGCTGTTCCTGTGCGGACGCTTGCGGCTTTCGGCGTAGACCGAGAGTGTTTCATCCGCCATGCGCTTGACAGTGAATGCATCGAGGCCCTCCGTCGCCGCATGCGCGAGGCTGTTTCGGGAGGCGGCGTCGAGCAGGAGTCCGGCGAGCGCTTCAGCCAGTGCGGTGACGTTTTCGGGAGGCACGAGCCTTCCCGCAGATCCGAATTCCAGCACCTCGGGAATGCCGCCCACATCGCTCCCGATGCAGGCGCATCCCATCTGCCGCGCCTCGAGGAGCACCAGGCCGAAGGGCTCGGCGCGCGAGGCCAGGACGAAGATTTCCGCCGATGCGAGCACCGTCCTCGGATCCTGCATGTGACCGAGGAAATGGATGTTGCCGGCGTTGTCGCTCGCCTCCGCACGCCTCTCCAGCGCCGGACGCGATGGCCCTTCGCCGACGATGTAGAGATGCGCGTCGGGAACGGATTTTGATGCGGCAAGAAAAGCATCGATGACGATGTCGACGCCCTTGCGTCCGTGCAGTCCGGCCACGGTCGCAACGGCCGGGTGCTTCAGTTCCGCCTCTTCCTGCGGCATGAATGCCCGTCGTCTGCCTCCGATCGTGCCGTTGCGCACCGTTCGAAGCTTCTCGGCCCGGATGCCCTTGCCGCGCATCTCCTCGTTGACGGCATCGCTCACCGCGATCACGCGGTCTCCGACGCCCATGAGCCGCGACTGCCGGTCGAATGAATTGTGGACGGTCGTCACAAGGAAATAGGAGAAGAGCGGCTCCACGGCCCGCGCCACCAGCGCCGCTGCCACCATGTGGGCATTGACGACATCGGGTACATGCCGGCGGCAGGCCGTCATGAGCGCCCATCCCATGCGCAGCGGCCGGAGCAGTTTCGACCCTTCCGGGAATCCTATGAATTCGACGCCGTTGCGCCTGAGGCAATCCCCGAAATCGCCGGGTCCCGAGAGGAAGACCACGCGATGGCCCTGCGCCGCCTGCTCGCAAGCCAGATCCACCGCGAGTTCGACGTGGCCGTTTGCCTTGTGGGCGTGGTTGAGGAAATGCATGATCTTCATGGGTGCCCCCGCACCATCTGTTTCAGTTTGCCAGTGACGGCTGCGGCAGCTCGACGCCGAGCCGTTCGAGGGAAGCGAGAATGCCGGCGCGAAAGGCCGCCTCGTCGAAGCGGGCCGCATGTGCGACAAGCCTGCCCGGATCGACATCGGCCAGGCCTGATGCCTCGAAGCGCTCCACGGCGTCGATCAGGCCATCCACGCTCTGATCCTCGAAAAGAAGGCCCGTTTCTCCGTTCACGACGGTATCCAGTATTCCGCCTCGCCCGTAGGCGATTACCGGCCGTCCCGAGGCCATGGCTTCCACGGGCACGATCCCGAAATCCTCCTCGCCGGGAAACACGAGTGCCTTGCAGCGGGCGAGATGATCCCGGAGGACTTCGAAAGACGCTTTTCCGAGGAATGTCACGTTGGATTTGGCGCTCCGGGCAAGGGTAGTCCGGGATTTGTCCGGCCCTCCGATCACAACCAGCGGAAGCCCCAGACGATTGAATGCCGCGATGGCGATGTCCGGGCGCTTGTAGGAAACGAGTTCTCCCGCCCACAGATAGAACGAGCCGCGCTCGGCTCGCGCGACGGGCGCGAACTGGCCGACGGTGACGGGGGGATGAACCACGTCGGAGTCGCGCCGGTAATACCGCTGGATCCGGGCCGCCACATGGTTTGAATTGGCGACGAACCGGTCGACGCGGGCGGCGCTGGTGACATCCCACTGCCGCAGCCGGTGTGCCAGGATCGGCATGGCGAGCTGAGCTGCCTTGCCTGCATCCGCACGGTAGACGTGGTATTGATCCCAAACGTATCGCATGGGCGAATGGCAGTAGCAAAGGTGCGGCGCGCCGAGCGGCGCAAGCACGCCCTTGGCCGGACCCGCCTCGCTCGAGATGACGAGGTCGTATCCGGACAGGTCGAGTTCCTCCAGCGCCATCGGCATGAAGGGGAGATAAGTGCGGTAGAGGCGTCGCGCGAACGGCAGTCGCTGCACCGCTGTCGTGCTGATGCGATGTCGCTTCAACTCCCCGCTGATACTCTCTCTGTCGCAAACGTGAGTGAAGATGTCGGCCTCCGGAAACATCCGGCAAAGCGCTTCCAGCACCTTCTCGCCGCCGCGCATGCCGACGAGCCAGTAATGGACGAGCGCGACCTTCATGTCTCGCCTGCGGCCCAGTCTCGCAAGAGCGGTCATCCGGCTCCTCCGGACAGAGCCGGAGCGGACCGGACGATGCACAGGTCGAGCATAATGGGGGACGAGGCGGGACCATCTGCCATGCCATTCTCCTATCAGTGGGTCCTGCCAGTGGCGCCGACCGATGGGCTGATGCTTCCGGCCGAACAGGCAGCGGATTTTTGCCCCGTCTTGGAACAATGCCTATTTTGGTGGCGACAATTCCGCTGACCTGTCGTAAAAGTTGAGGCGTGGTTCTCGCGCCGGCCCGCCATCGGGCTGTTGCAGGGAGGGCTTGGGGTGGAGCAAATGGAAATCCTCAATGAGGCCAAGCCGGCCGGCACCTTGGAGCGGCGGAAATCATACTTGGCTTCGCTGAACCAGTTGTCCGGCCGGAGGATCCGACAGGTCGCACTGGCTTTCTGTCTTGTGTTTTGGGTTGTCGCGATCATTGCTGCGGTCCTTTACTTCTGATGACCGGATCCGATCGCGGGGCGGCCATTCAGCGTCCGATGCAGATCAGGCCAGGCATTCCTCCAGCCGGTAGGTGGCGCTCACATCGGATGGCCGGTCCCGGAATGGTTCCCGATACGCCGTCATGGGCCGAATCGCTTCGGCCCGTGCACGGGATTCGCCTTGAATCGAGCGCCGGCCTGCGAGGCTGCCGGCGAGGGGATCAGTAACCTTTGCCCGCGAAGATGACCCACCCCGTCTTCAGCACGATGAAGAGGTCGTGGCCTAGGCTCATGCTGCGCACATATTCCGCGTCCATCGACACGCGCCTGTCATAGCTGACGTCGTTTCGTCCGCTGACCTGCCAAAGCCCTGTCACACCCGGACGAACGGCGAGGTATAGCGCCAATTTGTCCTGGTAGCGCTCCATCTCTTCGGCAACGATCGGCCGCGGACCGACAATGCTCATCTCGCCACGCAGAACGTTGATCAGCTGCGGAAGTTCGTCGAGGCTCGATTTGCGCAGCAGCGATCCGACGAAATGGATTCTCGGATCGCGACGCAGCTTCTGCGTCTCGGCCCATTCGGCGCGGGCGGCGGGACTTTCTTCGAGCAGCTTGCGCAGCTGTGCGTCGGCATCGCGCACCATGGAGCGGAACTTGAGGCAGCCAAAGCGTTCTCCGTTCCGGCCGATCCTCGTGTGGCGATAATGGATGGGATAGCCGTCCTGGACGATCAGCGCGATCGCGATGAGCGCCAGGAGCGGCGCAAGGAAGAGCAGGGCCGTCAACGCGATCGTGACATCCAGGACGCGTTTCAGGCCCCATTCGGCATAGCGGGGCCTCGCGCTTCCCTGCTTTTCCACGCGGCGGTCCCCTTTTTCAACGAAGGGTCGCGCCAAGGTCATTGTTGCTGCGGCACTGGCCAGATTGGCGCGCCAGTCCGGTCCGGCTTGCTTGGCAGGTTCCATACGCTCTCCCAATTCCCACGATTGACGGTTCGCGGCAGGTCAGGTGCCCACAAGTAGGGGCAAACGCCAAAGAGGAGAAAAAGTTCTCTCATGGCGTTTTCTCAGGTGATTGCGTCTGCGGTATGCCACTCGATGCAAAGAGCAGTATGAGGTTCTGTCTTAACCGTTGGCGGTCAGGCTCTCTTGCGCCGCAGCATAATAGCAGCAGCCGATGAGTTTGCAACCAGTAACGGTTAACCAAATGTGCCGGTCCTACACAAAGAGTTGATAGTGAACGCCATTTTTAGGGCGCTCATTTGTGCGAGAGACGGCGGGAAAACGCGAAGTTGTATTTTGTTCCATCAAAATTACGAAATAATTGGGAGGAATAAGGAAAAATTCGCACCGCAACATTTCCGCGCGAATGAAGGCCTGGGAGGTGCCCGCGTCTGCTTTTCTCGAACCCGGACGGCTTTTCGAGGATCGATCCCATCCGCTGCCGCGGCACCGGAAGTGACGCCGGCCGGTTCGCCTACGCCTCTATCATGTTCCGCAATTCCCCGAGCCGCCGCTCGAGCAGCCGAGGGTCGGCGCGCGTCTCGACATTCAGCCGAAGCAGCGGTTCGGTGTTGGAACTGCGCAGGTTGAAACGCCAGTCGTCAAACTCCATCGAGAGCCCGTCGAGGTCGCCGATGACCCCTGCCTGGCTCCGATAATGGTCGGCGATCCGCGCACGCACGCCCCCCGCGTCGCGAACCGTGAAGTTGATCTC
>Ga0209915_1003574_pt1 | contig 12889 bp, 9 predicted proteins | sample ThiBiot_750_plan_FD_183952 | JGI IMG/M metagenome (GOLD analysis project Ga0209915, IMG submission 183952) | Wastewater bioreactor microbial communities from Cape Town, South Africa - Thiocy_cont_750_plan (SPAdes) | ecosystem: Engineered > Bioreactor > Thiocyanate-remediating > Anaerobic-Aerobic ... | reverse complement strand
TGGGGGCGGGCGTCGACCACCTTTTCAATGATCCGGATCTGCCTGACGTTCCGGTTGTGCGCGTCGTCTCCGACGACCTCACCATGCGCATGAGCGAATATGTGCTGTGGCAGGTGCTCGACCATCACAGGCTCGGCCCGGCCTATCGCCGCCAGCAGGAGGCTCACGTGTGGCACGAGGATCGCCGGCAGGTCGCGGCGAGCGACGTCACAGTGGGTATTCTCGGTCTTGGCGTACTCGGACGCGACGCTGCCGCCAAGCTGCGGATGATGGGCTTCCGCGTGAGCGGCTGGAGCCGGCGCCGCCAGGAGCTCGAAGGCGTGCGCTGCTTCGCCGGGCGGGAGGGCCTGGGGCCGTTCCTCGCCGAAATCGACATCCTCGTTTGCCTGCTGCCGCTCACGAAGGACACGCGCGGCATCCTGTCGATGCCGCTTTTCTCGCGGATGAAGCAGGGCGGCCCGCTCGGCGCACCCGTTCTTGTCAACGCCGGCCGGGGCGGCCTTCAGAACGAGGCGGACATCCTTGCCGCGCTCGACCGCGGCCTGATGTCGGCCATCACCCTCGACGTGTTCGAGACCGAGCCGTTACCCGCCGACAGCCCGCTATGGGATCATCCGAAGGTGACGATTACGCCGCACGCCGCCGCCTCGTCCGATCCCGCACGCCTCGTGCCTCCCATCATCGCCCAGATGGAAGCGTTCGAGCGCGGCGAGCCGCTGCAGAATACGGTGGATCGGGCGGCGCAGTATTGATGGTCAGCTCTGCTGCGGTGTGGCTCTGAGTTCCCGCCGCAGGATCTTGCCCACATTCGACTTCGGCAACGAGTCGCGAAATTCGATCTCGCGCGGGCGCTTGTAGTTTGTCAGCCGCTCGGCGAGAAACGCCTTGATGTCGTCCGCCGTCACCGCCGGCTCCTTGCGGACCACGAAGAGCTTCACCGCCTCGCCCGAATGGGGGTTGGGAATCCCGATCGCCGCAGCCTCCAGAATGCCGGGATGGGCAGCCGCGGCCTCCTCGATTTCGGTCGGATAGACGTTGAAGCCGGAGACGAGGATCATGTCCTTCTTCCGGTCGACGATCCGGATATAGCCCTGCTCGTCCATGAAGCCCATGTCGCCGGAGCGGAAGAAGCCATCCTCCGCCATGACCTGCGCCGTCTCCTCAGGCCGGTTCCAATAGCCCGCCATCACCTGCGGCCCGCGGATGCAGATCTCGCCGACCACGCCGAGCGGCACGTCGCGTCCGGCCTCGTCGCGGATGACGACCTCCGTCGAAGGCAGCGGCAGGCCGATTGCATCGACGAACCGGTTATTGTCGAACCGGTTTACGGTAACTACGGGCGATGTTTCCGACAGGCCGTAGCCTTCCGTGACCGAACAACCCGTCACGGCCTGCCAGCGTTCGGCCATCGGCCGTTGCACCGGCATTCCGGCGGCGATGGAAATCATGAGCCCGCTGAAATCGACCTTTTCGAAATCCGGATTGTTGAGAAGGGCGTTGAACAGCGTGTTGAGACCGGGAAACACGTTGATGCGGCGCTTGCGCAACGTGGCGACCAGCCCTGGTATGTCGCGCGGATTGGGGATCATGATGTTTTCCGCGCCTTCGGTGATCGCCATCAGCATGTTCACCATAAGGCCGAAGATATGATAGAGCGGCAGTGCGCAGACATTGACCAGTTGCTCGGGTCTTTGCTTGCCGTCGAAAGCCGCCGAAAACCAGAGATGCGTCTGCACGACATTGGCCACCATGTTCCGGTGCGTCAGCATCGCCCCCTTGGCCGTGCCGGTCGTGCCGCCGGTATATTGCAGGAAGGCAAGGTCGTCCGTGCCGGTCTCGACCGGCCTCGTTCCCGCTCGCGCCCCCACGGCGAGTGCCGCGTTGAAGGACAGGTAGCCCGGCAGCGACCAGCGTGGCACCATCTTCTTCACCCGCCGCACGACGAAGTTGACGAGCGGGCCCTTTATTCCCAGAAGGTCGCCCATCGTCGCGACGATTACGTGTTTGAGATCAGTTTGCACGATGGCCTTCTGAAGCGTGCCGGCGAAATTCTCGAGCACGACGATAGCCTTCGCGCCGCTGTCCTTGAGCTGATGCTGAAGTTCATGGGCCGTATAGAGTGGATTGACATTGACGACGACGAAGCCGCCGCGAAGGATGCCGGCCACTGCGACCGGATATTGCAGCACGTTCGGCAGCATCACGGCAACGCGATCGCCTTTCTGCAATCCTTGCGACTGAAGAAAACCGGCGAAGGCTGCGGACATGCGGTCGAGCGCCGCATATGTCATCCTGCTTCCCATGCAGTTGAAGGCGGTTCGGACGGCAAACCGTTTGCAGGAATCCGTGATCAGGGTCGCGACCGAAGGGAAGGGCAGCGGCCCGATTTCCGCTGGGACGCCCTGCGGATAGGAATTGAGCCAGATCTTTTCCATGCGATGCACGCCGTTCGCCGGTTGGTCCGATGTGGCTTGCTCGGGCCTGTTGTTGTCATTGGTCGAATCGGAATCGGCAGTCGTGTTCGCCAAGATCGGTCCCTCCGGTTCGGGTGACGCCCGCTTGATCGGCATTCGGCGCCGGCAGCCTCCATTATATAGGAATACTGGCAGATGCGAGGCACCAGTGCCGATGGTTGCAGCAGTGCAATGCAGGTGAGATGGAGTCAGAAACCTGGATGATCCTTCATGAACTGGGCTTCTTCGGGTGTCGTGTCGCGTCCAAGAATCGGGTTGCGATGCGGGAAGCGGCCGAAGCGGGCGATGATGTCGCGGTGCGCAACGGCGAATTTCAACGTGTTTTCGTCCCCCAGTGACGTAAAGAGCCGCACCGACTGCTCCTGGTCGGCGAGAGCTTCGCTGTGCATGAAAGGAATGTAGAGGAACTGGCGCTCCGGCTTGCCGAGTTCTTCGTCATATCTGCGGTCGAGCGCCATGCGGCTGACCGTGAGCGCTTTTCCATCGCACGCGAAGGCTTCCGGGCGGCCGCGGAACATGTTCCGCGACAACTGGTCGAGGACGATGATCGCCGCTCGCGTCGGCTCGCGCCCTTTGACGAGTCGTTCCGGAGCCTGCCTCGCTAGATCTGCATGCAGGCCAAGAAACCGGCTGCGGATCATCGCATCGAGCGAATCGTCCTTGCGGAACCAGTCGTCGGGTCCGAGTTCGCTGAACCAAAAGGAAAGCACCTCTTCGGCCCATTCGTGATCCATTCCGGTTCTCCTGCTGATAAGCGGTGGCTGGCCATTTCAGGATAGCGGTCCATGGAGGGCGCGAGAAGGAGGGAAGGCCGCCTTGCGCCTGCCTTGACTCCCTTTTTAGAACAAAATAGGAACAAAGACGTTGAGAGCAACAGCCATGACACTTGCAGCCAGCACAGTTTCGCAGCTGAGGAAGGCGATCGAAGCCGTCGAGCGGCGCTCGCCCCCGCGCGCTGCCCCGGATGTGGGAGAGCCGGAATGGTTTCTGGGCGCGCGGGCCTTGGATGGGGCTCTACCTGAAGGCGGGCTTTCCCGCCGCGCGCTGCATGACGTCTCCGTCGCCTCGCCCGGCGATGGGGCGGCGGCGACTGGCTTCCTGCTTGCGCTCCTCGCGCGTTTTCCGCGTGATGGCGACGTGCTGTGGTGCCAGTCCGCGATGAACCGGCGCGAATATGGCGGGCTCTACGGGCCGGGGCTGGAAGGTTTCGGCTTTCCTGCGGAAAGGCTGGTGCAGGTATCGGTGCGCTCGGGCAAGGAACTCGCCTGGGCGATGGAGGAAGGCGTGCGCTCGGCAAGCCTTGCGGCCGTCGTCGGCGAGGGCCTGGCGCTGGATTTTACCGCAACGCGCCGCCTGTCGCTGGCCTCGACGGAAACGGCGGTGCCCTGCCTGATCCTTGCCCCTCCGGGTCCCATGGCGGCCAGTGCTGCGATGACCCGGTGGCGCGTTTCGACGGTGCCGCAGTTCCCAACGACCCCCACCCCTGCCCCTCCCCACAAGGGGGAGGGGAAAGCCGCCGATATTCCCCTCCCCCTTGTGGGGAGGGGCAGGGGTGGGGGTTCTGTTTCCAAGGGTGGGGGAGGAGACATGACGCAATCATACGCGACCGGCTTCGAACGAACCGCCTTCCACCTCGAACTCCTGCGCTGCCGTGGCGGACGGCCCGGAAGCTGGCGGATGGCATGGGATCATGAGACGCATTCTTTTCATCCACTTTCCCCGGCTGGCGATCGAGAATTTCCTTCGCAGCCGGCGCTATCCCGCCGCAAGGCAGGGTGAGGCGGTGGCGCTCCTTGAAGGAGGAGCCAAGGGTCTGCGCGTGACGGCGCTGAACGCCGCCGCAGCCGAAAAGGGCGTAAGGCCGGGCCAGGCGCTGACCGACGCGCGGGCGATCTGCCCGGGGCTGCTGACCTTCCCCGCCGACCCTGAGGGCGACCGCGCGGCACTCCTTGGGCTCGCCCGCTGGTGCGACCGCTATTCGCCCTATGTCGCACCCGTCTTTTCGCCCGGCAGCGGGCCGGAAGGCAATGGGCCCGAAGGCAATGGACCGGCGGGCATCGCGCTCGACATCACCGGCTGTGCCCATCTCTTCGGCGGCGAGGCGGGGCTGATGCGCGATGCGGTCAGGAGGCTGCGGCGGATCGGCTTTTCGGCGCATCCGGGCCTTGCCGACACGCCGGGCGCGGCGGCCGCAATCGCCGGCTGGAGCGGAGCGAGGGACATCGCCGGACGGATCCTCCCGGAAGGCGGGATTGCAGCCGGAACGGCGCTGCTCCCCGTCGAGGCGCTCCGGCTGTCGCCAGAGACCTGCCTCCTCCTCGGAAGGCTCGGGCTGAAACGCATCGGCGAAGTCGCCGCCGTGCCCAGATCCGCTCTGGCAAGGCGCTTCCGTTCGGCTGAAATCGCAGGCGACGTGCAGCGCCGTCTCGACCAGTTTTCAGGAGCGGAGGCTGAGCCCATCGAGCCGCTGCGTCCGCAGGTCGCCTGCCGCGCGCATCTGAATTTTGCCGAACCGCTCATCGACGCGCTCGCCATCGGCGACGTTCTCGATCACCTTCTCGTCAAGGTCGCCTGCGGGCTGGAGGCGGAGGGCAAGGGCGCCCGCGCCCTGACGTTGAACGCCTGCCGGACGGACGGCACCGTGGTCGGTCTCGAAGTGCGCCTCAGCCGCCCCAGCCGATCCGTTTCCCATATCAGGCGGCTCTTCGCCGATCGCCTCGAGCAGATCGATCCGGGCTACGGCATCGACGCGCTGATCCTCTCTGTCGACGCGGCGCAAGAGCTCTCATACGCGGCGGAGACGCTGGAGCGCTCGCTCGACCGGCAGGCGGAAGGCGTCGCCATCCTTGTCGACCGGCTGATGAACCGGCTGGGGCCGGAGCGGATCTGGCGTGCCGCACCCGTGGAAAGCCATATTCCCGAGCGCGCCGAGCGCTTCGTGCCGGCCGCTGCTGCGGTTGCGGCGGAAGCCGCATCGCCGCGCCGCGCCGCGCCGCGTCCTTTCCGCCTGCTCGAAGAACCGGAGGAGATCACCGCCACCGCCGAGGTGCCGGACGGGCCGCCTCGCCAGTTCGTCTGGCGGCGCGTCAATCGCAGGGTCGCCCGCGCGACCGGGCCCGAGCGCATCGCGCCGGAATGGTGGCGGCTCGGAGAGGCCGCCATCGAGCGCGACTATTATGCGGTCGAGGATACCGAAGGCCGCCGCTACTGGCTTTTCCGGGCGGGACATTATCGCGCGGACGGCAAGGCCATGCCGCGCTGGTTCATGCACGGGCTCTTCGCGTGAGATCCGCCATGCCAGCTTACGCCGAACTGCCAGCCTACGCCGAATTGGAGGTGACCACCAATTTCTCCTTCCTGCGCGGGGCCTCGCATCCGGGCGAACTGGTCGAGCGGGCAAAGGAACTCGGCCTTGCCGCAATCGCCGTCACCGACTGGAACAGCCTCGCCGGCATCGTGCGCGCCCATACCGCTGCCAAGGAACACGGCATCCGGCTGGTGGTGGGGTGCAGGCTCATCCTGAACGATCAAGTATTACACATCCTCTGCTATCCCCGCGACCGCGCCGCCTATGGCCGGCTATGCCGCTTGCTCACGCGGGGAAAGCGCGCCGCGCCCAAGGGCGAATGCTTCATTTCGCTGGACGATGTCGTCGAATTCGGCGAGGGGCAGAATTTCGTCGCCGTGCCGCCGGAAGAACCCGATGAAGAGTTTGCGCAGGCTGTCCGTCGCCTGCGTGAGGCCTTTCCCGGCCGCGTCCGCCTCGCCATCCAGTTCCTCTATCGCGGCGACGAGGCAAGGCGGCTCGCCCGTATAGCGGCCCTGGCACGCGAACTCGGCGTTCCGCTCGTGGCGGCGAACGACGTGCATTATCACGCGCCGGAGCGCCGGCCGCTGCAGGATGTCGTCACCTGCATCCGCGAGAAGTGCCTTGTGGCACAGGCGGGATTCCGGCTTTCCGCCAATGCCGAGCGGCACCTGAAATCCCCGCAGGAGATGGCGCGGCTATTCCGCGATTACCCCGAAGCGATCGCCGAGACCCTTCGCCTTGCCGATGACTGCCGCTTCAGCCTGGATGAACTGCGCTACGAATATCCCGACGAACCCGTGCCGCCGGGCAAGACGCCGCAGCAGCATCTTGAGGACCTGACGTGGCAGGGCGCCGCGGGGCGTTATCCGGAGGGGATACCCGAGAACGTGCGGGGCGTGCTCGAAAAGGAACTCGCCCTCGTCGCCAGGCTCGACTATGCCCGCTATTTCCTCACCGTCCACGACATCGTGCACTACGCCCGCTCGCGCGACATCCTCTGCCAGGGGCGCGGCTCGGCGGCCAATTCCGCCGTCTGCTACTGCATAGGCATCACCTCGGTGAATCCCGCCGAGATCTCGCTCCTCTTCGAGCGCTTCCTGTCGGAGGCACGCAAGGAGCCGCCCGACATCGACGTCGATTTCGAGCATGAGCGGCGCGAAGACGTGATCCAGTACATCTATGCCCGCTATGGCCGCCACCGCGCCAGCCTGACGGGCACGGTCATCTCCTACCGGCCGCGCAGCGCCGTGCGCGAGGTGGGCAAGGTCATGGGGCTTTCGGAAGACGTGACCGGCGCGCTCGCCCGCACCGTCTGGGGCTCCTGGGGCTCGGGCGTCGACGAGGCGAAGATCCGCGAGGCGGGGCTCGATCCGTCGGACCCGCATCTGAAGCGCGTCATCGAGCTGACCGATGCCCTCATCGGCTTCCCTCGGCATCTCTCGCAGCATGTCGGCGGCTTCGTGCTGACGCGCGGACCGCTGGAGGAAACCGTGCCGATCGGCAATGCGGCCATGGACGATCGCACCTTCATCGAATGGGACAAGGACGATATCGACGAACTCGGCATCCTGAAGGTGGACGTGCTCGGACTCGGCATGCTCACCTGCATCCGCAAATGCTTCGAGCTGATCGAGCGGCACTACGGGCAGAAATGGACGCTCGCCACCATCCCGCGCGAGGACAAGGCGGTCTACGACATGCTGTGCCGGGCCGATGCGGTGGGCGTCTTCCAGGTGGAAAGCCGGGCGCAGATGAACATGCTGCCGCGCTTGAGGCCGAGGCAGTTCTATGATCTCGTCATCGAGGTCGCCATCGTCCGGCCCGGCCCGATCCAGGGCGACATGGTGCATCCCTATCTGCGTCGCCGCGACGGCATCGAAAGCTCCGACATCCCCTCGCCCAAAGGCGGCGATCCGGACGAATTGAAGCGCGTTCTCAGCCGCACCCGCGGCGTGCCGCTCTTCCAGGAGCAGGCCATGCAGATCGCCATCGAGGCGGCGAAGTTCACGCCCGACGAGGCCAACATGCTTCGCCGGGCGATGGCGACCTTCCGCCGCTCCGGCACCATCCACAAGCTCGAGGAGAAGTTCGTTGGCCGGCTGATTGCGCGCGGTTACGAGCCGGATTTCGCCCGCCGCTGCTTCGAGCAGATCAAGGGCTTTGGCGAATACGGTTTTCCGGAAAGCCATGCGGCGAGCTTCGCACTCCTCGTCTATGCCTCGGCCTGGCTTAAATGCCACTACCCGGCGGTCTTTTGCGCCGCGCTCCTCAATTCACAGCCGATGGGCTTCTATGCCCCGGCGCAGATCGTTCGCGACGCGCGCGAGCACCATGTCGAAGTGCGCCCCGTCGATGTCGCTCATTCGGATTGGGACAACACGCTCGAAGTGGCAGGGAGCGGCTTTGCCGTACGTCTCGGCTTGCGTCAGGTCGACGGCATGGGCGAAGCGATGGCGGCAAAGCTGGCGGCAGCGCGTGAAACCAAGCCATTCCTGGAACCGCGTGATCTCTCCCAGCGCGCCGGGCTTCCCGTCTCGGCGATCGAGCGGCTCGCATCGGCCGACGCCTTCCGCTCGCTTGGCCTCGACCGGCGACAGGCGCTATGGGCGATCCGCGGCCTCTCCGATGCCTCGCCGATGCCGCTCTTCGACCATGCCGCAATTGCGGGGGAGGGGGAGGACGTCCCCGTCATCCTTCCCGAGATGCCACTTCCCGAGCATGTCGTGGCCGACTACCAGACGCTGCGGCTTTCGCTGAAGGCGCATCCCTTAAGCTTCCTTCGGGCTCATTATGATGCTTCAGGCATCATGAGCGCGGAGACGGTGCGGGGGCTGAAGGACGGCGCGCGGGTGAAGACGGCTGGCGTCGTCCTCATCCGCCAGCAACCGGGCAGCGCCAAGGGCGTCATATTCGTCACCATCGAGGACGAGACCGGCATTTCCAACGCCGTCATCTGGCCGAAGGTGAGGGACCACTATCGCAAGGTCGTCATGGGCGCGCGGCTGATGCTGATATCGGGCCGCATCCAGCGCGCCGGCGACATTGTCCATGTGGTCGCCGAGAGGCTCGAGGACCGGTCGGGCGATCTCCATCACCTCGCCGATTACGACCTGCGCACCCAGCTTTCACGCGCCGACGAGATCGCCCGCCCGCCGCGCGAATCCGTCCTGCGCCACCCCCGCAACGTCCGCATCATCCCGAAGTCGCGGGATTTTCATTGATGCAGCCGAAGGGAGAGATGGAGACTTGGCACCGCAGCCTTGCCTCGTATGGCATAGCAATTTGCGTCGTTTCGATAATTTCGTTTGATGCGTCTATTGCGTTTATTGCTCAGTCGCTTACCTTATGAGGGACTGCCAAACGAGGATTTGGAAAATGCTGGCTCTTCTCGATCAAACCTATGCGCCGATCACGGCTGACGAGACGGAAGCCCTTATCGCAAGAAAGGCGGCCGAAAAGCTCGTAGCTGTGGCCGAGGCGGGTCAGGATATTACGGTTCACGTGGAAGGGGCTCCCAATATCGCCGTTCCGCTCCCGGCAAAGGCCGTCAAGATGATGCTGGATGTCCTCAATGCGATGGCTAACCGTACGCCTGTATCGATGATTCCGCATGAAGCGGAACTGACGACAAAACAAGTGGCCGATTTCTTGAATGTGTCGCGCCCCTATGTGTGCAAGATAATTGACGAAGGGAAATTGAAGGCCCGTTTGGTGAATCGCCATAGAAGAGTGAAATTCTCTGACGTGCTTGCATATGAGAGATTATCCCAGAGCGATCGCTATGAAGCCCTTGCAGAAATGGCTAAAGAGGCGAAAGAGCTTGGCCTCGAATGATTTCGACATTCACGGCCTTCATTGACGCCAACGTGTTCTTTGGAGCGAGGCTGCGGAGCCTCCTACTCTTTCTTTCACAGACAAAGATGTATCGGGCTCGCTGGAGTGAGCGGGTTCATGCCGAATGGATGAGGGCGGTTGCGGAAAAGCGCGGAATCTCGGTTGAAAGACTTCAACGGACGCGTGAACTGATGGACCGGGCAGTTCCGGATGCCATTGTCTCTGGCTATGAACAGCTGGAGCTCGGCATCAGATTATCCGATCCGGCCGATCGGCATGTGGTGGCGGCTGCGTCTCTGACACGAGCCGACGTGATCGTCACGTTCAATCTCGCGGACTTCCCAGACGAGGTCTTGGTGCCGCTGAGGCTGAAGGCCATTCATCCCGACGCTTTCCTGATGGACCTGTTTGGCATATCGGACGACCTTTTTGTCGAAGCGGCCAAGAGGGATTATCAACACTACATGGATCCGGAACTGTCCTTCGACGATTACATAGAAGGCTTCAGGAACGCCGGCGTTCCCGGCACGGCCGATCTGCTGGAAAAGCTTCGTGTCGTGATAGCTGACGAGGCAATGTAGAGCTCCCGTCTCACCCCTTCACCTCGAATTCCGGATCGACCGGGATCTGCATGGCCGTCACGAGATGATTGGTCTGTGCGGCAAGGCCGATGATGGCAAGGAGTTCTCCGTGCTGTGCATCCGTCATGCCCTTGGCCCGTGCGGCGGCGGTGTGGGAATGGATGCAGTACTGGCAGGCATTGGCTGTCGAAACCGCGATGTAGATCATCTCGCGCACCAGGGGATCGAGCGCGCCCGGCGCCGACATCACGGCCTTCAGCCCCTCCCATGTGCGCTTCAGCAGCGGCGGATCGTTGGCAAGCCCGCGCCAGAAATTGTTGACGAATTCCGACTTTCGGGTTGCCCTGATGTCGTCGAAGACGGCTTTCACCGCCGGATTGGCATCGACATCCGCATCCGTCCAGAGCCTGACCGTGGCCATCGAACCTTCCTTTCCTTCTTGCGCTCCGCCTCAATGGACGGCGGCATACATGATCTTCTCCTCCGTCGCCTCCGCCGGCGAGAACTCCTCGACGATCCGGCCTTGCCGGCAGACCAGGATGCGGTCAGAGATGTTCATGACCTCGGGCAGGTAGGATGAGATCACGACGACGGCGAGACCGGAATCGGCGAGCCCGTTGATGATCTGATGGATTTCCGAGATCGCGCCGACATCGACGCCTCGCGTCGGCTCGTCGAAGATGATGAGGCGCGGGGCCTGCACGAGGCCCTTGCCGATGACGACCTTCTGCTGGTTGCCGCCGGACAGTTCCACCACCCGCGCATTGTCGTTGATCGCCTTGATATTGAGGCGCTTGGTCCATTCCACCGCGAGCGTCCGCATCTCGCCGAGGCTCATGATGAAGGATTTCTCCCTGCCGGCGGCGATGAGGCCGGAGAACATGTTCTCGGCGATCGACATCGTCTCGAAGAAGCCCTCGCTCTTGCGATCCTCCGTCACATAGACGATGCCGTCCCGCACCGCCTCGCGCGGCACAGTATAGCGCACCGGCCGGTCGTCGAGCTCGATTTCGCCGCCGCGCAGGAAATCGCGCTTGTAGATGCCGGAGACGATCTTGAAGGTCTCGGTTCGGCCTGACCCGACCAGGCCGAAGACGCCGGTGATCTGGCCTTCGAAGATAGAGAAGGAATTGTTGCGCACCGCATTGCCCATCGAGATATCCTGCACCGACAGGACACGCCTGCCTGCCGGACGTATCTTTGCCTCGGCGCGCTGGCGATAGAGCTCCGACGACAGCGTGCGCCCCACCATCGCGGCAATGATGCGGTCGCGGTCGAAGGCGGAGGTGTCGTCCGTCACGACGATCTCGCCGTCGCGCATCACGGTGATGCGGTCGGCGATCTGCAGGGCTTCCTCCAGCGCGTGGCTGATGAAGACGACCGAGACGCCGCGTGCCTTCAGCCGCCTGATCAGTGCGAAGAAATGGCGCTTTTCCTCCGGCGTGAGCGATGCGGTCGGCTCGTCGAAGATGATGATCTCGGCATTGTGATGAACCGCGCGGGCAATCTCGACCATCTGCCGTTTGGCCGCGCCCAGCGTCTCGACAATGGCTGCCGGATCGACGGAAAAATTCAGCGACTGGAGGAATTGCTGGGCCGAGATATAGGTGCCGCGCAGCCGGTTCAGGAACCCCTCCGTGCCGAGATAGAGGTTCTGCGCGACCGTCATGGATGGCACCAGGCTCGTTTCCTGGAAAACCATGGCGATGCCGGCGCGCAGCGCTTCGTTGGGAGCGGTGAACCGGGTCTCCTTGCCCCGGTAGAACATCTTACCGGACGTCGGCTCCACCACGCCGGCCATGACCTTGGTCAGCGTCGACTTGCCTGCGCCGTTTTCGCCGACCAGCGCATGGATCTCGCCGCGCCTGAGCTCGAAATCCACCTCCCTGATGGCCGGCACGCCGCGATAGGCCTTGGTGACGCGCTCGAAGCGGACGATCGTCTCCATCTCAATGCCCCTCCGACGGAAGATCGATTGCCATCACGCAGTCGCCGCCCTTCGAGGCGACGATGAGTTGGCCTTGATGCTCGAGCGCGCTCACCGTTCCATGCCTCTTGCCGTTCGACCGGCTGTGCAGGCTGAAAAGGGGCCGCATTTGTGCGTCGAGGCGCACGACCAGACCGCAAGAGCGGCTCGGCGCCCATGGCTTGTGGATCCCCATCGTCTTGATGCCGCCGCATTGCAACGGCTCGAGGAAGCTTCGCCCCGAGGAAAGCGCCGGGGCGATCCAGAATTCGCGCGGCACCTCGGCCAGCATATCCTCGCGGTAGCGGGTCTCCTCCAGCACGAATTCGATCAGCCGGTTGCGGGGCGCGAAGATGCTGAGCCATGCGCCGCCGCCGCTCGCGGGGGAAAGCCGTGCGGGATAGCCCGGCAAATGGCCGAGCACCGTGGTCGCGCGGCCCTCCGGCGTAATGCGCACGAGTCGGTGGCGCCAGCTTTCGCTGACAATCACCCCCTCCGCCTCCGGATGAAGGCCATAGGGGAAGCCGAGGCCGCGCGCGACCGCCCGGAAACCTGTCTCGCCCGCGCCGCGCCGCCAGACCGATCCGCTGCGCCCGAGCTCCATAAGGTCCGTGACCCAGCCGGACGGCGGATGGTTCGCCGATCCGTTGGCGAGCCACAGTGTCCCGCCGGCCCCATAGGCGAGGGCCGTGATGCAGCCGATCTCGGCCGGCAGCGAGGCCTC
>Ga0209915_1003570_pt1 | contig 12909 bp, 8 predicted proteins | sample ThiBiot_750_plan_FD_183952 | JGI IMG/M metagenome (GOLD analysis project Ga0209915, IMG submission 183952) | Wastewater bioreactor microbial communities from Cape Town, South Africa - Thiocy_cont_750_plan (SPAdes) | ecosystem: Engineered > Bioreactor > Thiocyanate-remediating > Anaerobic-Aerobic ... | reverse complement strand
CAAGTAGAACTCGATGAGCTCTATCGAATGTCAGCTTTCCTGTAGCGGCGTCTTTGATCAAAAAAATTAATTTCAGATTACACCCCAGTTTAGTATACCATTCAATAGATCTCATCGAGTTTTACTGGTTTTTTCAAAAATTCTCGATCTTTTCCTCTCCAATAAATCGAAATTTTGATTTATCCTAGAAGAATTTAAGATTTCAATTTCTCCTACGAAATATCCAGTACAAAGTAAAATTTTAGATTCTCCTAGGACAGATCAACATTTTAATTACTCCTAGGAAAATTTTAAATTGTACTGAATTTGAAGTATTTCTCGTGACAGAAATATATAAAGAAAATAATAAAATCAATAAAAGCGAAAATTAGTTTTTGCTAGAAAAGGATGATTGTTTCGCATCGAACTTTATAATTAACTTTATACTCTCGTGATGATACCGTACAAGAATTGCGCAAGCATCTTATAAATATGATGAAATTGTAATATGTCACAAGAAGAAACATCGAATCATATGGTTGTAATATATCAACATAAAACATTCTTTTTTATCTATATTAAATTATATATCAATTTGATAGATAAATTCCAAGCCGAAAGATCCATCAATCAAAATGAAACGTCCTGGAAGAGTGATTTGTGTGACTGTTGGATTTCCAAAAAAAAAGATTTTTCTGGATAATGCCAATCTAAATAAAGCAAGAAAAAAATCAAACAAAATAAATGATATACATTAAATAAATCCATCGATTTCATAACTTCTTTCTTTTCTTGTAGTTCAATTCAGTAATAACAGAAACTCCATCATCCATCATCCGTTCACCGAAAATCAATAATTCTAAGGTAATCTAGTTCTTCTTTCTAAAAAATTCGAATCTTATTTCATTCATTATAGAAAGGTGAAAATAATGTTCAACAGGAACACATTTTGACCAAGGATGACTTTCCTCAATCAACACAAAAGAAGAATAAGTGAGTATATAGTATGGTTAGAATCGTAATCATAAAATTTTTCTCTTGTTGGTATTATTTAAAGGTGTTCGCACCAATGTTTTGTTACTTCAATTTCCATTATACTTCTACTTTTTGTAATTATTGGAATCACTCTAGCTGTTCTGTTAATAAATCCAGCAAACCAAGCAATATCAGGTGAGATGCATATAAATTTTTATTAACTTGAATTAATAGTGTATCTTGAGGGTGAGAAGTGAGACAAACGTACAAAGTATTTAAAAAATTGTTCTATTGGTGACATATGTAGTCGGTCGAGTTTCATAATAAGTTTACATATTCAAGACATAGAAATTGTCAAAGATACGAAAAAAGATGCTCCTTTTTTCCCTACGACAGGACGTCATTTTCATTACTAGAGATAAATATATATATAAAAGATATTATTATTGTAATATCGATAGTATATATGGCATCTTTGATTTTCTTAACAACTCAAAGAATATTATCTCTAGACGATTAACACTATTCTGCATGTCTCCTACGAAACAAAATTAGCAAAAACCATGGTTTTAGATGGCTTGCGATTATTGAATCAGATAGACTCCCATTCGAGGGGCTTTGGAAGGAGTTCTAACAAATCCCAATGGGCAACAATATTGTCGGAAATATAGCCTACATTTTGGTAAACTACAGAGGCATGACATCCTTTAAGTCTTTACGCACTGGACAAAACCGAGGTTTTTGAGCTGATATTTTGTGCAATAACACATTCACAGCGATGGGTTCTACTGCTGTGAATATTTTAAAAGAGATCATGAATAAAATTCATTGAATGAGCTCAATCATCTATAAAAAATTATAAATAAAATATCTCAATTAACTTGTTATATATTTATGAGTCTTAACAATTCACTAAAACAATAGTTTTCTAACTAATTGTGATAAATAATAATTTCTCATTGTTTCTTCTAGAAATCACAACAACAGAAACAAGCATCGGTGAGTGATTTCTTACATAATATCATGTTTTATTATTATTGAGAATAAATAATTTATTTTTAATCACTATAAATAAATGATGTTTAGATTAACTTAGAATAGATGAAACATATGATAATATTCTAATAAATGACGTTGGATACACTCCTTTTCAAATATTTTTTTATTAGAATCTTTGTAGTTACTTGATATCTTCGAAAAGATATGTAATATTGATGACAGCGAAATATTTATGAGCAGTACTGGGACGCAAATACATGTATTTGCTGATGACAATATTTTAATTTTCCTCTTTTTATGTGAGCGTCAGAAAATTATAGAAGCCTACTTTGAACTCTTCGTTGCCATTTACTAATATAAAGGACTTTTAATTTTCGAAACAAAGTTCCTGTAAACAATAAGGTACTTTAATTAATACATAAAGGAGAAAAATGGCCTGGAAATTTGATTCGATGATAACGTTAAAAGACACTCAGGTCAAAGAGAACGGTGTGATGCAGTGAAAAAAGATGATCCTTTCGTAGTAAGACACGGCCGGAAACGTTGTTCGTGATTCGGACTGCCGGATTAAGATGAAATACGGTGAAAATTAAGAGGGTAAAGTACTGTTTTCTAGCCGCTTTCGGTCGTTTAAACTGCCGTTTCAGACGATCAGAATCGTTCTCCTGGAAAGTACTTGTTGTTAAATACAAATTCAAGTACAAATACTTGTACTTGTAGTTGTCCTACCTCTGTTTATGAGTCAATCAGTAAAATCATCAACCAGTTCAGTACAAAGAGTTATATAAAACATTTTTTAAATCATAAAATTTGAAACAATAAAAAAGTATTAAAACTTGTTAAGAATAAAAATTGAAATCCTTTTTTATTAAAAATTATTTATTTTATATTTTAACATTTTATATTTAAAATATATTTTTTACCATTTTAATAAAATTTTTATTCATAGGATTATGGAATATCACTGGTAATATGAATAATACTCGAGTATATCATACAGCATCTGTATTAACAAATGGAAAAGTGTTAGTTACTGGTGGATATAATGATGGTGGTTATTTGAAAAGTGCTGAGTTATATGATCCATCAAAAGGATTCTGGATTAGCACTGGAAATATGAATAATACTCGAGCATATCATACAGCATCTGTATTAACAAATGGAAAAGTGTTAATTACTGGTGGATATAGTAGTAGTAGTATTTATTTGAAAAGTGCTGAATTATATGATCCATCAACAGGATTATGGAATATCACTGGTAATATGAATAATACTCGAAGACTTCATACAGCATCTGTATTAACAAATGGAAAAGTGTTAGTTGCTGGTGGACAATATAGTAGCAGTGGTTATTGGGCAAGTGCTGAGTTGTATCAACGATGATCAATAAACTATTATTCCTTTTATTTTTCTATTGAATGATTTTGTTTTGTTTGGTAAAACTAATTAATCATTTTAGTTTCACTTTCTAACAGCTTAAGATTTTTCTCCTTATAATCTTTTATACATTTATGTTATTTTCAATTAAGTATTTGATTATTTACACCAATTCAAAAAAAATCATTTTGATTCAATAAAATCTGATATTTCTGAAAAAAAGTAACATGTTACTCAAAAAGAATATGTAAGTGTGTCTACAAGTATAACGGTCTATTGTTGTTTTCACACAGTAGTGTACTAGATGATTTTCTCTCGGTATGAATATTCTGATCATTATTATTATATGCATATATGTACTTTTTTAAAAATTCTTTTCCAGCCTTTAATTCAAGCTTTAATGTATAGCGATTATGACGAGAATATCAAGGAGTAGCGTTACTGCTATGATCGATAAATAGGAGATTCAGGGTGTTGAGGATGAGAATAGCTACCATGATACGTATTTCGTCTCGGCAAAGAGACTTGTTCAAATGGAAAAATTTCAATTGTTTTTGCGATATATTTGATGGTATCTAGAAATCGAAGAAAAATGAGTTTATTATGATCGTTTGATTGTGAATATGGATCATAGAATTTTTAAGAATGTGTTAGAAGAAATTTTTTGATCAAAAAAATGAACACATTTTAGCAGGATTAATAATCGATTTCATAGGTCAACGTTTAGTCATGTGTGTGATAGTGTCCGATAGGATTATGTTTCGTTCCATATTGGCCGTTGTAATTGCTCATATATGTATATACATGACATATCCTCTAAATCAAAGAATCGCAGTATTGATAAATTATATTGAAATTCCAATGTTTGGGAATAAGTTTGAGGTAAACACCGTTGACGTTCATATGGTGTAAGACGACAGCCTAATAGAGTATTTATTGAGAATTTATATTAAAATTCGTTGCAAAAAAGACAAAGAAGAAAAAAGAACATTATGGATGAACATATTTGGAACATTGGTTTAGAAGAGGTGCACTATACTGAATATCGATACAACCCGTGTCTGTCTTTACTAATACGCGAGGAAAAGTTGGCAAAATATCCAGATGTTCACGATTATTATCATGGATAGTATACATGGTCGATATTCGTTGTGTGATGGTTGTTGATTAGGCCCATGACAGCTCAGGCTCATTTGAACCTGTGCTGTCATGGGCCTATTGTTGATACATTATACTCTCTTTCTCATAGAGAAGAGTCATATAAAAAGAAATTATTTGCTTGCTTTTTGATTGTGTGTCCCCAGGATCAAGAGAACATCTTTATTGTTTATAAGTCATTGACAAGCATTTAGACAAAACATTCTTATACCTAGTTGATCATTAGCAATACTCCTTAGTAAAATGGTGTATGCATATTATGTTAAAATCTTATGAATAATTGTCAATTCATTCATTTCTGTCTCCTTATAGCCATATATTCAGTCGAGGATTATGCAAATCGACGCTCGATCGACATTATTAGTTAACTAGTGCATCAAGACATTTCGGTTCGAGAAATGTGATGAAAAATTATTCTTGAGATGTAAATGTAAATGTGTTGTCGATTTTGAGTAGTACACCACTGGAAAATAGTTGAGATATATGATTTCTACGAGAAAGAGCTGAGCGAATCTCAAGATGAGCGTTACTTGTTAATTATGATCGACATTTTTGGAAATCTTTTGTAAATGTCAAATATTTTTCTCTTTTGTATGTAATTTCTAAAGATTAGATATGATCTCATGAAAAATATTGTCGAAACAATCATTTTCTCTTTCATTGCTTCTCTAGTTGAAACTGAATCCTAAAATTTGTTTTTATGTAATTGAATATTCTATAGAACAGAAGAGAAGTCTCATCAAAACATTGAGTTGTTTTTTGCTTTTTAATTGAATCAAAGGCAAGAATGGGAGAGAAATATATAAATTTTATTCCATGAATAAGAAAAAATTTGATTTTCAATCTTTTGTCACAGGAGGCTCTTCAGTTGTACTACGCTGAACAAGCCAATCGCCACGATTACATAAAACATATTGATAGGACACATCAGTAGCTGTTTGAATTCGACCAAGTAAAAAATCAGCATAGGTTAAGATTGTTTGAAGTTTAAACATTAACATTTGTCGATATTCACCTTTGCAAACACGATAAGCCATTGTTGTTGAATCAAAATTCAATCGAACGGTTAAATTCGTTTCTAACGTGCCCAATGGCCGAATGTACATTTTATGACTGTAATTTTTATTTGAATTTGTATTCAACGGTAATAATTGATGTTCAACAGTTGCAGTTAGATTAACTAAACGTATTGGTACCCAATTATCTGAATGAATACGTGTTTGATGAACAAATAACAAATGAAAAACAGTCGTATTTCGAAATGTATCATTAGTCGAATCGATAACAAGCGGATTTTTGATTGTTAAATGTACTGAACGTGGAAGTATAGTTAGAATTGTAATTGCTGCAATAATCGTGCAGAAAATAACCGTGATAATAATATATAAAAGTGTATGCCGTCGTTTAAGACGTTTGTCATCGAGCGGAATTAAAGCAACGAGACCGGGCGATTGAGCAACTGACCCAGTTCCTTGACAAGTTGGACAGCGTTGTGATGAATTTGAATTTGCATTTGTCACTGTTAAAAGCGGTTCATCATCGTCAATTGGTGTTGTTACTTCGGCCATTTTCTTTTGAGAAATGAATGTCTGTTTTTTTTCCTCTTGCTCGTTCTTTCTTGTTTGTACTTTTTTTTTGCTTTTCTCTACGTCTTCGTTTTAATCATCCTACCGATGACGACAGAAGAATAATATCCTTTCTCTCGTTTTTTTTCCTTTGAGGCAAGATTTTCATTGGTCGAAAAAGATTTTCTTTTTCACGCTCATTTATAATCGAAAAACATGCAGGTATTATAAATAACATCAGAAAATATCGAGTTCACGTCGAACTCTAGAGAATTACTTCGCTAATGTAAGATATTTATTTACATGAAATTAATTTTCCTATACAATTCCATAAAGAGCAAAGAAAATATATATGTTTACGCATTTAATTTTTGTTGTTTGAGTAAACAAGCACGTATGAGCGATATGTGTTCGGTATTAAGATGATTACTTTGTCGAATAAGAGTATTCAATTGAGTAAATGAAGGTAGACTTGGAAATGATTCGATAACTAAAATAAGAATGATAAATTTTTGATCAAAAATAAATAAAATGAGAAATTTACTTTTCCAAGTGTCACCATATCGACCATTGGAAATAGATTCGAAGGCAACGAAGATATTTTCGGGTTTGAATGTAATTCGTAGCTGTTTGCCGTCTACATAAATTCGTTTTTGCAAAAATAAAAACGACTCAATCAATGAAAATCTACCTTTCGACAGATTGAAATCAGCTAATGATGAATAACGTTGTTTGATTAATTGAAAGTTATCAATCAATTGTGCTTGATTATTATCGATAATCAATGGTGTTGGTTCAAGATTTTCTGTATTCGATTGTTTCATTTGTTGTAACAATTGAAGATTTTCGGTTTGTTTTTCGATATTAATTTCATTTGGCCATTTAACTTGAAGAGTTTTCTCTTCTAGAATTTATTCACAATCAATAGAATATCATTTTCACGTAACAATATCAATAACTTACTGATCAAATTTGCACTTCGTACACGTAAATCTTCATCTCGATATCGAGCAAGATTAGCTAAAAGAATAGATAGAGTATACAGACATACGTTTGAAAACGAATTCTACCAGCAAATGTATCTTTCATTGTCGTTAAATATTTATGTTTAACTAAATGACTATGTGCACTGAGTGCATGCAACTGATTAAGTATTGTTGCATGTTCTTCTTCGATTTGTACTCGATGTGCTAATTCTGCATTGTCTAACGAAGCAAAAAGACGTTTCAATTCAGCCATGTTTCCTTTCAGAATGTTGTACAAAAATTCTCTCTCAAACATGTTCATTCGTTCCCTCTCTTTGTTCGCTCCAATTAGCCAATGGCTAGTGCGTGGCGCTAGTTATCATCATCAACGATTGTTCATTGTATGTATTTATTTTCGAAAGCAATTATCAAAAGAAAATCATCGAATTTCATTAGATCAAGTCGATTCCGTACGCATTGTACATTCTAATGCGCCTCGACGTCGCAATTCATGCCATTTGCAAACAATTTCGTAAAGAGCTATGTATTGTTTCTAAATAAGAAAATAGAAGAAATCGATCGTATTGAGAGAGAGAAAGAGAGAAATGTTTTACCGATGATACGAGAGCATTCTGTCGTTGTTGACAAATATCTGTAGCGAAGTTTTCGATGGCAACTTGCCCGTCGATTAGAAGTCGATCGAATAGATTCTGAACAATTGAATAGAGCGCTGCTTTACTTCCGCCATTGCTAAATTCGAAAAGATTTGATATAAAGAACAATCAAAATGAAAATACAACACGAACCGATCGTGAACGACAAGACCAAGCCGAGTTGGATCTAGTTTTCGTTGATAATAAATCGATCGATCGACAAATCGAACGAATTTGTCAAGATCTTTGGGGAGACAAGCATCATCTTCGGACCATTCGCCTGTGTATTCGAAAATGAATACTTCCAATTCACGAATATCACCCTAAATAGAACACACACACGAATCGAATTCATTATCTCTGGTTTAGCTACGCACATGTCGAATTTTGATTTTATGCGAACGATTATATTCGTTGAATTTCTTTTTCGTTGGTTCTAATGGTAAAATATCCACACGAATATCACTTAAGCTGAGAAATGCTGATTGAGTATAATTGAAATTTTCCATCTAGGAGATTCGAAAAATATATTCGAAATTTTTAATTGTCCCCAAAATCGAACTTGTTCAACAGACACAATGAAATTTTTGTGTTCTTGTAAAATCATCGAGAAAAATGGTTGCAATGTATGCTTCATTGGTTCTTGAGTTAGAATGATACCTCGTGAATTGATAATATTCTATATTGAGAAAAAATAAACAAGTCGAATGAACCGTTAAAATATCGTGTTTTTTTTACAGGAATTGTCGATGCATTTATGTACAATGATTCACTTGGTGAATGAAGAAAAACACGATTTTGATCGTCTAAATTCGAACGAAATATTATAGTTTGGTAATTTTCTTAAAAACAACGATGATTAACATGGAATAAATTGCCGATCTCGATTTGCGTTTGCATGTTGTTCAGCCATGGTTGTCGTAAAACATGAATCGAGTTGTACACGTCTATTTCGATTCTTATAGAACAACAACAACAACACCCTTAAATTCAATTCGAATTTTCAAATCAAATATTTACTTGAAAATCATAAACTAAACTATTATCATTTCGATCCGTAGTTAGTTTTAGAATTTTCCAATGTTCAATAAATTTATCAAGAACTTGTCTTTGATACGGATGAATCGACATTTCTGCTAGACATCGATAGATGTACTCGTATTGTTCCTCAAGAAAATTAAAATCTCGAAACGATTGAATTCATAAAAGTTTCTTTTACAAGTGTTTGAACAAGATGTGGACGATATAAACGAATAGTATCAACTGTTTGTCTGACATTTAATCGTTGTCGACGTTCGAATTGATCGAATAGATAATACAATGCTATGAATACACCAGTTCGACCAACGCCTGCACTAGAAATTCATTCAAACAACAAGAAAAAAGTCAGAGTAACTGCGTTTGTTCTCAACCTGCAATGAACTAATGTACGTTCAGTTGGATTTTCACGTAACTTTGAAATTAAACCAATCATGGAATAATAATCAGTTGGAGTACCTCTATCCACAAAATGTGGATAATGATATTGTTCACACACGTGCACAACATTTGTCGACTAAATTTTTGCATTCGAAGAAAAAAAAACAAACTCAAAATGATTAATTTTCGATTACTTTCGATTCAATACGTAAACGTCGAATAATATATCCGTATGCATGTGTTACTTGGAGAGTACGAATTCTATACGATGATGTTTCGATCGTTGAATTGACTCTCTCGTGAAAATAAGCCGCATGTTCTGGCTATGAAAATAACATATTCGAAAACGAAAATCAACACAGAATTGAAATCTAACTGCATAAGTACGAGTTATTGGATCGTAACTAAACGACAGCATGACAATAGCTGTTATTTGTTGTTCAATAATCATGCGAAGAAAATCATCAATGGTTTGATTGAGAGGTCCTAGACAGATACGAATAAAAGATGAGTGAACTTTGTTTTTGACATCACCTTGCGCAGCGTAGAATATTTTCGAAGCTGATGCTGTCGAGATTTGATCCTAACGGAAATAGAGAACTTTTTTTTTAGAAATCTAGTCGATTTCGTTAGTTTTCTACCGGTGGAATCGAACGAATTATCGATGCATTTATATAATCTGAAGGATTCTCGGGTAGTTTTTGTAACGATACACGACAAAATTCTTCATCATCTAAATTTTCCAATTGAAAAAATTGAAATTTACATACATGTATCGATCAATAGTTTACAAGGAAAAACTAAAGCATAACGATTTTTCTGTTTGTTTACTGGATTTGCTCCTATGATCGCACGAGCTGGATTGAATTGTGCAAGTGACTAATTTAAGAATGAATTCGAATTGAATGAATTTCGAAGAAAACAATCAAACACAAACAGTATATTCTTGTTCAAGCAAATGCCAATCATTAGCTATTAATCGTCTATATTTATCAATAGCTTGATCGATGGTAAAAGAATCGTCAGACACATCCATAAAAACGTCTATTCACTCGCTCAGATTTCTCTGAAGAAAAAGAAAACGAAAGAAATACAACCATTACAAAATGGCAGGTTTTAACGAATACTACCAATGATAAGCATATCTACTCTAGTGACATATCAAAACTAAAGAACAGTATTTTTTTCTTCTTTTTTTTTCTCTGTTTTTTTTTGTCTTATTGGTATAATAAAAGTTTGCTATTTGGATTTAGATTGCTGCACATAAAATTTCTTGTTCGTAATTCAGATTTATATTTTAAAGCAAAAACAATATTGACCTTGACAATCCAATGATGTTAAATGTAACGCAAAAACTTCTTCGTTATTATCTTAGAATCAATGCACAACTAAATTTTTGATGTCATTATTAAATTTTTAATTTAACACAGTAAATGCTCGCATAAAACAAATATATATTGCAGATTATGCTGTGTTTTTTTATGGCTACTCTATTATCAATGTAAGTTTAAGTAGATGATTGAGTTCTCGATTAAATATTTTATCTTGAATAAAATACAACTATTTTGTATGGAAGATTGCGGTATTTTACAGTGTAAATCGGGGTGTTTCTACTCATGCTTGAAAAACGCTGACGTAGCAACATGTAATTTTTTTTCTTCTTTCTGTGAAATTAACATGTTTCTATTTATTTTTTCTTCTTTAAGGACGCGAAAAGAAAAAAAAAATGTTACTTTTTTTTCTCGCGCAATTTTAAAAGTGGAAAAAAACCCTTTCTCGTCAGAAATTATACTACTCATATCTTTTTTTCTTTTCAAAGAAATTTCCAAAATAATTTTTGATTGATTGGCCTTTCAATGAGTAGCTAATTGGATACAAACTATGTGTTAGTATTTCGTAGAAATAAAATATGATTTTATCTTCATCAATAACTTTGTATTTAACCGAAAAAATAAACTACTATGATTGATTCATGTGCGCACATAAGCGTTTTTTTTTCGGTTATATTTTTTTTTCTTCCTTTGAAAACCTTCGTGTGTGCATCCATAACGACTATAGTGGTTTTATTTTTCGCTGAGAAACTCAACTCTCAAACATGTCGATATCGGCAGGTGTTTGATTCGATGATAATATAATTTTAAGGTTATAAACTACCGCAGCAGCGTTTTTCTCTTCTCACAGATACACTTGAGTTATTTTTTCTCTTCTTTCTTTTTTTGTTGGAGAAACGCAAAAAACAAACGCACGTTATTTTTCCTGGAAAAAAGAATAAAACGTATTTTATTTTTTGTTCGAAGAAAGACTGTTTCGTACGTTTATTTTTCTAAACTGAAACTATGGCATTGCCACGAAATATTTTACAAATTGTTATTTTACTCTATTTTCAAACAATCTATGCTTTTTTCTCGCCTTCACATATCGAAATTAGTAAGACAAAACGTTATTTCGTAATTATTTTCGAACCATTGGCAATCTTTTTTCAGTACCAAAAGAAGTGATTATTCAGTCAAATAGTACGGCTACATTTCTTTGTATCAATCGACAGACTACATCGAAATCACCGTTGACATTTAGTCTATCGAAAAATATCTCATCGGATCTCGTAAAAATCTCAGTTAAAACAATCAATCAAACATGTATACGCGCTCAATTACGATCAAGAAATTATCTCGGCATGTTTCATTTATTATGCTATGTTCAAGGTGAACGAAGTCGTGGGAATCTAGCCGATGTTTATGTTAAAGGTAAAAAAAGTCAAATAAATTCGATTTAATAATTCAACTCAATGATGTTCTTTATTTGAAGATTCTCCAGGGAGAATTATTCTTCAACAACGATGTTTAGTTTACGATTTGAAATATGTTAAATGTAAATTCTATGCGCCGACCATAGCTCGAGCGATTTACAATGATTATAATCCGGAATTTGATTTAATTGAATTACCTTCAGCGTAATCTAAGAAAAAAACAATATGAATTTTGACTGATGAAATCGTTTGAACACTTTTAGATTAACTCATCAAGCATATAAATCTCGTTTCGATTTTCTCAAAAATGAAAGTACAAATGAAACTCTCGTTTTCATTTTAAGACCAATGACTGAAGGTGTCTTTCCGAATAAGATTTCCATGGTTCTCGAACAAAAATTAGAACATTTCACACCGACAAATTATACATTCAATATCTCACCGAGTTCGATAAACCAAAAAACAAAACAAAATCAAAAATTTTCTTTTCAATTCTAGTTTTTCTGATTATTCCTGAATTTACGATTAAAACACAACGAAATCAAAAGATAGCAATCAATATCACTCAATTACCAGCGTCAGCTGTTTGTGAGAAAAGTATCTCATCGAATATCAATCAAGTAGACTCAATTGCCTTGTTTTTTCACTTTGAATATGAATGAAAATGTTCGATCTTTCGTTCAGACATGGACATCGGTTGATTTGAAAAGTTCGATGATTATCACTGACAGTTGTTCGTCGAACACAATTTGTCGAATTTGTCTCAAATGTCGACATGAATACGATGATCTTGATGGACCAGAAGTTTGTCGAGAGATTGAAACATCGTTTTTTCCAAGTTTGAGCAGCAAAAAACTAGCTGAGAGATAAAAACAGCGGCGTTTTGTTTTAGTTTCATGGCATCTCGTGGCCTTAACCCTGTGTCTTTTAGCAGCATTTGTACTTTTGATTCTGATTATTTTTATCAGAAGATTGCCTAGTTTTCAATTTCAACAGTCAATAAATTTTGTTTTCAATATTTTACGGTGTCGACGAAACCCATCAAATCTAAATCCTTCAGTAAACTTTGTTTT
>Ga0209915_1003555_pt1 | contig 12987 bp, 10 predicted proteins | sample ThiBiot_750_plan_FD_183952 | JGI IMG/M metagenome (GOLD analysis project Ga0209915, IMG submission 183952) | Wastewater bioreactor microbial communities from Cape Town, South Africa - Thiocy_cont_750_plan (SPAdes) | ecosystem: Engineered > Bioreactor > Thiocyanate-remediating > Anaerobic-Aerobic... | reverse complement strand
CTAAAAAAAAAATAATTAATACTCTTTTAACATTAAAATTAAAAAAACATATTACAAAAAAACAATATCCTAAACAAAGAAAGAAAGCTTTACGTATTTGTATAATAAAACCTATGCATATTGAAGTCTCTTATAGTATGTCTACTGTGATTTTATTATATTCACCACAAAGATTAAGTTTTCCTTTTTATATCAATTTGGATTTAGTTTCTAGAAGTTTTCATTAATTCTATAATGTAAATTCTCCATTTATTGTTTGGTTCTCCATTGATAAATGGAAGTAATTTCAATGCAATTCTTGATTATTCTTAATGCAAAGCATTAAGAATAATCAAGAATTGCATGGAGGTTTTCTCAATGCAGTTCTTCATGTTTTACATGAAGAATAGCATTGAGGAGGGCATGTATAATAGGAGAACCATCTACAGTAAATCAACACAAATAAATAATTAAATATAATTTAAAAATTATGCCAACTAGAAATCAATTACTTAATAAAAAAAGTGCTCGAAAAAAAAAAATATCGAGAAAAAAAAAACCTGCACTTATGGAATGCCCACAACGAAAAGGTGTATGTTTTCGTGTATATACGCGAACACCTAAAAAACCTAATTCTGCATTACGTAAAGTAGCTAAAATACGTTTAACTAATAGTAGAGAAGTTATAGCTTCTATTCCTGGCGAAGGACACAATCTTCAAGAACATTCAGTTGTTTTAATTCGAGGTGGCCGTGTTAAAGATTTACCAGGAGTTAAATATCGAGTTGTAAGAGGCACATTAGATCTTCAAGGAGTTATTAATCGTAAACAAGCAAGATCCAAATATGGTACAAAAAAACGTAAACAATAATATTTTAGCTTTTTTTGCTAATTTATTTTATGTTTTTTTTTATTAATAAAAAAAAAACATAAAATAAATTAGCTTTTAGATTTTTTTACTACGTGTCATCTTTTTTACTCCTTTTATTTTTAGCATTGCTAAAAATAATTGTTTTGCTAAAAAAAGATAGCAATGCTAAAAATAAAAGAAGTAAAAAAAGCTATAATTCACTCTATTCTCCTATTCTCCATTTAATACTCCATTTACAATGGAGTTAAGCTTCTCCTATTCTCCATTTAATACTCCATTTACAATGGAGTTAAGCTTCTCCATTAAAAATGGAGAATAGAGAACAAAAATGAAGAATAGAGAACCAAAAATAAAGAACCATCCTAAAAAAAAAGCCAAAAGCAAGCTTTTTTATAAAATTATAAAACCTAATTAATTAAAAAATATAACTACTAAAAAAATACTAATTAATATATGAATAAAAATCTAAAAAATCAAAAAACAAGAATTCCCTTTTTATCTACTCGAGTTAGTTCGGGACGTTCGGGACATAGTACCCAAAGTCTCCATACTCAATTTAATTTTTTTTTATTTACAGATAAATTTATAAATTTGTTAATGCGTGATGGAAAAAAAATAAAAGCAGCAAAATTATTTTTTGATATGCTACTTTTTTTAAAAAAAAAATTAGAAAAAGATACCGATAAAAAAACATATGGAGTAAAACACTTAATGCATGATTTATCTGTATTACATTTTTTATCAAAAGCTGTGGAAAATGTAACACCTAGTTTAGAAGTACGAAAAGTTAGAGTTTCAGGTACAACTTATTTAGTGCCTGCTATATTGTCAAAAAAAAGACAAGAAACTACCGCTATACGTTGGATAATAGAATCTGCTAGAAAAAAAAAAGATAAATCAAAAGGAGGTTTTTCCGAATGTTTAGCTGATGAAATTTTTGATGCTTATAAAAAACAAGGTCAAGCCCATCAAAAACGAGATGAGTTACATCGTTTAGCAGAAGCAAATCGTGCATATATTCGATATCGTTGGTGGTAGTATAATTTTTTTTAATATTTTATTCTACACACTTTTTTTCAAAAAAAGTGTGTAATCTTTTTTACTCCGTACGTTTCACTGTCTTTTTTACAAATCTTTTTTACAAAGTAAAAAAGATTAATTCGCTTCGCATCTAAAAAAAAAAAGATAGCTAAAAGTCAGCTTTTTTATATTATAAAAAAGACACTATGTAAACAACCATAAAGAGACAGTGGCACATTTTTGAGAAATTTTATAACAAGCAGTTGTAATTTACTACTATTCTTTTTTACTACGTAAAAAAGATAAGTATTCTATACATTTTTTAGCTGTCTTTAGCTTTTTTACAGAATTGGCTTAAAAAAAAAAGATAGCTAAAGATAGCGATCTTTTTTATATTATAAAAAAGCCAAGTTTTATTATCGTCAAATAAAAATAAAAAAACTTTTTTTATTAAATTATACACATCAAATATGGTTTTATTTTCTCCAGGTTGGGTAACATAAAGGTAATGTGCGGGATTGCAAATCCTAAAATGGCAGTTCAAATCTGCCCCTAACCTGTTTTATATACTAAATTTCTTATTTTTTATTGGATTTAGGATTCGTTAATTCTAGCTGTTTATAGCTTTTTTACTATGTAAAAATTATAGTCCCGCTAAATAAAAGGAGTTCCATGAGATTCTCTTGATGTAAAACTACAAAAGATCAACCTCATGCTCATGTAAGCCTAGTGTACATAGTTACATCAAGGTAACCTAAATCTAGTAAAAGAACAAGGAATCACTATATAACATATTTAAATGTTATATTATATTATATTTATATATTGTTTGATTTTTTGTTGTTATTTGTTCTCCTTACGCTATTCAAGACACAGTGTAGCTATTAAAAAAAAAAATAGCTATGCTAAAAATAAAAAAAGTAAAAAAAAAGCCATAATTCACTTTATTCTCCTATTCTCCATTTAATACTCCATTTACAATGGAGTTAAGCTTCTCCATTAAAAATGGAGAATAGAGAACAAAAATGGAGAATAGAGAACAAAAATGGAGAATAGAGAACAAAAATGGAAAAGCTTAACTCCATTGTAAATGGAGTATTAAATGGAGAATAGGATAATAGAAGAATAGAGAACCATCGATTAAAAATAAAGAACCATATAAAAAAATCTTTTATTTTTTTTTATCAAGACATAATATAACATGGAAAAACCATGTAAAATATATATAAAATAATGTAAAAAAAAGAAAACTAGACATGATTTTAAATGTTAATCAAGCGTCTCTAGCTCTCCATAGCACAGCTATGGGTCCTATAACACAATTTCAAGCTTATTTATTTGATAATGATTTTGGGGCATTGTTTCCTGAATTATTTTTGGTATCAAGTGGTATCTTTTTATTAGTTTATGGTGTAATTTATAGCACATCAAAAACAAATAATTATCCACTACTTTTACAGAATATTAGCTGGTTGAGTCTTGTTGCTTTAATAGGGACTATATTATTAATAATTAATAATCCTATAAAAAATGCATCTTTATTATATAATACTTTAATTATTGATGATTTTACAAAATTTATAAAATTACTGGTACTTGTAAGTAGTTTTTTTTCAATATACATATCTATTGATTATATCAAGCAAGAATCTATAAATGCTTTTGAGTATATATTATTGATATTATTATCTACATGCAGTATGTTATTTTTAATATCATCTGCAGATTTTATATCTTTATATTTAGCTGTTGAATTACAAAGTTTATGTTTTTATGTTTTAGCGGCTATAAAAAGAAACTCTGAATTTTCCACAGAAGCTGGTTTAAAATATTTTTTATTAGGAGTTTTTTCTTCTGGATTATTATTATTTGGCTGCTCATTAATTTATGGTTTTACTGGTGTTACAAATTTTTCTGAACTGGGAAAAATTTTTACTGGTGGGACTGGAGATATACTGACTAGCACATCTTCTTTACCTGCTTGTGAATTAGGTATGGTTTTTTTAATAGTAGGCTTTTTATTTAAAATAACTGCAGCACCTTTTCACATGTGGTCTCCTGATGTTTATGAAGGAGCTCCTACTGGAGTCACTGCTTTTTTTATGATAACACCGAAAGCAGCAATGTTTGCTGTGTTTCTTCGTGTATTTTTTGTAGGCTTTTATGATTTTATTGTACCTTGGCAAAAAATTTTTATTGTTTGTAGTTTAATTTCTTTGCTTGTAGGTACTTTATCTGCATTGTCTCAAACTAAAATTAAAAGACTTTTAGCTTTTAGTTCTATAGGACATGTAGGTTATCTATTAGCTGGTTTTGCTTGTGGTACTATTGAAGGGGTACAAGCATTATTAATATATTTATTTGTGTATATTTTTATGAATATTAATATATTTGCTATTATATTATGTTCAATGCGCCGAGAATATACTTCTGGTATAAAAAGTGTACCTAGAATAAAATATATTACTGATTTAGCTTTTTTAGCACGTACTAATCCACTAATTGCTCTTACAGGGACTATAACTATGTTTTCAATGGCAGGTATTCCACCTTTAGCTGGTTTTTATAGTAAAGCATTTTTATTTTTTGCTACTATGAGTTCAAATCTTTATGTACTAGCTGTAATAGGTGTTTTAGCTAGTGTTTTAAGTTGTTTTTATTATATACGTCTAGTAAAAATAATGTATTTTGAAGCACCTAAAACTTGGTGTAGTTTTTCTCGAGTACCGAGAGAAAATGCATTAGCATTAGCTATTAGTATATTTATAATTGTATTATTAATGGCATATCCAAGTCCTCTTCATTTATTAACACATAAAGTAGCCATTTCATTGGTTATGTAGTTTCATATCCATCTTTTTGATATTATCAAAAAGATGGATGGTTCTCCTATTATACATGCGCTCTTCCATGCTATTCTTCATGTTTTACATCAAGAACTACATTGAGAACCATAAATGGAGAATAATAATAAAAAATATACATTTTTATATTAAAAATAAAAAAAAATAAAATTATGCAACAAATTCGAATTACTATTAAATCTTTTAATATGCAATATCTATTAATTGCTATACAACATATTATTGATATAGCTCGTATTTTAGAAATAAAAACTATTAAAAGAATAGATTTACCAAAAAAAATAAAAAAAATAACCGTTATAAGATCTCCTCATATAGATAAAAAATCTAGAGAACAATTTGAAATAAGAAATCATAAAAGTATACTTATTTTTAATATAGAAAAAAAATCATGTGGAGTTTTATTTTTTGAATGTATAAAAAATTCACAAATATTTGGAGTAGAATTATCATTAGATTTTAAATTTACTTCATATTACTCTATATAAATTATATCTTTTTTTTATTTTTGGTTTTTTTTTATAAAAAAAAATAAAAGATGCCTATATTATTCTCCATTTACGCTTCTCCTATTCTCCTATTCTCCTATTCTCCATTTTTGTTCTCTATTCTCCATTTTTAATAGAGAACAAAAATGGAGAATAGGAGAACGGAAAATGGAGAACCCAAAATGGAGAAGCGTAAATGGAGAATAGAGAACTATCTCCATCTTTTTTATAATAAAAAAAGACACACATTTATTTTTTATATTAATATAAAAAATAATTAATATTTTTTACTATGTGTTTTTTAGTTTTTTTACATTGAAAAATAGAGGTAGTTTTTTTCCGTTACGGAAAAAAAAATCCTTTGACAAATAGAGGTTCTCTCCATGGAGTTCTTCATGTTATTCTTCATGTTATTCTTCATGCTGTTCTTCATGCAGTTCTTAATGCTATTCTTTATTATTCTTAATGCAGTTCTTTATGCAAAGCATAAAGAACTGCATTAAGAATAATAAAGAATAGCATTAAGAACTGCATGAAGAACAGCATGGAAGACTTTTTTTCTAAAAAAAAGATTAATATATAAAAAAAGTAATAGTATGGCTATTGAAAAAGCAATAAGTCCTAAAAAATTAAAAAATTTTACAATAAATTTTGGTCCTCAACATCCGGCAGCCCATGGAGTTTTAAGATTAGTTCTAGAAATGAATGGAGAAGTTGTACAACGAGCAGATCCACATATTGGTTTATTACATCGAGGTACAGAAAAATTAATTGAATATAAAAATTATTTACAAGCATTACCATATTTTGACCGCCTAGACTACGTTTCTATGATGTGTCAAGAACACGCATATTCGTTAGCAGTAGAAAAATTATTAAACTGTCAAAATGAAATACCTCCACGTGCACAATATATTCGCGTATTATTTGCAGAAATCACACGTCTGTTGAACCATCTATTAGCATTAACATGTCATGCCATGGATGTGGGAGCTTTAACTCCATTTTTATGGGCGTTTGAAGAACGCGAAAAACTTATGGAATTTTATGAAAGAGTTTCGGGAGCACGTATGCATGCTGCTTATGTACGTCCAGGCGGTGTTGCTCAAGATTTACCACATGGATTATGTGAAGATATTTGGAGATTTTCACAACAATATGCTTCACGTATTGATGAAATGGAAGAAATGTTAACCAATAATAGAATATGGAAACAAAGATTAGTTGATATTGGTGTTGTTACTGCTGATCAAGCTTTAGATTGGGGTTTCTCTGGAGTAATGTTACGTGGTTCAGGTGTTTCATGGGATCTACGAAAAACACAACCTTATGATGTATATGGAAATATGATTTTTGATGTTCCAGTAGGTACACGTGGAGATTGTTATGATCGTTATTTGATCCGTATAGAAGAAATGCGTCAAAGTTTAAGAATTATGATGCAATGTATAAATGAAATGCCTCAGGGTCTTATTAAAATAGATGATCGTAAAATTACTCCTCCTTCTCGTAGTCAAATGAAACAATCGATGGAATCATTAATTCATCATTTTAAACACTATACAGAAGGATTTACTGTTCCAGCTGGAGAAACTTATACTGCTGTAGAAGCTCCAAAAGGAGAGTTTGGTGTATTTCTAGTAAGTAATGGAACAAATAAAGCTCACCGATGTAAGATCCGAGCTCCTGGGTTCGCACATTTACAAGGTATCGACTTTATGTCTAGAAATCATATGCTAGCTGACGTAGTTACTATTATAGGTACTCAAGATATCGTGTTTGGCGAAGTAGATCGCTAAAACTTTATTATCCAAAAACAGGATAAATATACTAAGTGTTCTTGTTTTTTTCAGTATAGTAAGTACTCCTGTATGCTATTCTTCATGCAGTTCTTCATTATTCTCCATGCAGTTCTTTATGCAGTTCTTAATGCTATTCTTTATGCTTTGCATAAAGAACTGCATTAAGAATAATAAAGAATAGCATTAAGAACTGCATAAAGAACTGCATGGAGATAACCTACATGCTTTACATGGAGAGTTCCACTCGTCTAAATACACAAAAATTTTGTTAGATATCCACAACAACGTAGATTGTTGTTATATATTATAATGACTATATTTTATTTTATTTTTTATTCCGTTTTTTTACAGAGTAGGCTCTTTTTTTAAAAAAAAAAAGATACAAATTTATGATGTTCCGCTAAAAACTAAAAAGCTAATGGTCTAAAAAAAAACAGAATAAAAAATAAAAGTAGTTATTTGGGTTTTTAATATTAAAATTTAGTAGGTTGGCTACATCTTTTGTAATATAGTTAGATAATGAACATTTTTTGTAACAAAATTACAAGGAATAAAATCTAACAAGCATTTAAATTTTTGTTTTTTTTTATTTTTCCATTGATAAGTTTAGGGATTTTTTTTACATAAAACAAAGCTTCTATTACTATAATTAAACCCTAAATTAAGTTAGAAATTCAGTAAATATTTTTGTTAATACTTTAGACAAATAAAATCAACATAAGTATGTATCTTGTTTTTTTTATTTTTGTTGTATCTTTTTTTTTATAAAAAAAAGATACAACAACCTTTTACAATTAAAACATCAGATCTTTTTTACTAGGTGTCATCTTTTTTACTGAGTAAAAAAGACACTTTGTAAACAAGCTAAAAGAATAAATAGTATTTATTTTTTATTCTGTAAAAAAGAACCCGCAGCTATATTAAAAACAGACAAAATATTATAATATAGAATATTATTTTGATTATTGATTTGTTGATTGATCACGTACAATAAATCATGATAAATTGTATTATTTAATTCTAAACTGGATTTAATATCTAAATGAGTATATAACTGATTGTATACTTGACCGCCCAAAAGGACAAAATTAGGTGTCATTTTTAAAATATCCCATATTGTTTTTAATTCTTCTAGCTGGTGAAAACCTAGAAGAAATACAGGACCTTGTAATAAGTTTTGTAATTTGTTTTCATTATTGTCGATTTTTACTTTGTCTCGACTGTCTTGATTTGTAGAGTTATTTATATCTTGTCCTAAACTACTACATACTTTCTCAACTATACTATTTTTAACTATGAGTGTTTTTACGTTATCCTGTTGTTGTAATTTTATTTTTAAATCAATATGCTGCTTTACTGTTAAATTATTATGTTGATAGATTAAAATTATAGGATACTCTTGAAAAAATGATAAAGTTTTTTCTAAACTATAAAAATTTTTTTTACTAATCATACAGAATTTTTATTTTTTATATGTAAATTATTTCTTATTTTTTTTTTTATGAATAGGTTTTTTTCTAGTTGTTGCAAATTCACCCATTTTATGTCCAACCATATCTGGAGTCACCTTTAAAGGTATAAAAGTTTTTCCATTATGTATCATAAATTGTTTACCTACTAATTGAGGTAATATTACAGAACGACGAGACCATATTTTTTGTGGTGTACTTGCATTTATGTTAAAATCTAATCCAGATAAATCAGAAAAAGGACCTTTCCAAAGAGATCTTGTCATAAAATAATACTTTTTTTTGTTTTTTTTTATAATTATTATACAGATCTACACGCTTTTTTACCTAGTGTCTTTTTTAGCGAAGCGAATTAATCTTTTGGCTTTTTTTTTTTAAGATGGTTCTCCATTTTTGGTTCTCCATTTTGGTTCTCCATTTTTGGTTCTCCATTTTTGTTCTCCATTTTTGGTTCTCCATTTTTGTTCTCTATTCTCCATTAAAAATGGAGAAGCTTAACTCCATTGTAAATGGAGTATTAAATGGAGAATAGGATAATAGGAGAATAGAGCGAATTAATCTTTTTTATTTCGTAGGCTTTGCTAAAAAAGATAGCAATGCTAAAAATAAAAGGATTGAAAAAGATATTTAGTAAAAAAGAGTGTAGATATAGAGTAAAAAAATAATAATTAATCACGGATTATAAATTGGGTAGGTACAGGTAATTTGTAATAAGCTAAATTAGCAGCTTGTTTTGCTAATTGTGGAGAGATTCCATCCATTTCAAATAAAATTTGTCCACGTTGCACGCGAGCCACCCAAAAACTAGGAGAACCTTTTCCTTTCCCCATTCGGACTTCTGCTGGTTTTGCTGAAACAGGAATGTCAGGAAATATTCGTATCCAAATTTGACCTGTTCGTTTAAATTTTCTTGTGATTACTCGACGAACAGCTTCTAATGTTCTGGCAGGAATTCTACCAGTTGCTAATGCTTTTAAACCATATCGACCAAATCTAAGTTGTGTAGTATTGGGTTTTACACCTCTAATTCTACCTTTTTGGTATTTACGAAATTTTGTACGTTTTGGTTGTAACATAAAAAAACCTTTTTTTTATTAAATTGTTTTGTTTTTATTTATAAAAGAGAGAAATCTATTCTTTTTTACGTAGTAAAAAAAAAAATAGATATTATTTATATATAGAGAATATTTTATCTAAATGGTAAAAAGACACGTTCGGGATTTTTTCAGAAACGCCCCGAAAGTGTCGAATTACTATCTTTTATATTTTTGTTGTTTTTTATTATATAAGCAGTTTATATTAAAAAAAAAAGCCTATATTCTATTCTCCATTTTTGTTCTCCATTTTTGTTCTCCATTGAAAATGGAGAATAGGAGAATAGGAGAACCTGCTTTTTTACAAAGTGTCTTTTTTACTCTGTAAAAAAGATGATACCTAGTAAAAAAGATTTGTGTCTTTTTTTTTACTTTTACATTGTAAAAAAAGCTAAATACACAAAAATAAAATAAAAAACAATTCATGTAATACTACAAGAGAGAGGATTCTCCATGCTATTCTTCATGCTTTGCATGAAGAATAGCATGGAGAACTAAAAATGTAGAATAGAGAATAATGGAAAGAAAAAAATAACAAATGAGGTTCTCCTATTCTCCTATTCTCCATTTAATACTCCATTTACAATGGAGTTAAGCTTCTCCATTTTTAATGGAGAATAGAGAACAAAAATGGAGAACAAAAATGGAGAATAAGTTTTTTTTACTAAGTAAAAAAAAGACTAAATTATTTACTTTGTCCCTAACAAAAAGATAACCTTTAACCTATATATATATGGTATATGTGGTTTAATGATAACAAATCCATACTTTGATACCTACACTACCAAAAATTGTACGAGCTGTTCTTACAGCAAAATCAATAGGACTAGAAAAAGTATGTCTAGAAGTTTGTCCATATTTTACACATTCCATTTTTGCACGTTGTGCTTTTTTTGACTTACCACCTACTCGACCAGAACAAGTAATACGTATACCACGAATATTGTTATTTTCAGTTATTTTTTTAAGAATTTTATGTTTTAGTCGACGAAAAGTTACTCGTCGTTCTAAAAAATATACAATTTCATCAGCCAAAAACCCAGCACTTTGCCAATCTTGCGATACATTAAAGGGTAAAAATTCTGTGTTTACATTAAATTGAGAACCCAAGAAACGTTGTATATAATTTTTATATTTTAATTGTTGCATTTGCTTGTTTTTTACTATATGAGATAGATTATTTGTAATAAAACCAGAATTGAGGTTTTTGTTTATTGGTAATGGTAAATGCAAGGGTTCAGCAACTGTGTACTGTTGTTGTTTTTTTTTTTCTTTCTTTTTTACATTGTAAAGAAGACCAGCCAATAATTTTTGATTTGTTTTTAATAAAGAAAAAGAATGAATATTATTATTAGATAGTAATAAATAATTAATAGGTGTTTTCTCCATTGTAAATGAAGAACCGGTTTTTTTGTTATCAAAAAAGAAATCCAGTGTAGTATGAAAAATAGAAAGAGGGTAAAAACTAGAAAAAAAACATAATGAATTTAATAATTTTGATTTCTCCATTTTTAATGGAGAAACGTCTTTAGGAGAATTATTTAAATCACGTGCTTTACAACTAGTGTTTCTATTATATTCTGTGTATAATAGAGAAAAAATAAAAAAAAATTTAATAAAATTATTTCTATATTTTATATTGAAATTTAAAAAGTTTTTATTTTGCTTATTAATTTTTCCAGTAGATTCTCCATTTTTGTTCTTTATTTTCAATGGAGAATAGGAGAAACGCAAATTTTTTATGAAAACAAGAGTTGTCACAAAATTTTTTACAAAATATAACAAAGTATTTGATTTTTTATGTTTTATTTGTTTTCTATTTTGTAATATAGAATAATTAACTAAATCTACTAATTGATTTTTATTTTTGTTTACATACTGATTATGATTTATTCTTTTTTGTTGTTCTTTTTTTTTTTCAAAAGTAGACAACACAGATACTAATGGATTTTTTGGATTTATATTACTAGTAAAAAATCCAAGAGATAAATATGGCCATAAAAAATGACCAGGTTTGTTAATAGAATTTTTGAAAATAGATATATTTTTATTTGTATAAGTGCGTAAAAGAATAGTATTGTACATATTATTAAAAAATAATAGTTGATATTCTCCATTTTTGTTCTCCATTTTCAATGGAGAATAGGAGAAGCTGCTGTGTAAAAATGACTGTGTTGCTCTTTGATTTTGACTGTGTAAAAATATGCTTAATGAATTTTTATTTTGTGAAACAGAATGGAAAGTATTATATATTCGAGACCATAAACGATTATCTAATAAAAATTTCATATTTTTTTTATGTTTTATTTTTGTTTCTTTGATAAAAAAACCAAAATTATTATTTTTTTTACTAGATATATTAGAAATATATGGTTCTCCATTAAAAATGAAGAATTGATTAGCATTTGATAAAAATGTACTCCATTTATTTTTATATTTATTTTTTCGTTTTTTTATAAAGCGAATACCAAACATTCTCGATCTATATTCACGAGATTGTCTTGGATAACATATAAAACTAGAAATTTTAATATTTTTTGTACTATATTGTATAGAAAAACGTGCTGATGGATATTTTATAAGTTTTAAAAAACTATTTATATATTGTTGTAAATATATATCTCGAGAAACCAATCTTCTATAGAAATATTGTGTATACCAAGAATTATCAAATTCACGATTTGTTTGCTGTAATCTTAACGATATTGGATTGACTTTTTGTGCCATTTTTATTTATTTTTTTTTTTAAGTTTTTATTTTTTTTTACTTTTTTATTTATAAAAACAATAAACTTTTTTTACGTAGTTTCTTTTTAGCGGGACTTTAATTTAGCTTATTTTTTTTTAAAAAAAAGCCTACTCTGTAAAAAAAAATACGCTAAAAATTAACATTACACTAATTATAGTAGACTTTTATTTTAAAGCAAGAAAAACCTATACATTTATAAAGAATTCTTTTTTCTATTTATATTTTTTTTTAGCTTTTTTATATTATAAAAAACACATGATTCTCCTATTCTCTATGCGCTCCTCTATGCTCCGCGCACTGCGTTATCGAGAGAATCTCAATTTTTAATGGATCATAGATAATAATGGAGAACTTTTAAATGGAAAAATTAGTCTCGTTTGTATCTTATCTTTTTTATATTATAAAAAAGATAAGATACAATGTAAAAAACAACGTGATAATTTAAGTTCTAAAAGCATGTAAAATAATTGAAACATGATAAAATTAAACAATTGTTAAATTTAGTATATAAAAAAGATCAAGAAGTTATGCACGTGCATTTAAAGCTAATAATTCTAGAGCGTTTTTAATTGATTTTTTATGTAATGGCGTTGATAATTTACCTGTTTTAGTTTTTTGTTGTTTTGCTTTTTGAAAAGATAATAATACATAT
>Ga0209915_1003550_pt1 | contig 12999 bp, 16 predicted proteins | sample ThiBiot_750_plan_FD_183952 | JGI IMG/M metagenome (GOLD analysis project Ga0209915, IMG submission 183952) | Wastewater bioreactor microbial communities from Cape Town, South Africa - Thiocy_cont_750_plan (SPAdes) | ecosystem: Engineered > Bioreactor > Thiocyanate-remediating > Anaerobic-Aerobic... | reverse complement strand
TTACTTTTCTTACATCCTCCGCAGTACCCACAAAGCTTGCTGCTACGTACTCCGGGTTTAACTTTGCGATCAACTTGAGGTCTTCTTTGTCCTTCTTAGATAAAATATCCAACGATAGATTTCCACTCGGTATATTGCAACCCTGTTGTGTTGCGTTATGTTGTGTTGTGGGTGTTGAATAGTGAAGGGACCTTGTGGTCTGAAATGAGGCCGCCAGCTTCAACGAGACAAACGAAGTGGCGCTCAGCCTTTTCTTGGATGCTGAGTCTAATCAGGCCATCGTTAATGAAGATCAGGTCACCCGGAGCCAAATCCTCGAGGATGCTTGGGTACTTGATTTGAATGCATTCAGGCGTACCTAATTCGAATTTAAATTAGCCTCGATTAACAAAGTAATTTGATTGCTAACCAACTATCTCGTCCGGTGTGACTCTAAAGAAATACAGATCAGATACAATTTAATTGACTTCAAATCATATTTACTTTATCTTATCGCCGGGTGCGACGTTGAAACCTTCCTTCATTAATCCTGTGCGAATTTTGGGTCCTTGAATATCGCAAATGATAGATAGCTGCTCTGAATATTTCTTCCCAAGCGTGCGCAGAGTATCTACCAGCTGTTTCATTTCTTCATGTGTACCTTTTGTTCGATAAAGCAATTAATCGATTAACGATTGAATTATTTGTTGGGCGACATAAAATACCATGGCTGAAGTTTAATCGAGCGGTATCCATGCCTTTATCATGTTAGATTTAGGCTTATAATCGTTCAATTAGGTACCAGCTTGTATAAGCTCTTCAAGCTTTTCTGCTGAGGAGGTGGCGGGTCCTAACGTGCAAACAATTTTCGTCTGGACGATTTTGCATTAAGACCAAATAAACTAAAATACATTTTGGCGACGAAGGATTTTGCATTGTACCTTCATGGTGGTGGGTGGCAACCATCCACCCGATTTATCAGATTGCTTCTGTTGCTCCATCGTCCGTCTTCTTGCCTTGTTAGATCGTTAACGACGTTTTGCTTGCCCACGAGTCGACTTTCTCTTTTCTTGGTATTCAAAGCGGGACATGGAGGGACGACCTTCGGCAGCGGTGTTGAAACGGAAAGCAAAAAAGCAGAAGCGAAAGACTGCCAAAAAGAAGGAACGAACAGCTGAAGTTCCCAGCCCAGTTATCCCAGACAAAGGCAAAGGTAATCAGAAGTCGCTTAATTATTATAACTATATGATGCAACAATTGATTGTTGGTAAAGAAAAGAGGAGCGAGAATGACATCCCAGAGGAAGTGGATGCGATATTTGAAGACGGAGAAACGGATAGTAGACTGAGGGCGGCCGAATTGTTCCGATGGTTGATCTTTCCCGTTGATCCGGAAGTATTTTTTGAAGAATATTGGGAGAAGAAGCCCCTTATCATACAGAGAAACAAGCAGACGGATGGTGAAGGAAAAGATTATTACAAGGTATCTCAAAATCTTTCTCCCTCACAACTCATTTTCCATCATCAATCAGGGCTGGTTCGGTACAAAGGCTCTTGAAGAAATTCTACTTCGAGAGAAACTAAATTACGTTGAACACGTTGATGTGAGCAAATACGAGGCTGGGAAAAAGCAGGAAATGGTTGTGGGTGGCAAGGTAGAGTAAATCCCGTCCTCAATTTTTGCTGATTTCATCAAAATGAAGGTTAATTCAGAAGAAGTTTGGAAGATGTACAAGGAAGGATGTAGTGTGCGGTTCAGACATCCTCAACAGTTTCACGACAGATTGTGGCAACTATGCAGTCTTCTTCAGGAGCAGTTCGGATGCGTAGTTGGATCCAACAGCTATCTAACTCCCGCTGGGTCCCAAGGATTCCCTCCTCACTTTGACGATGTCGAGGTGTTTCTTCTTCAGGTACTACACCCACAACACTCACAACATCCACAACACCCACAACATACACTAAACGCGTATTGTAGTTGGAAGGCTCTAAGCATTGGAAGCTCTATGAGCCAAGTGCGTCAGATTTTCTCGCACGATTTCCTAGCAGTATGCATCCTCACCAACTCTCACTCACTCACTCACCTACCTCTCTCTCTCTCTCTCTCTCTCTCTCTCTCTCTCTCTCTCTCTCTCTCTCTCTCTCTCTCTCTCTCTCTCTCTGACAGAGGCATTGAAACCCGATGAAGTGCCCGAACCTCTTTGCAGTGTTGAGTTGCAGGAAGGAGATTTGATGTATTTTCCAAGAGGTTTCATTCATCAAGCGCACACCGGCCCCGATGCCCACTCATTCCACCTCACTCTCTCAACATATCAACTTCACTCGTGGATGGATTTTCTCTCACAGGTACTTGTTGTGGGTGTTGTGGGTGCTGACGTGTCTGTTAGACGTTACCGGGTGCAGTTGAACTTGCGGCTGAGGAACTACCTGAGATGAGACAGGGAGTGCCGAGAGATTATTTAAAATATATGGGAAGCATCCATTCAGATCTGGTAAACACTCACTCACTCACTCACTCACTCTCACATAATTCTCCTCTCCTCCACATACCCACTGCACACTCAATCACAATACATGTTCTCACACTCAAATCCATTAGGACGATGATCCGGGTAGGGAGGCATTCCACGAAACGATAATCAATATGATGAACGCGATAATTGAGTACATACCCATCGATTCGGGTGCCGATCAGATGATGAAGAAATATCTACACGAGAGCCTCCCTCCATACATCCCGGCTGCCCAAAGGGACCAATTGGAGAAATCCAAAAAGGTGACACTCACCGACAACACCCTTGTGCGAGTCATCGCGGGGACTTCAATGCGGCTTGTGGTTGAAGGCGACTTGGTTGTAGTTTACCACAATATGAAAAACTCTAAGGGTACTCCTCCCTCTCTCTCTCTCCCTCTCTCTCTCTCTCTCTCTCTCTCTCTCTCTCTCTCTCTCTCTCTCTCTCTCTCTCTCTCTCTCTCTCTCTCTCACTCACTCACTCACTCACTCACTCACTCTCCACCGCAACAGTGTTTAGTGGAGACAAGGTGGCTTCCTCTCCAGGGGTGCAGTTTTCTATTGAGATCGCCCCAGCGATAGAATATGTGATAGCATCCTATCCCAACTACTTCGAAATCAGCTCTCTACCCTTGGATGACGAAGAGGATCGAAAGCAAGTGATCGCCGCTTTACTCGAAGAAGATCTCATTTTGGTTAATCCCGACTCATTTATTTAAAGAAACAAACAAATAAAGTAAAGGGGACAACTGTGTTTGTCTAACACACAACAGGGTGTTGCAAAAATCGAGTTTATTCATTTCCCGAAAGTACTGGTAACGCAGCAGATTCCCTCACCTCCAATAACTGTGTAAAAGCACTGGAGATGGGATGATTGTCACAATTGAAAACATTTATTCTCTTCCACCCAAAGGCAAACATAATACATACTGTTTCACTTTACCAAGATATTTGGGGACTTTGAGAAAGGCCTTGCCTTGGTTAGTCACATAGGCCTGCTCCTGAAAAGCATTGTACCGTTGTTCTGGTACAACAAAGTAAAGCTCCACAGACTTCCAGGCCTTCACGAACTGTTCTAAATGCGCTCCCTTGATTGGATGAGTCGCACTCACCGTCATTTGGTATGCGCGGTGTGGAAGGACCACAGCATCAGCCACAGCAAAGTTGCGTGCCCTGGGAATTCCATATGTATCTGGTTGTAGGTCTGCCAGGGTTGTGATGGTCTGCTGAGGAAGTGGCGGGATGGTCTCTTGACTCTCTTGGCTTGCGCTTGTGAGTTCCCGAACCAAGAAGGTCCCTCCTGCCGCCAATTTACGGTGTGCGAAGGCTTCAAATATCTGCCCACTCAGAGCGGCATAGCAAGCGGCGTGGTCCGAACGAAGGAATACTTCGGCCTCATCAAGAATCCTCCCGGTCGCGTCTTCACAGAGCCGTTTGAATACCCAGGTGGAGGCAAATTGCAGAACACACTCCGAATAATCTGCAGTTGGAAGCAAGTGGAGAAGCCGATGAACGACCTCATTGCGTTTCGTACCTATGAGATTGGATATGCCGGCCAACCTCCGGGCCTGATCGAAGTCCATTTCTTTGATCCCGCTGTCGAGCAGTGCTTTCACACCCTCCACCGAACCTTTCTAGCCAGATGCAACAGGGTCAAGCGAGGCACTCCACCTGCGATGCCGTAGGCTTCAAGGCAATCCTCTCGAGACACATCGGGATAACAGACGTTGCGACAGTACATTATTTCTTGGCTGTAAATACAAAGATGTAAGTAAACCAGGGCCAGGGAACAGAACAAGACAAGGGTTAAGTTACAAACCTGGTCCATACCGGCATAAACAGAGTGAGAACAATCTCCTTTTTGAATTCTTTAAAGTGACCAGGGTCTGGCGAGCTAGTGACAACCGTCTTGCACAGCACACTCATAGGGCCAGGCACTCCCCGCCGAGCATCGAAAAGGTAAAGGTTCCTCTCTTCGGCAAGTTGTTCGGCGAATGAAGATCCTCGAGTCCCATATCTCAGCTCATTCCGGGAAGTGATAAGGCAGAAGATCTCGTCAAAGTCGAGCACAGCATCAAAGGCACGAGTGCGCATAGTCATCAACCGGTAAAGCATGTATGCCATGAAACCGGTCTTGCCAGTCCCTGGCGTCCCGGTGATAAGTACATCATATGGATGCGCTTGCACCTTATCCCACAAGGCCTTGTAGCAGTCTCGCACAAATAATGGAGTCCGCAGACGCTTGAGGCCAAGCCAAGCTGCGTTGTTAGATAGAACCAGGGGTCCATTGCGGCTGGGACAACCCCGGGCTAGCTTTTTCAGTTTCTTGTTCTTTTTTTTGGTCTTCCCAGATGCTTCGGCAACGTCGGCTTCTCGTTGACGCGGTGAAACCAACTGCAATAGGGCCTCCCAGAATCTTCCAAACGAATCCCGCTGTGTATCTAGGGGGTGGGCAAAAGGGAATGAGTATGGCGAAGACAACCGGCCAAGCTGCGGGAAAAAGAGTTCAAACCTTACCACCTTGTGAGAGGGTTCCGTTTTTGAAGGGAGAAAAGATTAGCAAAATTAACAAAATACGATTAAAATCCAAACGCCACGTACCAAGTCCTCCTTGTCCAGAGGCAGCACCTGGTAGAGGAAGAAAATATTAGTCCAGTGTAAAGTTAATACGACGCGTATTAGCGCTAAAAATACCTTGTTTACGCCTAATGATTGCTTTGAAGACGTTTAGCAAACCCGCAGGTAGAAGGATCCAGGTTTTGACTTGTTCAACCGTGCAATCTTCTATTGCAGCAACCTCATCTTGCAGTCCCTGTGTTTTGAACAGGAATTCGTGCCAGCCTGGCATGAGTTGCTCGGCTTCCTCTGTAGTGTATCCGTGTCTCTTGCACCATTGAAAGAGCAACTCGGTTATTGGGGTTGTCCCCTGAAACTCTAGGTCGTGCAGCGTATCTGTCATGTTGTGTGTCCTCTTCTCGTCTGCATAAAAAAAACAACAACAACAAAGTCATCCTGCTCAGAGAAATTCAAAGAAATGTAAATTAGCCCTGTTCACGGGACGAGTAGGGGAGGAAGGGGGACGAGGCTCGGAAATAACAAGCTATGGCAACAAGCTTTGTGACAACTGCCTTGGTATGAGTATTTCTTGATTACTACTCATTTAAATTGTTTTCCCAGGTTCCAACTTGAGTATACTTGAGGCACTTGTACCGTGTCGGCCGGAAGACATAAATCTGATTGATACTTCAACTGGTGCAAAACGCTTGCAGACTTGCAAATTTTGACAGCAGAAGATTGGGATAAGGTGGAATTGCCTCTGTGCTGAAACGGAAGCTTCGTAATGTTATTGAACAAGGTTGAATTTTGTTTTCACGGCGCTAATTCGCATCGAATTTTTTACTAATCTTTTGCTTTCTCTTCTCGGTATTAATGAAGCTACAGACAAAGGAACAAGTACATTGCACGTTTTTTTCTCGCCTGCTTTACTAAGTACATGAAGATGACAAACTTGATGCTATTCTCGACAAAATGACCCAGCTTTCGACGCTGTCAGAATCACCGAATAAGAGGGCAGTGATTAAGACCGTTGCAGAGTCATTTAATACTTTTAGTTAAGTTCCTCTACCCCGCCCAATATCCCTTCATCGTCACTGCTTAAGCTTTTTTTTCATAGGATCAAACACAGATTCAACTGCCGGCGAACTTTATCAGGCGCTTCTTCCTGCAGTGACAGTAGAAGCAGCGCATACTTGGTTTCAAACGCCTCCGCTATCGCACCCATCGTTTAAGAAAGGGACCCCAACAGGCGTCTTCCACGATGCCTCCTCCCTGGTGCCCGCGGGTGCGCCAGAGTCCACCGTTCAACAAGCGTGGACCGAGTACATCAAGCGGCCCGCGCAAGCTCGGAGGGTCAGTGGCAACCCATCGCGATTTCGGACCTTCCTGGTCGATACGCACAACACACCCTCGCTAGGGAAGAGCAAACCCGATATGATAGGATACCCAACAGGGCTACCTCGCCAAGTCTTCAACATCTATCTCATCGGCGAGAACAAGCCACGCCGACAGCAGCATGAAGGGACTTTCACAAACCAAGAAAAGGGGCAGCTGGTCGGGTATCTCAAAAAGCTACTCGCCATGTTGCCTCATCGCCCATTCGCCATCGGTTTCCTCACCGACGGCGTTCTCATTCAGTTCTTCAAGCTGCATGCCGTAACTACGAGCACACCCATGAAATTAATAGAGACTCCCACAACCCTCCTTGATCGTAAGTTACTTTTTGTTCGCTTTTTTGCTCTTTACTCATTCTCTCTCTCTTTCTTTCTTTCTCTCTCACTCTCTCTCTCTCTCTCTCTCTCTCTCTCTCTCTCTCTCTCTCTCTCTCTGCTCTTTTATATAGAATCTGGTGGCATTTGGTTAGCGGCCGCGCTTACAGCCGAACCGGCCGAATTGGGTGTTGTGAACCCAGATTTTGAAAAGGTATCCAACCTGCTCGGAGTGGGTGCTACGTCATCTGTTTTTGCGGCGACCTACGACGGTATGCTTTCCTTTTTATTTTTATTTTTTATTTTTTTCCTCCATCTGATATTTTGTTGTTGTCAGGTAAAATGGGGGGTCCTTAAGGCTTTTACCCCAGTCATCAATTTAGAGTTCAAGCAGAACAGTCGATCCTCAATTCCATCTCTTCGCTGCAACCTGAAGTTCCTTCGGTGTTGGCAGCAAGTGCCTCCGCCCTCATATTAAGTCCCCAAGGAACACCGTTCATGGTCGTTCCAAAAGGAGATGCCGTGTCACCCAGAGCAGCCGACTTCTCTGCCCTACTTGAGATCTTGAAGAAGGCGCATGCGCTAAATTACATTCACAGAGATGTGAGATTGAGCAACTTCTTTCGTATTCAGGGACAGGTAAGGTTTTTCTTACTTTGCATACTAATATATCCTGTACATCATCATAGGAGGCCGGAAAAGTTTTCCTGAACGATTGGGGTTGCGCTATAAAGCGCACGGGAGAACTTGTGCCATTTGAGGGAGCTTTGCGACAGGCACCTGCAGGTGTCTTGCGATCCGACAGCCTCTACGTTCCCAAACCCAAGCACGATTTGGTCATGGTTGTGCGAGTTTTATTTCAGGTCATGTGCCACGGCCTCTACCAGACCATCGCAGGCTCAACAATGAGGGAGACTATCTGGGAGTTTTGGAAAAAGATGCTGGTGACTGATATATGGAAGGCGTTGCACAAGGCAGCCAAGAGAGAAGACTATACTGAACTGCAAGCAATCAAAGAAGATCTTGCCATAGAGTTGTAATTTTTGTAACTAAAGAACAAAAGATATTTATTTCTGAGCTTCTCTTCCCTTCAAAACTTAAAAATAATAAGACAATTGGGAGCGAAACCGAGATTAGCTTTGTTATTTTATTTTTGGATCATCCCTGTAAGTCTAAATGTCTTGTATCTTCATGCCTTCAACAAGCAAGACGTTTTCGTAGAACTAGGACAATTGGGCATGCTGGAATCCAAAGACATCGTCGCTCAGAGCCACTGCAGTCCATAGTATCTAACGCGACCAATACGGCAAGGGACGAGTTTCCAGTAACAAAACAGTTTATGCTTCCTACCCCCCTTGACAAGTGCCTAAGGGATTGGGTACACCTTTCTCATTTCAACTTACTCAAAGGGTATATCTTTTATTTCACTTCTTTCGAAAGAAGTCGCTTATCTTTTTGTTGCCTGTTGAATCAACCTTCTGCAATCGCTTGTTGGCAAAGGAGACACTCGGGGCGGGTTTGGCTTTCTCGGGGGTAGCTGTTGCCTGATTGAAGATCCCCGACTCATCCAAGTCATCTTCAAACAATCCGGTTAACTTTCCAGGAGCACTTGCTCGCCTCTCTAGATGCGCTGCTTTTGTTGCTGACTTCACTCGCTTTGCAGATGGCTGCGGTGTAATACTATTTGTATGTTAGCAAGAGAGAGAGAGAGAGAGAGAGAGAGAGAGAGAGAGAGAGAGAGAGAGAGAGAGAGAGAGAGAGAGCGAGAGAGAGAGAGAGACTTACTGGTAATGTTCACACAACTTAACGTGCCATTCCTCTGATGTATATTCTGAAAGGAATCCAACTGCAGCCTTTCGAGCATCGGCTGCGATCAAATGTGTAAGTTATCCTGTTGTTGTTGGGTGGGAGGGGGAGGGAAGAGAGGAGGGGCTGTTACCTTCGAAAGCGTTTCGTTTCCGTTTGTTGTCTGATGAAGATACGTGTCGATAGGAAGGTGCCCGTGCAGCGGCCACCACTCCTTGTACTATGTGTTCTTTTGTGGCCAAGTGCTCGGCCAGCTGTTCCACCTTACAACACAGCCATTGCAGGACTGCTTCGTCGTTTAATCTGTACACCATACCCGCCCCAATATCTGTGGAAGTCGATGAGATTTGAATTTGACACCGTGAGCATTGAGGAATTTTACCTTTAGCATCGCAAATGAGTTCAAGATTAAGATATTTACAACTCGCCAACTCTGCATATGCGGGATACTCGGCATTCTCCAACAATATTTGTTCCAATGTGCAATAATAACCCTCCCCAGATGAACCCTAATCAATGTTATTTTACTTGATACCAAAAATTAATCGAATACCTTTCTGTTCTTCTCGAGAAGAGGGATCATCACGAACAACGGATCGATGGGAGTGGCCAAAAAGAGTGTGCCATCTTAAAAAATACGAAATATTGTTACAACGCATCACTGAACAAGCAAGCGCACCTTCGATGACATTATTGTCCTTAAACCAAGAAGAGTGACTTCCACGCATCTTTTGTAGTTCCAACAACCTATCTCCCGCCACAATGTATTGAGCATTACCGGATTTTGGATGCAGAAGGGTAATAAATTTCAAGTCGCCCTTAGCGGGCACTGAATCTCCTACAATAAAGCGCGAAGGTTGAGTTTACTACACCCCTAACAGCCAGAGTACAAGTGCCCTACCTGTGTCAACAACCAAGACGCGCTCCATTGCCTCACAGTAAAGGGCGCCAAAAAAAGGCCATAGTCAATCAGTTCCAATAAAAATGGTACGATGCAAAGAGCCGCTACTCTTCTGTACACATAAGACCTAACAACCTTTCTTCCTTCTCTTCAGTCAAGTATTGCGGCTGAAGTTGCTGCCATTCGTGCGGTATGTGCTTCTCAGCATATCGACAAAATATTAAGCTTTATTTTGATAGGAATTCAATGACATCCAGCAGCGTTTTGGACTTATTAAAGAGGCCTGGGAGTTAAGACAGGTACGTCCACACACAAAGCACAAAGGGAGGATTTATCTAACCTATTGTTAAAGGAAACGGAGGCGATTAGTTCTGACCTCGACAAACTGGCTAAGCAACCCGCTGCTCCTGTGAGCGTGGCTTCTTCTGCCCCCACCAAGTCGCTATCCCTAGAAGAGACGGTGGTAGAAAATCTTATTGAGCGAATTACTGCCAATGAGTACGCATAAACTGGCAATATAAGTGGTGTTTAACATATTCTTCTAGTCCAAGCACCACCGAAGTCAAAATTGTGTCCTTCCCAGATGCGACTCCCCAAACTGGCGTACGGCTTGCTACATCCTTGCTAGACAATACCCACGTCACGTCAGTCACATTTGTACGCAGCTTCTCACGTTATGTGATCAAATCTAACTAAATTAAAGGTCAATGCCAAAGTAACTGACGAAGGCGCCAAGAAGTTTGGTGAAGTCCTTGCCAAGAACACAACTCTCACCTTCCTTAATCTTGAGACCAACATGATCGGTGGTGACGGGGTGAGTGCCATTGCTGTTGCGTTGGCCAAGAATGAGACCCTTCTCGATCTCAAGCTATCGAATCAGGTTTGAATTCTTGTGTTTGAGCTCTGAATCTAAAAATTATCCACCAGAGCAAACAAGCTGGGTCCGCAGCAGAGTTGAAGCTGGCAGAAGCCTTCCAAACCAACAAGACCTTGCAAAAGATTAACTTGCCAATCAAAGATGCAACTGCCAGGTAGGATCCTTCTTTTCTGATCAAACCAGTCATAAACCCATTCAACAGAGGCACGATTGATCGCGCGATCGTCAGGAACCAAGAACTTGGTACTACCAGCCCTCTCTTTTTTTAAAAGGAGTACTTCTGACTTGCATTTCTCTTAGCGCGACAAGCAAGAAGGAACAAGTAAAGCAAGAGGGCAGCTATTGTACCAACAGTTCAACAAATCACCAAAACAAATACATAGAGTGGATAAGTTAGTTTTGTATTTCAAGGTCTTTTTGTTTTACAGTTTTTTTTGATGTTTTGACAGACAAGAAGGCATGCGAGGGATAGAGAGAGTGACCACACTTTAAACTCCTCCTTCGTAGTCCCTACACAGGACCCATAACAGAGGAGAGTGTGTGTTGTGCGTTTCTCGCTCTCTCTCGCACACAAGGCCTTGTTTTTCCGTCCGATGGGATACAGAAATACCACCCCTGCATCCACTCCATCGTTTGTTTTTGGTGTTTTTGGTGTTTTTGTTTGCTGGCATCACATCACTGCAAGTAGCCAGTGACCGACTGGTTGGTGAAGAGAGGTGCGAAGCGAGAACCCAGACAGGGGGTCAACAGGTTCAACTCCTTGGCCTGTCCCTTCACAAGCTCTTCCAAGGTGGCATAGCCCTTGTTGTTGAGGAAGAACCCACCGCCGGGAGGATGGACGATCCGTTGGTGGTTGATGCTGTGATCGGTGTGCACCTTCGAGATGGTGTAGGAGCCTGGCGAGGACGAGCTGAACCTTATCAAGAAGGTACCCGCGTTCTTGCCGGTGAGATGCGCTTCGGCCTCCCGCGTGCTGATGTCTCCATGGAAATATGGCTTCTTCAGAGTTTGTCGTATCTAATTATGCTTTGCTGTTAACAAACTGTGTAGCTATGATGTAGGAGGAAAGTGAGGGTGCATACGTTTTCCATGAGCGGTATCTCGCTGGCTGCCATAGGGCCAAAATAATTCAAAAAGTTACCAAAGTTTTGCAAGGTGACGATTTCTTCATCCCTGTTTTTGGCCTTCTCCGCTGTTTTAAAGGCGTTTAGCTTACAGGCCCAATAGAATAAATAAGTGTTAGTTACCTAATAGCAAATACAGGCACTTAATGTTGAGTATCTTCGTTCCCGAGTCGCTTTCAGCAGGGAGGTAGTTGCTGAATACCCGCAGGAAGTCCATCCATTTTACTCGGTCCTGTTTATATTACGCGTAACAATAACAAAGTAAGTAGAAAGTGTTTTTCTCTCTCTCACCTCTTTCAAGAAGTAATCCTTCCACATCTTTCTACCTTGTGGGTCCTGGATGGCGGTATCCACAATTATGTACTCCAACGCTGCAACGATAGCTGGGAAGGCTGGCCGTTTTGTGGGGTCTGGGTGCCAGCAAGCTTCGATGAGCTGTTTCAACCCGGGGTGGCACTCCACCGGAAGAGCGGGGCGCACGTGCTTGTTGCAGATCGCGTCCCGAAATTCTTCATAATTATCGAATTGCGTAAAGGGTTCATCTCGTGTGAGGATTTCCCACAAGACGATACCAAAAGAATAAACATCAGCCTTCTCGTTAAATTGTTCGCCCGCCATAACCTACATAATTCAAGAAAAAAATTTAATTTGAATCACCTTACAAACATTAACTGCGTACCTCTGGTGCCATCCACAAAGGAGTACCCTTTGCACCCTCCACACCATCCATGAGATTTTCCCCACGTTGTTTGATTTGCTTATGAGAATTTTTAGTGTTTGACAAAAATTGTTTTCAAAAAAAATTGAGAATGGAAAAAAATACTCACACTCAGACCAAAGTCACAGAGTTTGATTGTGTAGTCCTCCGCTACAAGCAAGTTGCTAGTCTTCAAATCACGATGAATGAAGACTGGGTTTGAACTGTGCAACCAGGTCATCCCCTTTGCAGCATCCCTCGCCATTTGCATCCGGAGAACCAAAGGCAGATGAGCCTTTTTATCATGCAACATGGTTTCGAGATCTCCCAGCGGCATAAGCTCAGTAATAATCATCATGTGTCCAGGAATTGTACAAGCACCCATATATAACAAAATATTGGGGTGGAAAATTCGGCTAAAGAATAGCAAACGGTAAAAAAATTAAATACTCAACATAAAATAATAACGCGTAGTCGAAAATATGTAACTAAATAATTTAAAAATATGGTTACCTTACGATCTCCACCTCTTTACGGAACGCGTTGAGGCTATGCTCATCCAGGTCTTGCCTGTGTAGCACCTTTACCGCGACATCTTGTGAACGACAACGCCCCTTATACACTGTACCAAAAGATCCATCGCCTAACACACCCGTTTTTTCAATTTCATTGGGAGATATTTCTGGCGGGCCGCTGTGGAAGGAAGTCGATGCCGAAAGCGGCCTTTCGTCGCCGAAAAGAGGCTGTTGATGGATTTTGTAAGCAAAAGAGCATCCTTTTTTGGCGATACAAGAAAGAAGAGGGGGGCGAAGGTGAAAAACGTACAGGTGCTTCTTCCT
>Ga0209915_1003548_pt1 | contig 13003 bp, 11 predicted proteins | sample ThiBiot_750_plan_FD_183952 | JGI IMG/M metagenome (GOLD analysis project Ga0209915, IMG submission 183952) | Wastewater bioreactor microbial communities from Cape Town, South Africa - Thiocy_cont_750_plan (SPAdes) | ecosystem: Engineered > Bioreactor > Thiocyanate-remediating > Anaerobic-Aerobic... | reverse complement strand
GACATCGATGACGAACATCCACCAATCGACCAGATCGAGCGAAAACGTGGAGGCAAGATTATCCCCGCCGCTTTCGATCAGAATCAGTTCGACGTCCGGAAAGCGCGCCTCCAGATCGTCCGCGGCAGCAATATTGAGGGTCGGATCCTCCCGAATGACCGTATGCGGACAGGCGCCCGCTTCCACGGCCGCCACACGATCGGGGTCGATCAATCCGGAGCGCCGGATTCGCTCGGCATCTTCGGCGGTGACCAGATCGTTCGTGACGATCGCCAATGAGACCCGGCGCTCGGCCAAGGCCGGAATCAGGCGTTCGATCAGCGCCGTCTTTCCGGACCCGACCGGCCCTCCGATGCCGATCCTTGCGGCTCCTATCCGATGGGCACAAAGCGGTGAGGAAATTGAGAGCTGCTCCATGGATCACCTCAGCATGTAGAGTCTCGCCAGCGGCAACTCGGAAGCCGGCTCGCAGGTGGCAAGCTCTCCATCGACGAAAACATCGAATGTCTGCGGGTCCACGCGGATGTCCGGACAGCTGTCGTTGTGACGCATGTCCTTCTTCTTCAATCCCCGTGTGCCGCGGGAGGGGAGCAATGTCTTCTTGATGTCGAGTTCGCCCGCGAGCCCGCGCTCGATGGCCACGGGATTGACGAAACACGCTGACAGGGCCTGCTTGGCACGTCCGAACGCGCCCCACTGCGGACGCAGGACAAGCGGCTCGCAGGTCATCAGCGACGCGGCGCTGTCGCCCATCGCCCCCCAGGCGATGAAACCTCCCTTGATGACCAGCTCCGGCTTGATCCCGAAGAAGGCGGGCCGCCAAACAACGATATCGGCGAGCTTGCCGTCCTCCAGCGAACCGACATGTTCGGCTATTCCGAATGTGAGGGCGGCGTTGATCGTGTATTTCGCGATGTATCGCTTTATCCGCTCATTGTCGCCGGCCCGCGTCACCTCCTCGGGCAGCCGGCCCCGCTGCTTCTTCATCTTGTCGGCCAGTTGCCAGGTGCGGCAGATGACCTCGTTGATACGGCCCATCCCCTGGCTGTCGGAGCCGAGCATCGAGATTGCGCCGATATCGTGCAGGACGTCCTCGGCCGCGATCGTCTGCGCGCGGATACGGCTTTCGGCGAACGCGACGTCCTCCGGGATCGCTGGATTGAGATGATGACACACCATCGTCATGTCGAGGTGTTCGTCGAAAGTATTGACGGTGTAGGGGTTGGTCGGATTCGTCGACGAAGGCAGGCACCATGGTACGCCCGCGACCCGGATGATGTCCGGCGCGTGGCCTCCGCCGGCGCCCTCGGTATGATACATGTGTATCGTGCGTTCATTGATCGCCGCCAGGGTATCTTCGACGAACCCTGACTCATTCAACGTGTCGGTGTGTATCTGGACAGGAAAATCCATCGCATCGGCCACCTTGAGGCAGGTGTCGATCGCGGCGGGCATGCTTCCCCAGTCCTCGTGCAGCTTCAGCCCCAGACAACCCGCCTCGATCTGCTCCGTCAATGATGCCGGCTTGTGGGAATTGCCGCGTCCGAGGAAGCCGAAATTGATCGGCCAGGCTTCGGCGGCCTGCAGCATCTTTCCGACATTGAACGCGCCGCCACAATCAATTCCGACCGTGATCGGTCCAAGCGAGCCGCCGAGCATGGTGGTGATGCCGGAGGAAATCGCGTGTTCGCACAGCTGCGCACTGTCGAAATGGACATGCACGTCGATGCCGCCGGCGGTTGCGATCAACCCCTCGCAGTCACGAACGGTCGTCGCTGCCGATACGATCAGACGCGGATCGACCCCTTCCATGGTTGCCGGATTTCCGGCCTTCCCGATACCGACGATCTTGCCGTCCTTGATCCCGAGATCGCCCTTCACGATACCGATGACCGGATCGATCACGACCACGTTCGAAAGGAGAAAGTCCAGCGCGCCCTCGCTGCTGGTCACGCCCGCCGCCAGACCGGCTCCGTCACGCAGGGTCTTGCCGCCGCCATGCAGGCACTCGTCGCCATAGACGGCGTAGTCCTTTTCCACCACGGCGATCAGCGACGTGTCGCCCAGGCGAATTCCGTCACCGACCGTCGGGCCGTACATCGCGGCATATTCGCGACGTGATATGATAGCCATGTTCTTCCCTCCTCAAGCGCCACGGAATCCGCGGGCTCTCGCTCGCTCCAGCGCCGCCTGCCGGGTTTGCGGATCGTCCGCGGAACCTTCCGTAAGTCCGTTCAGGCCCGACAGCATGCCGGTTCCTCCGAAGGTCGTCAGGCTGACGTCTCTCCTCTGTCCGGGTTCGAAACGCACTGCTGTTCCGGCGGGAATGTCCAGGCGCATGCCGAATGCCGCGCCACGATCAAATTCAAGAGCCTTGTTTGCCTCGAAGAAATGAAAATGGGAGCCAATCTGCACCGGCCGGTCTCCGGTATTGGTGACGGCAAGTGATATCTTGCGGCGGCCCGCATTGAGCTCGATCTGGCCGTCTTCAGGCATCACTCGCCCCGGCTCATCGACATCTGCCTGCTCACCTTCGAGGGGCCTGATCGGATCATGCACCGTCACCAGCTTGGTTCCGTCCGGAAACGTCGCCTCAACCTGCAGGACGGGCAGCATGAACGCAACGCCCGGCAGCACGTCCTTCTGGGTCAGTATCTGCGAGCCGATCGACATCATCTCGGCCACGGAACGGCCTTCGCGCGCCCCTTCGAGGATTTCGTCGGAGATGATGGCTACGGCTTCAGGATAATTGAGCAGCAAACCCTTCGCCCTGCGCTTCCTGGCGAGCTCGGCCGCCGTGAAAATCGTCAGTCGTTCCAGCTCAGTGGGTGTCAGCAGCATGGATTTGGTTCCTCCTCCTCATCCACTCAGTTTGAAAACAGGCGTTGGCCGCCGCTGCCGTGAAGGGCCACGGCGATTTCGGACTGCGGGGTAAAGGACCGGATGGGCTCGTTGTCCGCGACCGGCGAAGCCGAAAGGTCGCAGACGATCGAAAGAGCATGCCCCAGCAATCTCTGGGCTTCGACCGCGCCGATCAGGCCCAGCCGCAATCCGGCGGTCGTCAGCAATGCTGCGGCCTGATATCCGGCTATTGCCACAGCCGTTTCCTCGTCAAGGCCGAGGGCCTGCCACAACAGCCCCTGCACCACCGCAACGTGCCCCGGCGCCTTGCGGAGCCGGATCAGCTCTCGATAGGCGGACGCCCCCTTGGTGCCGAGACGTAAATGGAAGGTCAGGAGTGCCGCTCCGTTCCGACGCGAGCCGACACGCAGGCCCTCAATGAAGGTCGAGGCCTCCACTTCCAGATCGAGTTCTGCGAGCCGGTCGAGATCACCGCCGAGCCGATGGGCGCGCGTCAGCGCCACCCGGTCGGCGCTCGCCCATCGATGGCGCAACTGCACCTCGAGGAAGCCGGGGAATTCGAACGGACCGAGCCTGTCCGTCAGCCGTGCTGACGCCTCCAGTCCTTGCGAGAAGGCAAATCCGCCGGATGGGAATTGGCTGTCGGCATGCTGAAACGCCAGGAGCATCGCGCGGGAAACGCCGATGCTCATTCCGGTTCCTCCGACACGCTCACGCGCGCAGCCTCGATCAGTGGCGCGATCCGCGCCTTGTAGGCATCCGCCGGACCGTCAAGCGCCACGAGAAGGTCGTCGCCCTCAAACCGGACGCGCCAATGGAGGTTTCCCGAATGATAGCCGAGTTCGAGCGCAGCGCTCGCGGACGCCGGCTTCACCCTAAGCCAACGCTGCGCGCCCGCTCTCACGATGATGGCGCGGCTCTCCTCCAGCACCAGCACGGCCCCGTCATAGAGCTTCTGGTCGCGGGGAATGGTGATTGCGACCTCTTCTCCGCGATCGGTCAGCGCCAGCAATCGGCGCCGCGCGAGGTCGGCAGGCGCGATGCTGACGAATTCCACCGATCCGCGGTGCTCGAGGTGGTGCAGCGCTTCGCGCAATTGCCCGTCGGTTCGGTTCCCCAGAACGCTCTCGACACGGATCATCTCGCAGCCTTTCCTGGGCTTTTCGCGTGCTCGGAATAGCCATCAGCCTTCCAGGAGCCGCACGCTGCCAGAGCCGATTGGGGAAACGCCATTGTTTCGGAGAGATTCTGATTATCGCGTCGCCGGACAAATTGCAATCTGTGCCGGCAGGCCAACCAGCTGCGAGACCGAGTCCCGTGGTTCATATGCAAGGAGGGGATGCGTGAGCGGCGAGTCTGGTTTCCCCGATTCAAGGGAAAGAAGACTTGTGGCCGTCGATCTCCTCCGGAACGGCGAGACCGACGATCGCGATGAGCCCACTCGCAAGGGCCGGTCCACCATCGGCAAGACGCCGCATATCCTGGAAATGGCGGAAGATCCGCTGCCATTTCTCTTGACGGCTTGGGATTTCGGTCAAAAGCGTTACATTGAATTCGGAGCGGCGGAGGCGCGCGCCTCGTCGACCGAGACCATGTTGCCGGGGAGATTGCATCGATGGCAATACACCATGCTGAGGCCGGTGAAATCGTTGACCTGGGTGCCTTGGGTCCTGGACTGGATCGAGCCCGCACGACCGCCATCGCCAAAAAGGAGCGGTTCGAGGCGGTTCGCCTCGTCGTTCGTGCGGGAGCGGACATAAAGACCCACGCGGTCGACGGGCCGATCACCTTTCATTGTCTGGAAGGTCGTGCTCTGCTTGGCCTGCCTGCGGGCACCATTGAGCTCTCGGCGGGTCAGTGGGTGTTTCTAGAAGGAGGAGAGCCGCATTCGGTAACGGGTATCGAGGATACCTCGCTCCTGCTCACGATCATTTTCACCACCGGAAGCGAAAAGCGGAATCCAGAGGGCGCGGCAAGAGCCCGGCGACAGATCGAGGATCGTCCTGCGCAATCGGATTCGGCATCATTGCTGGAGGAAGGATTGGTAGGCACGTTTCCCGCCAGCGATCCGGTGTCGGTGAGCAATCCGTCCGTCGGCATCAGGATCAGGCCCCGCCCTAAAAAGAACTGATGAGTAGGTCATGACGAAGACGGACGCATTCATCATCCATTCCTCCGACGAGGTGCCGCGCCGCACGCTCCTCAAACGGTTTCCGGTGCCGCGCAATTTCGAGGTGGAGCCTGCATCGCAGATCAAGCGCGGACGGGCATGGCCAGCGCCGGCTGGCGCAACCAGGGTCAAGGAATTCGAGATATACCGCTACGATCCGGAAAGCGGCGACAATCCGCGTGTCGACACGTTCCTCGTCGATCTCGATGCCTGCGGCGCCATGGTTCTGGATGCCCTGATCTGGATCAAGAACAGCATCGATCCGACCTTGACTTTCCGGCGTTCCTGCAGGGAGGGCGTCTGCGGTTCCTGCGCGATGAATATCGACGGCACGAATTGGCTGGCCTGCACGCGATATATCGAGGAAACCGACGCACCCGCGAGGGTCTATCCCTTGGCGAATATGAGGATCATCAAGGATCTGGTGCCCGATCTGACCCACGTCCTCGCGCAATACGAAATGATCGAGCCCTGGCTGCAGACAGGAACGCCCGATCCGGGGCGGGAACGATTGCAGGCGCCGGAGGACCGCAAGAGGCTCGACGGATACTATGAATGCATCCTGTGTTTTTGCTGCACGTCGGGCTGTCCCAGCCATTGGTGGAACGGAGACAGGTTCCTTGGCCCCGCCGCACTCTTGCAGGCCTGGCGCTGGTTGATCGACAGCCGCGACGAAGCGACGGGCGAGCGGCTCGACAAGCTGGAGGACCCGTTCCGGCTCTATCGGTGCCACACCATCCTCAACTGCACCAGAACCTGTCCCAAGGGACTCAATCCCGGCAAGGCGATCGCCGAAATCAAGAAGATGATCGCCGAGCGGCAAACCTGACCGAAACCCATGCGATCAACACCGGACAAGCCAGCCAGGCCACTTTCGCCGAACATCCAGATCTATCGGCCGCAACTGACCTCGGTGCTTTCGATCGCCAACCGGATCACTGGCGTTGGGCTGGCGCTCTGCGCCATTGCTCTGGTCATATGGCTGGTGACGGCGGCCAGCGGCCCCCAGCCATATTCTCGCTTTCAACATGTCATCGGTTCATGGCCCGGCTTGGCACTTCTCCTGGTCGCCACCTTCGCATTCTTCCTTCATCTGTGCGGCGGCATCCGTCACCTGGTCTGGGACAGTGCGCGGGCGTTCGAATTGAGACAGATATATGCGTCCGGATGGATCGTACTTTTGGCGAGCGTAGGGCTGACCCTGCTTTCCTGGTTGGTCAGCCTGACGATTTAGGGCAGAACGTATGGAGCGATACCGCATAGAAACGCCAAAGGCCCGGGCAGCAGGACTGGGTTCCGCCAGATCGGGATTTGGTCACTGGTGGGTCGAGCGTGTAACGGCGGTCGCGCTGCTGCCTCTAGTCGTCTGGTTTGCAGCCTCGTTGATCGCGCATGCCGGAAGCGACTACGAAACATTCGTTCATTGGCTGGGCACGCCCGTCAATGCCGTTCTCATGGTCCTGCTCCTTGTCGTTCTCTTCTGGCATACGGCGCTGGGCCTTCAGGTGGTGATCGAAGATTATGTTCACTCCGGCGCGAAGGTTTGGCTCCTGCTCGTCACGCGCTTCGCATGTTTTGCCTTGACGGTAACAGGCATCATGGCAACGCTGCGAATTGTCTTCGAAGCGTGGGCAGCCTCCTGAGACGAGGGAGGCCCACTGGTCGGCCCTATCAAAAAACTCAGATAAGTCGTGGGAATGACTGAGTAGCCAAATCTAAACTGACTCAACCAACCCCTTGGAATTCCACAGAACGAGGATCTGCCCGCCATGCGATCCGCCAAACCTGCCTGATTCACGCGGTGACTTTGGCAGGTATTCCAGCGCATTTCGGACTCGGCTGGTTCACAACAAAAAAGACCGCCAATGGCGGCCTCCTTTTTCTAAGCGGTCTGGACTTGGGAAAGGCTACATTTAGGCTGCAGCTAGAAACGGTTCTATCTCTCTACGCTGCCAGACCAGCGTCTTCTTCGGTTGCAGAATATGGGGCTGGACACCAGCAGCGCGCAACAGACGAGGTACATCTCGCCAGCGAAGTTTGTGTCCGAGAGCCGAGAAGCGCTTGGCGATCTCGGAGGTAAGTATGAATTCGCTCTCAAAGGCACTAAGCTCTGTCACCGTCGGCTTCCTTGAAAGGAACCCCTCACGCACTAGCTGGTTCACGATCACAGGTGTTGTCTTGAGCACTGCTGCCGCGTCTATTTGCGTAAGGACCATGTCGGCATCCAGGCTGCCCGGAGCAGCAGCATTGAGGAACTGCAAAGCGGCTGCGTCCCGGACCGCAAGGGAGCTCATCAATGACTTTCTTCCGACGTTCCAAACCTCGAGCTGCCCCCCGATTATTCTGAGAAAGATCTCGGGCCACGGGTTCGTAAGTTTCGGCAGCAGCCTGCCGACGGCCTGGGTAACTGTGAGAGCGCCAGAGGGTGGAGGGGTCAGCGAAGCCCTGTCCTCGCAGCGTCGCCTCAAGTCTTCCACTGACGCTCTTTCGTAGTAGTCCATAGCATACGGCGCTGAGAGGAGATGTCTGGCAGGTGTCAGCAAACCTTTGTCGCTCAGTGCGGATAGGCAAGCACGTGGTACGCCGAAGTCTACTGCTACTTTGGTGGACGACAGAGTCTCCCTACGGTGGGCAAGGATATCCATTAGAGCGGCGACATCCACCAGGGTCGGGCCCTTTTTGATGTTCTTCAATCGTCTGAAGGGCAAAACACCGGAGCGGACCAGCCGCAAAATGGTTCGGCTGTCCAAGTTGGAGTCTTTGGTAGCCTGGAGGACGGGAACGTAATCGTCGTCCGCTCGATAAGTTGCCGTGCGGATCGCCTGCGCTGCGCCATCCCATCGTTCCATGTCGGTCGCGATCATCCGCTTGAACAAGGATTTCAGTAGCGGGTCTACATGCTGGTCCATGCTGATAGCAACGAGCGGACCAAGCTCCTTCCTCACGCCATAGTATCCGCTTCGATCGCCTGCAGTAGCCCGGATGTCCGCCGCGATCTGGTGGAAGCCATCTGGCCAGTCGAGGAACATTCTGGAAGACCTAGCCAACACCTCCGGAGTGAAGCGCTGATACTCCTCAAGGCAAGATGGGCGTTCAAGCGTGGAGGAAGTGTGAGAGACGCGAGAGGTGATAGCGCATGCGACCGCAAGGATTCCTTCGAAAATTGCCGCCTGCTCAAGGGCGCCGATTTCGGGATGCAGGCATCGGCGCCAGTCCCTATCGCTACGCTCCGGATCAACGAGGCCGCTACAGAAGTCGAGAGCTTCCAAGTCGTTGATCTCGACAGTCGGCTGGGGATAGTCGCGGAAGTCCACCCGTCCCCGGGTAACACCGTATCGGTCGACACTGACGCAGAACTCGCAGTACTGCAGGCCGTAACTCCGAGAGAAAGTTGGCGGTCGCAAGCATTCGGGACAGCGATCGAGCAAGAGTTCCTTGGTGCCCGGGTCAAAAGAGAACACACCGACGCTCCACATAGCCTTGAGGTGCAGCGACTTTCGGAGGCTCATTGGCGAGACCCGCCGCCGTCTCGCGTCCCGGTGGATCGCCCTTAGAGGAATCCCGAAGAAATTGACCCAGCCGGGCTTGCCTGTGATCGGCCTGATCGCCGCATGCTCCAAGTGGTCTGAACCGTACGGAAGTCCTAGCGCCACACACAGCCCATCAAGACCGTGGGACAGGCTCCCAATCCGAACGGAATGCCGACCGACCTCGAAGCCGGCCGCTTCAAGAACGTGCGTTGTTCTGCGGTATGAGTTTAGAGCAGTCGCGCGCAACACCAGTTCTGCCACGGATTCACCGCTCAAGATTGCGCTCACCGGCACGACTAGAGGAGTAGCGCCCTGAGGATGGTTTCGCGAGAGCTCAGGCCGCGTCTGGGGTCTCATGCTGCCCGCAGCTCCCTTTGTCTAATGCCCGAGCGAAACGGGTTATAGTTGATCAGCTTGGCGGGGATCGCCCACTCGTCGACCGCGGCCGACAGATGCGTTTCCAGCAGTTGATCCGCCCCCCGCTCCCTGGCGATAGTGGCAGCAGCCAATATCAGGTTGCTTGCAGTGCCCAGACGCCCACCAACGACCTCATGTACCTTCGGTGGTATCTCGCCGGAAACCAGGTCGGATTCCTTTGGGAAAATGCCGCGCTGCTGCATCAGGATGCCAACGGAGCCAAGATAAAGCACGAACATCCGTTGCTCGGCAGGACGCTCCGGCCTGAGTTGGCTGAAATCGATCTCGCCTAAGTTCCGCATGTTCATCTGGTCGTCGCCGAGGATGAGATTCCTAGCGCCGTCAATGCCGAGGAAGACGATGGGTACGCGTGCTCGGATCATGATCACCTTCATCATGTCAGTGACAGAGGAGTTCTCCGCTGTGAAAACACGGCTGCTTTTCTTTTGGTCGGCTTCATAGCGATGGTCGAGGTGCTGGACCTCATCGATGAACATGATCTGAGTACCCTTTGCCCCCATGTAGTCGTAGGCGCGACCGAGCATCGAATCCTTAGTACCTCGTGAGGCCCTGGGGTCACCAAACCCAGTCAGGATATCGGAAGCGAAAGACTTTTCGGTCGCTTTGGCAGCGAGGGTAACGTGCAGTGCAATATGTTGCCTGTGTGCGATCTCCTTCCGGCTCATGCTTGCGGGGAAGAGACCTTGCGCGATGACGTAGTCCACAATGACCGTCTCGATGTAGACCTTCACCGTCGTTGATTTTCCAGAACCCGTGGGGGCGAAGATGCAGGAGAAGCGCTGGGGCTCCCAAGGGGCGTCGATCTTCATCTTGCGCATTGAATCGAAAACTTTATGGGCCCCGATCAAGCGGTCGTGTTTGATACGCATTTGCAGAAATTGTGCGGCTATCTCGCCATTTGGTAACATTGCAGTGTCTCCTCACAGATTGCGTCTGAGGTCGGCCAGCAGTCCGTCGGCGTCTTCGACCTGGGTCCAGACCGATGGCGGAGCCGGATCCTTCTTTTTCGGGGCAGTCCCCGGAATCTGCTGATCAGGCTGCGCGGTCAATTTGACACGCTTCTTTTGATTGGCGGCCCGTGTTGCCACAGCTTTCTTTGTGGCGGCGGGGCCCCCGCGGCGACTCGACTTAATCACCGAGCGATCGTCGGTGCGCTCCTGAGCGGCGATGGAGTTGGGAACATTGGGTCCCATGCCGGAATCCGACGGATCTTCGAAGACCTCTTCCACCACCGAGCCCGCCACGAGCCTCGTCCCCGACGTGAACCTGCTCGCCAACTTTCGGGCCTCCCGGAATGGTTGGGAGGCGACGATGGGTTCATACGTCGCTCGCAGCGCCGCAACGACTTCCAGCATCTCGTCTTCGCTGCAGAACTGAAGGTTGCGATCGCGCGCGAACTGGCGGCTGTCAGCCGCTTCCTTCCATGTGAGCCCGGCCGAGTATCGTTGCAGGACATTCGGGAGGCGGACGTTTAGCTTGGTGCTAGGGTTCCAGACTCGAATATATTCACACGTCTCATCGAGGGTGATGTGCACCCGTGCGACGCCGCTTGGTGACGGTGATTTCCGCTGGAGCGACTTCTTAGCAAAACGCATCAAGTCATTCAGAAGTGCGCCAGTGATCAGCGGATCGTGAAACTGCTGGTTGTCATACCTGATGCCGGACGTCGTAAGCTGGGCACTTTTGACCCGTCCCAGGAAAGTATCGAAGGCGTTGACGTTATCTATCATCGGCCTACCGTGTTGTTCGATGCCGTCCTTCCAGACGAGAGCAGGCGACATCCCTAGGCCTCTGTTCTCTGAGAAGGCGGCTTTTCGAATTGCGTACCAGAGTCCGTCGGTCATCTGCGTAAGGTTCCTGTCTGCTTTAGATCGGGGATCCAGCCTGAGCTGGGACATCACGTGCGGCTTGTAGGGAATACCGCTCGGTAAGCGGTGCCAGTAGAGCTGGTTCAGTAAGTGAAAATCATGCTCGACGTGACATTTGAATTCGGGAGTGTGAATTGGCGCCCAGATTATGTTGATACCCAGACTCTCACACATAGTCTGGAAGGAGACCTCAGCATTCTCCCAGGCACAATCAACAATGATGAAACTCGGTTTGCCCCAGGCATCTGCGAAGTTCTTGAAGTTCCGGAGTTCGGGAGGCAAAAAATCCTTTCTCCGGACAAGCTGCTTCATGCACATGACGACAGTATTGATTGATGGCGGCTCGAAGGTCAGTATCGCCGCCAGAGGCATCCGAGAGTAGACATCGACTGCCCGCATCAGAAACGGGCGTTCCTGCATCAGGACTTGGCCAGACGCGTTCTCCACATTTGCCCAGGCGTCAGCTGGTGTATGGTCGAACATGACATATTCGAGCGGGCGGGAGGCCTGGATCGCTCGACTCTGCCCCCGAAAGCGGCGGCCGGCCCGAAGCTTGCCATGCCGCGCCCTATACCGATGGTAATTTTCGGCGCCGTTGATCCAGAGCCGCAGCGTCTCCTTGCTGGGCTTGCCGAGCTGATGCTCAACACCCAATCGTGCGAGCTCCTCGTTCTTATTCTTCAACTTGATATCGAACTCGTTCAGGACTTCCCAGAGCTTCGGCGCGCGCGCCGACCAGAACAGGTCGATCATCTCCGCCTTGAGCATTAAAACGTAGGGATCCCAGAACGAGCCCTTCTGCGAATCTTGGGGACCAAGGAAATGGTGGAGGTCCCTGGCGCCCGGCCTCCCGCAGTCGTGGATTGAGCGCCTCAACGTGCTGGCTGAGAAATCTGGATCAAGACCCAGCGATCTGACCTCGCCTTCGTGCATTCGGATGAACGCCTTGAGCTTGACATCGGTGAGTCCTGGGTAGGCCGACGTGTCGAACTTGCGCGTGTAGAACTGCTGAGACAATGCCTTGACGTATTTGCGCTTCAGCCGGGTAATAGCAAGTCGTTCGACTTTGCCAGAGGCCTCGTCCGGATCCATGAAAGTTCTTGGATCGACGTAAGTGAAGCTCTCGGAAGGGCTTGGCTCCCCCTCGACCTGCACTCGGATCATCTCGCCTGTAGCTGAGAATTTCTCCATCACATCTTTGCGAGAAAGCTTGGTTGTCGAACGCCCGGACTTGGCAACGAACACGTGTGTTCCGTCGTCTGTGACGTCATGTAGCTCATACACACATTCCCGTGACTTCTTCGGGAAGAGGAAGAGCTGCCCCGGACGGATGTCCATCGCCGCTTCGGTCATGCCGCTGGACCCATTCCGTCTGGATTCATAGGTGTTGTCTCCTTGGTCGGTGCCTTGGCCTATGTCGATGGAGACGACCCGCCTTACATGAAGGGCGGCCGCCTTAGCCTTTCCCACGGGACCGCCTCCCAGCGCCTCAACCAGGTCGCCGTACCCCCCCGTGGCGCAAGACCGACTGATCCACTCTGTCGCCCGGTGATAATCGGCGACGGACACTTCCGTGTATCGATCAATTAGAAAGTCATGGATGCGGGGAAGATCGACGCAGGCCAGATCGTCCGAAAACCTCACGATCACAAATCCTATCCCGATGCTCTTATAGACATCAGCGGCTAGCTTGAGCTTGCGGAGGTACTTCGGCTCGTTGTTCCTTGGATCGTCATCGGACTTGATCTCGACCACCAGCTTCATGGGGCGGTCATCCGTCCGGCGCTGCGTCGGTGACCATTCAAGAAGCGCCTTGGCGAAAGGCACGCCTTCAAGGATGCGGTGGAAAGCAGCTGGTTCAACATCGAGCTCGAGGTCCGGAAAATACACCAGCGGGCTCGACTTCCCCCGCACGTACATCTCCAGCCGGTGCGGCTGCGAAAGCAGGGCGACAACCGGACTCGCAAACTCGCAGAGCTCCAGTGCGGGAAGCTCAGCGCCCAAGGATTCCCAAGGCATCGCGCGACTGCCACCCTTCAAGGATACGAAGGTGCCCGTTGGTTTGGTCCAACGTGCCTTCCGGATTTGCCTGAGCGGTCCGCCCGTTGAGGACCTGACGATGCGCGCTGCCGTGT
>Ga0209915_1003546_pt1 | contig 13009 bp, 12 predicted proteins | sample ThiBiot_750_plan_FD_183952 | JGI IMG/M metagenome (GOLD analysis project Ga0209915, IMG submission 183952) | Wastewater bioreactor microbial communities from Cape Town, South Africa - Thiocy_cont_750_plan (SPAdes) | ecosystem: Engineered > Bioreactor > Thiocyanate-remediating > Anaerobic-Aerobic... | reverse complement strand
TGCCCGATAACCCACCCTGAAAATAGTATCATTCGATGTAGAATTTAATTCTGAATTCAGCACAACCACTTTTAGAGTCAGCACAAGTAATATGGCGAATCGCGACGGAAAAAACTTTTCTAAAAAAACCGAAAAAGTCAGTATTTTGAGTTAAACCTTATGTTTTCCATCGGTGATCCCATCTGAAACTAGCACCATTCGATGCAGAATCAAATTTTGCATATAGCACAACCTAAAAGAGAGTCAGCACAAACATACAAGCGAATCCTACCACGAAAAACTCGAATCTGGTGCTAACTTTACTTACGTATTATTCAAACTATCGATTTTCTGTGGTTCATTTCTCATTTCATGTCAAAATTTCCCAATACAATGGTTTCATTAGGTTGAGTAAATAGGTTGATATCATTTTCATTGGATTATGTATCGTTTAAAACCCATAGGGGTTGATATTTGATGATTTTTAGCCAAAACTACTGCTTTTCACGAAAAGCCAATTTGAGAATAAACTGACTTTTGAGGGTTGTAGCTTGATTTCTCACGATAGGGACAGAAAATGAAAAAAAGCGATTTATATTTTTGTTCCTTGTGAAAAGGCGAATCGAATGAGATGCGAACGAAATTTGTAGCTCTTAAAACAAAAAACTAGATAGAGTTGCAAGGTGAAGCACTAGACTTTATTGGTAGTGTCATCTACCTCCCCCCGACCCGAATGACTCAAGACACATAATATGTGAACAGTCACTAAAACATATTTTTTAAACTCAGTTTTCGACGTAGAATCTAAGTATAATATGCGTTTTGCTCAAAAATGAAGTATTGGTGCATAGTAAGTCGATGTTTTTTTGTGTTTTTTTATGTATCATCAATGGTACATGTTGACACTCTCTCACTGCAAAGCGCTTATCGACATGAAAACTTGCACTAAATGAAAAAATAAGGTGATATTTGTGATCAGCATTAAAAACTGAATCTAATCATGTATAAATCAGCAAAATTGGTTAGGCACTGTCATTTTGCATTCTGTGCACCTTACCTGAAGACGATGCAATTCCAGAATCAAATCCACCATCGAATGCCACTGTATCATAACTATTTTCAATTTGTTGAATTTTATAATTAAGTGTCGATAGAAGTGCTGATGTACTCCATTGCCATTCAACAATCGAACCTTGCTGTACAGTTAAATGCCGTGGTGACCAAGCAAAACCAGTGCCATATATTGGATCGATGCCATTCGATGAAATAATCGCACGTGAAGCAGCTGTTGCTGTTTTACAATGAATTTGATTTGATTCTATCGAAATTATGTCACACGAAACTTGTTTATCATCGTTTGTAAATGTAACAATCGATGAACTATCAAAACCTTCGCCTTGTACATAAACATCAGTACCACCGTATAATGAACCGACTTGAGGTGAAATATTTTGAATATAAAAACGATATTCAATCGAAACGATTGGTCGTGCATAACCATTATCGGTTGAAATTCGAACTGAATAAATTCCCGGCGGCAACGATGGTAAATTCGCAATGATTTCTGTTGATGATGTTGAAATAACATTTGCTTTCGTTGTACCAATAAAAACTGTAGCAAGACCAGTACCAAAATTCGTACCATTAATTACGAATTCACCACCAGCTATTGTAAAAACTGTAGGACTGACTGAGGTGATTGACGGTGTATTTGTAACATCATAAATGAAAGCATTTGATAATGTTTCTGAAAGTGTATCCGATGTTACAACGATTGAAACTTGAGCATTGCTCAAGACAGTTGTCGGTGGAACAATGCATATAATCGATGAAAAATTAGTTACAATTGGATTAGTACAAACATTTCCGTCAATCGTTACAACTGATGACAAAGAAAAGCCTGTTCCTATGATATTTACGGCATATCCACCACCTTACAAAAACAAAAGAATAGACGAAAGTAAGATGAATTCTTTTGTTTTACCTGCTCCTCCTTGTGTTGGAGAAATAGATGAAATTTGAAGTGGAATTGTAATTACTGAATTGGATGTTCCCGTTGCTAAACCTTTATTTGCAATATTAACTTGAATATTAAAATTTCCTGCTGGTGCATCGGAAATCGTGCATGTTAATGACGTCGTCGTTGCTGATGTTATCGAACATGTGGCCACTTTACCAATGGTCACCTGATTTTCATTCATTGTCGTACTAAAGCCAGTACCCGCTATTGTTAGTAAAGTGTTACTCTGTGTGATAGATGAAACTGTTGGTGTTTGTGCAGATAACCATTGATAATTGCATGTATCATAATCTGAACATTTCGATGGAAAACCGCCAACAAAAACTTCGACTTGTGGTTTTATATGGTATGTTCGTGTCATATCACCTGGCAATGATTTGTAGAGAATACCACCTTTTTGTACTGATACAACTGTAACTGTTGTACCAACAGGTGTAATTGAATTTGTATTAGTAATTGATATGCTCGATTTTTGACCACCATTTGATAACCATTCGATAGTATACGTATATCCGGTACAATCACGTGAACGTTTGATATTTAAAAGTCCGAAATCAGCTGATGATTGAAGTCGATTGGTTAAATCACTGGCTGATATGTCGACAGGAATGGATGGATAAGTTCGTCCATTAAAAACAAGATCAAAAGTACCACCAACAGAATTCGACGCACTTGTTATACGTGTTACACTTGTACTCTAACAAAAGAAATAGTATAAACATTTCCAATAATTTTTTATCTCGAACAAACCGAATTTGGCCATGAAACTAAAAGTGATGGACTTGTACAATCATTATATCGAAAATAAATATTCATTGTCGATGTATTCGATGTGTATTGCACTTTCAATGTATTCGCAATTAATTGATGTTTAGGAAACAATCGTCGTACATCTTCAAATGCACTATTATCATCGTTGTATCCAAATGGTAATGCCGTTCGAACAGTAACTGCATCGAGAAGAATTCCATTTTTAATATTATAATCCAAATATGCATAATAAATAATAATCGATGAAACGGATGAATCAATCACCGATTGAGACAGATATCTTGCACGTATATCAATACATGTATAATGCCAATTTTGATCAGCTATTGGAGTGAATGGTATGGTTTGCCAATATAAACTATTTGTATCGCCATTAATACTAACACCAGTTACAATCGATCGAACATAATTATTCAATAATCGATAGGCAAAACATAGATAATTTCCTGATCGTGTATTAGAACTAACTAGAATGTTGCCAATATACGAACATTGACCACAGAATGCATTTGTTGTAATCGATGTTTCATCGTATGTACATGAAGTTTCGTAATCACGTAAATAGACAATCGATGATGTTAATGCCATATTATTAATCGATGGTGGACAACGAATAGTAAATAAACTATTGAATACGGTCAACAGACTTGTTTGATTGATAGTTTCATCAGCAAAATTAATCGGATTTGTGTATTGATCGTCTAATGAAAATGAGACTATTGATCCTGAGCTTACACCTTGTATTATTTCAGTAATATTCGGCATCATCGATGATGATGAAATGCATGATAATAATTCTACATTACCCATTTCAATGGGAAATGTAATATAATAAAGTGAACTTGTAGCTGTTACTGATACAGTTAAAGGTGCAATACTCGGTAGATCATTCAATGCTAATTGAATCGTACTAGCAGTTGGTCGACCGGATAGAACCGCTAGAGAAATTTGTTTTTAACTATAATTTATTGTTTCAAAATTATATTTACCGGTATAAACACCACGAAAACCTATTTGAAATGTTGAACTATCGACTTGTAAAACTTGAACTTCAGCTATACCATTCGATGTACTATTCGTATAGATAATTCTCTACATAATTTTGAACGTGATTTGAAATAGAAAACAAAATTAAAAAAGACAAATTCTTGTTACTTGTTGTTCGAGAGTTATTGTTGAATTAATATTTATACGTTGAATTTCATTCAAAACAGAACTCGATGTGTCTGCAGTTAATGTTGTTTCATGCATTCGTGCTTGAACATTCAATCGTAACGAACCAGTATTACTCGAAGCAACAGCAAATAAATAATAACTAAACCAAATACAAATATAGAAATAAATTTATTCGAGTTTATGTTTTTCTTTAGACTTAAGATCTTTTGTTAGACTAATATCATTCGATTGTAATGTTGTTTTATCGCATATTTTAATTTTATTTGCTGGATTATCATCTGTACTAAGAAAAATAGTTCCAACACCATTTGTATCCAAAATAAAATTAAATGTAGCTGTTTTTGGAACGCGTATGAAACCAATTAACCAAATAGTTTCAGCAACAGTTGAATTCGATGTGTACGAAGCATCATCAGTCCATATTAGACTTGCATTTACACTTGGAGATGGTGGAGCAGAACTTGATAAAGTGGACTATAAGCAAAAGATATTAGTACGTTAAAAAAAAACGTCAATTCTTTTTCATTTCTACTTGAGAATTATAACCAAGATCACGAAAAACATATAAACCACGACCACCTAAATCATAAAATAATAATATTCGAAAAAAAACAATTAATCAATAAGTTTTTAAAATGCCTTGATATTGATTTTGACTTGAATTTGGTTCTTCTGATGTTTGACATTGAATAGTAGTCGTTGTCGAACTTAGAATTGTACAAGATTGTCCAGCAATATTGACCATCAATGGATACATTGCACTATTACTGAAATAATTACCATTGATCGTCAATATTGTACCACCAGCTGTACTACCCGAATTAGGTGAAATACTTGAAATAACTAAAATAGTTTATTGAGTAAATTTTTATTTTTTTTATTTAATTCAAACAAACCAGCATAACTTTGAAATGTATACAATTGTTCATCAGCTGATATTCGATACAGATTTGAACTTGTTTGCGAACGACCATATTCATTTGTAACAAGCATACTAATATTGAATATTCCTAATCGAAATCATTAAATGAATAAGTTTACAAACAAAAAAAAACAGATAAATTCATATTCGCATACCAACTTCAGTTCCTTCGAAACTACATTGAAGATTTGTATTCGTTACAGTTGAATAACTAATCAACAACGAAATTATTTATAATTAATTTTATATGTGTGTGTTTTCACTTACACTGCTCCAGTTACTTGATTAATCATATTGCAAAGATGTCCACCGATATAAATTCGTGAAATTAATGGATTATTATCTTGCGAACATCCATCGATATCTCGTGAATAACACGCACTTTTAAATGAACCCGATAGATTTATCATTGTTTGTGGTGTTCCACTTTGTGGAACAATATTTGTTATTGTCGGTGTATTACCTAACGAAGGTAGAAAAACGGCATTATTCTTATTGATATATTGATATAACGGAATCAATTGATTGTTAACATAAACTCGAATTTGATAGACACTTTCAGGCATTGCTGGTGCATAACATGTTAATTGTGTATTAGTCACTTTATCATTATGCATTTCACAATCATAAATTGAATAGGAATCGACGAGTTTAACGATGTTGCTATTTGATACCGATGGTACAGAACTAAAACCATTGTCTGCAAATCGATTGCCATAGATCCATATCATAGTACCACCTTGAAGACTACCATCGTTTAAACTTGATGAACCAGCTTTTCTTGTTGTTACATAATAAACAGCAGCATCAGTTGGAACTACAACAATTAGATCAGTTTCTTATTGTAGATTTCGAATAAAACTCACCAGTACAGAATGACCATGTTGTAACAGTTTGATTAGCATTCACCGAAACAGCACATTGCGGTCGATAGTTCGCATTGTTCGGACCGTTGACCGTACATGTTGTATATGTAATCTTGAAATAGAATCGGTTCAATTTTCAAGGATTATTACAAATCACTTACGCCGTTATAATTAAATGGAAAAATACAAGACGAACCACTTGTTGTTGCCACTAGAATATATTCTCAAAATAGAAAAAAAAACAGAATATCTATTTACCGGAACACATGCTAGGTTGATTATTCGAATTAGACTCGAATATTGGATCCCACATGTAAGCACATGTATCAGCATCTACACATAAATATTTTCTAATTTATTTCAAATAGAATTCAATGAAAAAATCATACGTATACGATTGATTACTGCGAAAAATATTGTCAATATCAAGAGAATATTCTTCTCTTTACCCATTATTGATTGAACAACTGACGCGATATATTCTTTTACCGATCGATTTTATTTTCTGATCGTATCTGGGCCTTGATTTGTCTGTACGTCATTTCACAAAAAGAAATTAGGTCGAATTATGACATTGAAACAAAAATGTAGTATAAGACGTCATTCAATTTATTTTAATTGACAAAAAACAACGATATCGTGTATGTAAAATAATATATTTACAATAGATCGGAGAAAAAATAAAAGTGCTCGTGTTTTTCGTTCAGAATTACTTAGAAGTCACGCTAACATTTATTGTTTTCTTTTGCAAACAATTGACAATCTTTATTTTAAACATTATTTTTAAGCGTACATACATCACTCGATGTTAGTTCGCGACTGTATATACGCCAATCATCAATTGCACCTGCATATGAACCTGCTCGATCGATTGATCCACTTGCACATGTTTCACAACCATCTAAACAGTTGCCTAATGTTAAATAATTTGGAGTTGTTTCACTTGTAAGAAATGCTTCGGCACCCGTAGAACTAACGAGAGTACCGTTTACATATAATCTCAGTCCATTGGCTGCGCTCCATGTTTGAACAATTGGGATCCAAGATGATGAAGTCGGTAGCACAGGACCTATTGCCGAAACGATTTCACCTACATCTGTTAATACTTGAGCAACGATAGCACCATTCGAATTAAAACCTAATAGTGAAAAACATGTTGAATCTTCTCCTGTTGGCGATGCTGATAAATGAACTAATGTTCCAGATAGAGTTGTAGGTTTAATAAAAAATGCAATTGAAAACGGTTGATTACGAATTCCAAATGAAGTAAAACCCCATGTTTGAAAGTATGATGTCGATGAACCTGTGAATGAAATAGCTTCATTTACACGACCAATAATAATAGATGATGCTGAGTTAGTCGTTGGCGCAGCATTCGGTCCTGAATCAGTGTAAGGTGAAGACGAATCGAATTCGAAACGAGCAGCAAGTGTTGCTCTTTCGAGTACTTCACAACTTGATTTTACTCGTTGAGTGATTAACAATTCATCAATATAACCCTGAAAAAAACTTATCGTACTTTCCATTACTTCATTAATACCAATAGTAAAATTGCCTGTCGTAGCTAACAAATCACTTGAAACACTCGCTTCACCATCGAGAACACCATTTAAATAGATTCGTTGAGTTTTCTCTGTCGAATCATAAACAAATGCACCATGTATCCATTGATCGGCTATAATGGTTGTTTGCCCTTCGACATCATTATAATAAAATCCAAAGTATAATTTTTCATATCGAATTGTTATATGAAGACAATAATTCGGGTCTTGTACTGAACATAGACCAACGATTGAATGATCTTTTTCATTTGGAAATCCAGTCGGTTTTATCCATGTTTCGACGGTAAAACTTGTGCTAGTTAATGGAATAAATGATGTAAAAATCGATTGTTCAACTGATGCATCGAAAAGAGCTGACTGACGAATGTATCCGGTCGATAATGTTGGACGATTCAATGATGAAATTGGATTATAATTATTAATATTATCATTCAATGATGTATCAAATGACCAAAAAGCCATAGCGTTCGAGGAACTGATCCATGATTGAGTCAAACAGGAATCACCACAGTTAGCTGTTGTTGTACTTTCGATTGTACTCTCGATTGTGCTCTCAGTTGTGCTCTCAGTTGTAATTGTAGTTAATGCAAAACTAAGATTTCTTGATACAGCTGACGTTGATGTATTACCATTGTCTATTCAATAGAATTTACAAATAAAATTCGATTCTATCAGATGAGTTATATATACCTGGGATTAGTAAAATTGATGGTGATGATCGACTTCGAAAAAGAGAAGGAATAAATAATGCAAATACAATAGCAAGTAATATGAGAATTAGTATTAGTAATAATGCAATAAGATATAATAAACAAATCCAACCATTAATATTACCGTATCTATATATTACAATGATGATAAAATGAAGTCAAAAGATATAAACAACAGAACTACTTACTGTAGATATGCTTTCTTTTTCGTATTTTCTTGTGTTTGTAAATCAGGTTGTGAATTAGGCGAAGTCATCGCTTCAATATTTACTGGCCATACTGCATCTTCCTTTACATCAAATCAAAAACAATCCAATTAACAAATAACATCGTTGAAGATTTATTTACCGGTATAGTATTTGCATCATCGGCCATTGTTACTACGAAAACGAACCAAGAAAAATTTTTCAAAATTTCGATCGTCAATATGCGTCAAATAGACAATGAGGAAAGTTTGATGTGCATCAGCTTTGTGATTGTTTTACATTTGTTTACAAATTATTATTTTCTCTCATGAATAATTGACTAGTCACATCTGTTGTGGATATTTTATTTTTATTTATAAAATAAAAAAAATTTAAAAAAAAGGAATTCAATTAATCGGATTCAGTGTGATGAAGTGTATCACCAGTTTCTCGTCGACTACGTGGCATCCATGTAGATAACGATCGAACGAATTCAGTTGTTCCACAATTTCCCCAACAGATCCATCCCCATCCAGTTCGTTCATTGACCATTGCCTCTCGGACAGCTTGTCGAAATTGTTTAGCTTCAGCTTCATTTTTCCACATTGATTTATTTAAAAGCGAAAGAATTCTTTCAATAACAATATCTGGCAGTCGTCCATCATTCCATTGTGAAAGAATATCAGTAATAGTATCATGTGAAGCAAGAACAAGTTCACGTCGATTAACCGTAATTGGCTGATCGGGATCAACAATAAAGAAATTCAAAAATGTTCGACGACGTTCATCATCATTTGTTAGATTTCGAATTTGTCGAAAACGATGCGGAATACAATTAGAAAAAACAACACATGTGCCACTTTGAACACTTGTGACTTCATGATCGAGTTCAATTCCGTCATACCAATTCTGTGGACCACGTTGCGGTCGAAATTTCAATGTTCCACCTTCGAGTTTTTCATCGATATGCAAATAATAAACACCAACAGCAACTATATTTTCTGTTTGACCTTCTGTATGCCATCGGCCAGCATATTTCATCCCTAAGACAACGAAAAAAAAAATAACTCAATTCAATCATCTCATTTTGAATTCTATTCAAACCTGCTTGCAAATTATAACTTTGTACTTTAATAATTACTTGTAATCGTTGTTTAACATTGGGAATATCATCTCGGATTACTTTCAATTGTTTAAACATCGGTATCATAGCGTGAAATATTCGTGCAATATCACCATAGGTTTGTCGATTTTGTGGTAATAGTGGAAGTTGATGAATAGGTGAGACAATATCGACTCGACCATTTTCATCTATAGTGAAATCAGTTGGTAACCATTGATATGTACTTCGAAGTTTTTCATGTTCAGAAAGATCTGTATAGCCATCTTCTTTGATATCTCGTTGAAATTGACGTCCTTCTCGTGAACTTATGATTAGTTTGCGTTTCAATTCATTAGCTATCCATTGATTTCGATTGAATGATGTTTTTGGTGGAGAAACAAGTAGATCAGGATCGATAATATCTTCAACAGGTGATGGATGTTCATGAAAATCTTTTCGTTGATTATTAAGTTCGTGGAAAAAATCGAGAAGACGTTGTCGACGTGTTCTACTTATTGGTAATCGTTCTTGTATCCAAACAGGATAAACAAGAAAATCTTCGCCACCATCACCATAACATACTTCTCGATCGCCGTGTAACCGGTAAAAATCCGGTTTATTAATTGTTGTTTCATCGATTTCTTCGGATAAATCAACTAACCATAGTGGATCGATTGGAATCCATTTACATACCCAACAATCTTGCATTTGTTTTGCATCGTATTTCATATTGATATAATCGGAACAATTTTCTACTCGAACTTCTTCTTCTTTTAACCAAACTTGAATCGATTCGTTCGAACCATTATAATCAGTTGTATAGATCAGACAAGGAAATCGTTCAATTGGATAGGTCCTAGCAGCACGAGTTCGTGGATTAGAGAGTGTTTTAATAAGGTAATCATCAGTTATATGAAGCCGAATCCATCGATATTGATATTCAGTTGGATGAAGACTTTCTAAAGAAACGAGATTGTTCGTTGTTGCCATTGAATTATTTGATTGAAATCTAATTTCAGAAGTCAGATGAAATATCCCGAGCAACAAAAATTGTTATGAGTCATCGTAAAAGCAAATAAGATTATTTCTTTCTAAGTATATGCTGGCATCTATCTATTGATTCTACAAATATAATATTTCTCTCTCTATTATAGAAATATAACATGAACAAGGAAATTGAAAGATATATTTTATTGATTAAAAATGAATGAAAAAAAGAATATTGGTGAAGTGATTAAATACTTTAAATTCTTCATAAAACTGAATATGTATTATGATTTGTATCAAAGAGAATTTTAGTACCATTTGTTATTGCCGTGGCATTGTTGAATGAATAACTAGTTGAAGGTCCCGATGGCGAATCTAGAATGTAAACCAAAAGAATGATTTCCTTTATTACGAATGAAATGAACTCAAATAGCTTACATTGGACACCTATCGTAGCTAATTGACCTCCATCACTTATGCTAAGATAGTTACATTGAACAAATCCAGGTTTCTTTTCATAGAATACTGCTTCAAAATGATAATTTGATTCTAGCGACGCATAACGACCCAAATTAAATGTAAATGTTACCACTCGTTTTGGTCTTTTACCATCGACACTATATTTTATGCTGTTTGATGTATTTGAACGGATTATTAAATCATCCCAAAAGCAAAAAATAGATGGATCAAGAAAACTATCAGTTGGAATTGGGTCATTTGAAAAGTCGGTTGAACAATCTTCTCCGAGACAGATCACCTAAATAAACAGAAAATATCAAAGAATTTCTATTAGAAAATAAACAATAGCTTGCATACACCATTGGTAGTCACAGTTACTTCACTTGACGAATGATTATAAAGTGTTAGATTTAAAGGTAGATTTACTATGGCATAATAATCATCTAATGTAGTGGCACATCGATCCACCCAATCTGTAATAGGAACATCTGTGAGAGGCGCAATAGATGAAATACACGATCCATTTGAACAAATTTTGGAGCTATCCGAACAAACATAATTGAATGATCCACAATTATAAAAGTCGCTCATAAGATTAACACATCTACCCGATGGAGATAAAGAATAACCAGGTACACAAGGTTTAACAGCTGAAAGTGAGACAAACGAATAATTCAATTTATCTTACAATAATCTTCAATAGTTCTTACTGTTGGGTTCTGATTTGCCAATGATGAATATAAAAAAAAAGAAATTACTATCAAAAATTATCAAAATAAAATTTCAATTACTTCGATAATAAGGTTGATAATAATCTGGTTTCTTATAGTTTTTCTTTTGATAATACGATCTTCTCATTCGTATATTTATTTCACAAATCTCTTGAAAATCTGTTTGATAATCAGTACGAATACTATCATCGAAACGATTTAATTCATAATTATATCTTGGTAAATCTTCATCAAGATCTAAATTTAAAAATATTTTATTAATTTTCACTCGATTAAATATACGAACGAGAATCAGAAATTGTGTGAGATGTAATATCAAAATCGGATTCGATTGGAGAATGATCATTTGACAAACTTGCATAACCATTTGTAATTAATTCTCCAAGAGAAATAATTTTCTCATCAAAATTCATCAATGATGAAATAATATAAACTATATACAAATGAGAAATAAGATTTTCAAGGAAAAAATAATTGATTTCACTTTGATTTGAAGATTCGAAAAGTGTTTGTTTTGTTTTTTGATCAACGAAAATTGATGTTGATTCCGATACACGTTTCAATGAATCGAATGAAGCTAAGAATTAAAATCAACAATCGATTAAAAATTTTAATAAAAATAAACTAAAACTCACGAGCTTGTTGGCGATCGAATTTTACATATGGAAATTGAATTTTGATGTGTTTGTTGAGTTGGCTGTGGCATAATTGTTTTAAATAAACATTTATATAACCATAATCGTTTTGAGAAAAGTCCACACGATGTATACCAGCAGCCAGTTGGATAAGCAATATCATCCAAAGAGTAAATGATTTCAATATCATTATTGAAATGACGTTGTATATTCGTTTTGCAATAATTGAAAGTAATATGTTGAACAAATAAGATAATATCTGCTCTTTATATACTTCAATGGATGCATCCTACTTTAACATTCTTTATTAGAATGAAGAGGAAAAGGATTTAACCCACATCTATAACTATTCAATGCTAATCATAAACAATTCCATCATACGCCCATATTTCTTTTTTTCATCATATCAAAAATGTTATAAATCGTACTGACTTTTGAAATTTCATGCATAACTTCGTTCTTTTTTTTTTATAGATTCTATTTTTTACTCTGATTGTTGATGATACTGTGTCCAAGGAACAGATTCCCTATCCCACATATTCATGTCATGTGCTTAGTTCACTTAAATTTAGGAATTCGAATTTGATTGTCAAAGAAAACTCGATCGTCTGTTTTAATTATAATTTTGCGAAGAAATTTATTAGAAAATTAGGTTAAATAAAGACAAATGCACACCGGGTAAAATAAAGTATCGTTTTTCTTTCTTTAATCGCTTGATAATTTTAACATTTCACTGATAATGATGGATCATTGAGTAATGTTCGTCCTTGTGAAACGGCTGATGCTGCTAATTGATTATGATACGCTGACGGAGTCGTTGTATTATGTCCAATATGTTGTTTAGCACGTTCCAAACTATAAACATAGAAAAATGAATTCGAATAGAACTAATTAAGATCGAATT
>Ga0209915_1003537_pt1 | contig 13040 bp, 16 predicted proteins | sample ThiBiot_750_plan_FD_183952 | JGI IMG/M metagenome (GOLD analysis project Ga0209915, IMG submission 183952) | Wastewater bioreactor microbial communities from Cape Town, South Africa - Thiocy_cont_750_plan (SPAdes) | ecosystem: Engineered > Bioreactor > Thiocyanate-remediating > Anaerobic-Aerobic... | reverse complement strand
TACTCGAGCACCATGACGACGCGACCACAATCGTTGTCGTTGTACCGCACGTTGCTGCGCTTGTCGTCTCGCTTTGCGACTGGCGGGAGCATGCAAGGCCACCGCGATCTTGCGGTTGCAGCACGCGACAACGTACGAGCGGCATTCCGTGCGTTCCAGCACACGAACGACCCAGCACTTCTGCAACAGTTGCACCACACTGCCGTGCGTGAGATCCATGCTGCTCGTCGCATCCTCAACGATGCAAACGCGACTGAGGTACGCGCCAGCGGCCGCTCTCCCCTCTGCGTGTGCGGCGCGCGCGTTTGTGCTGATGTACGAGGCTGCTTTCGTGGGCAGTTCCCGCTCGAGAACGCCATCGTACCCGAGTTAGCGCGTCGAGCATCAACGCTCCTATCAGATGCCAGCCAGAAGAAGATCAAGGGCGGCAAGTGGAGCCTATGGGACCGCTTGGGCAGCAGCCAGTAAACCTGCAGCCGCCAACCGCTGTGGCGGCCGATCCAAGCCGTTCCAACCACCTACCTCCCCGCTAATCCTGCAAAGTAGCGATTAAACAACATGTATCAACGTTTGGTATGGGTTCCATGGTGTGAGGCAGTGGAATAGCGGATGTCCATCGAGATACCAACCACGCATCGTCCACAGTATCTCAGAGCGGCAGCGATCGAAGCGCGCCATTCGCATCCACTGATAGAGCAACGAGAGCGTGAGAGCAACCTGAACCACTATTAAGGAAGCGCCAGAGAGTCGAAGCGCTACAGTGGAGGGAGTCCGCTTGTGTGGCTGCGTCGTTGTCCTCTTTGTTTCGCCTCTCTCTCTCGTGCATACAGCAGCTGCCCTCTCGCTTCTCTCTGTGTGCGTGCGTTTGCTGAGTGAGTGTGAGAGACGCGTCGCTGTTGCATCGCTTTGCGCTCGCCAAAGACGTACGTATGATCGGTCACCAGATTGTTTTTCCATGTATTTCAAACGTCGAACGAGTGAGTGGGCCTCCTGTGTTGACCTCCTTCCTTCGCGCGCTCTCTCTCGTGTGCGGTTTGGTGTTCTGCAGTCCGGCTGCTGTTGCGTCGTGTTGTCAACGGTTAGCTCGTTCGATCGAGCTCGATCGACCTGATCTTCGTTGCTTTGCGTGGACCGCTCGCTCTTAGTCTCTTCGTGTGTCTCTTCACGCTCAAGGTACAGGGTGGTTGGCGAGTAGCAGGTGTTCGATTCGCGCTCACGCTCGCTTGCGTGCGTAGCTGCGCAATGTCGTCGTTGATGCCGACGTCGGCCTTGTCGGCCGAGGACCCGCCCAAGGAGAGGAAGCGACGTGGAACCACGTCCAGCTCCTCGAGCAAGGACGACAAGGACGGTAAGGAGAAGAAGCACAGGCACAAGGACAAGGACAGCAAGGACAAGGATGGTAAGGAGAGGAAGCACCGCCATCGCGAGCACTCGAGCAAAGACGTGACCGACAGCACGTCGGGAGCCGCCGCCGCCGCCGCCACCGGCGATGGTGCCCAGGCGTCTTCGGGTGGCTTCAAGCCCGCCGTCAAGCCGTCGTCGTCTTCGTCGTCGCGCTCGACCTTCGTCGCCGCCCGTTCGGCCGACCCCGCCGCTGCTGCGGCTGCCGCGCCGCTGAGCCAATCTGCGCCGTCTACGCCCGTCAAGAAGAAGCCTGTCGCCGCGCCGCGCGATAACACCGTTCCGCCACCGCCGGCCGAGGACGAGCTGAACGCCATGTTCGACAAGCTTCTGGTACGTCGAGCCGCGCCGAGTCGATCACTCGAGCTCATGACCGACCGACTGACCGACGGTTGTCTACGACTCGTGCACGGCTGATATCATATAGTCCGACATGGGTCTCCCCGAGCCGTCGAAGAAGGCCATGCGCACCTTCTCGCGCGACAAGAAGTGGACCATGATCGTGCAATCGGGCGCCGCCAACACCAGCGCCAACACCAGCAACACGCCCGAGAGCGTCATCTCCAAGCTCAAGGCCGACTTTTCCGTTAAGAACACCGAGTCGCTGCGTATCGCTCTCGCGTCAAGCAACATGTCGTGGCTCAAAAAGTTCGTCAAGCACAAGGGCTTGATCTTGTTCTTCAACAACTTTAGCAACGTGTTGCAAAAGCCAACGTACGTCCTCGTCCTCGTCCTCGTCCTCGTCGCTGTCGTCGTTACCACCGCGACCGACGCACGTATTACGACACGCGGGCCGCAAACTCACTCGCATTGTATTGCTGTACGGCCACAGCAAGTCGCATGAAGACCTCGAGCTCATCACCGAGTGCGCTCGTTGCTCCAAGGCATTGCTCAACACCAAGCCGACGCTCGAGGGTGTGCTCACCACCAACGGTGCTATCGACACCATTATCGCCAGCACGTCGTTTGTGAGCGACAAGACCAAGTCAATGGTCCTCGAGGTCCTCGCCGCCCTGTGTCTCGTCTCGCCCGACACGCACGGCGCCATTTGCAAGGCACTCGAGCCCAGCCTCGGCGATTTGATTGCTCAGCTGACCAACGACGAGTCGGCCATGTCGCTCAAGGTACACTCATGAGGCCAACCCAACCCTACCCAAACAAACCCCCAGTCCCGATTCTCGCTCTCGTACTTTGTTCTTCTCACTCGGAGCTTCGTGCTTGTCGTTCTTGCCCCCTTCTTGCTCTCTAGGTCGCGACTCTCACGCTCTTGAACGCCACCATCAGCGGTATGGCGCCCGAGCAAGGCAAGGCCTTCCGAACCAACTGGAACCTCAACAAGGCTTGCGACACGCTCCGTTCCAAGACCGTCACCGATGCGCTCGAGACTCAGCTCGACATTTACGAGGAGTGGGACGCCATGGAGGAGGCACAGATGCTTCGCCGTGACCAGTACGTCTCTTCGATCTCCACCAGCGGCACCGACCGTTGACGAATGTTGACACATTCACGTTGGTGCACCAACCACAGAGAGGAGCTCAACGAGGCCTTCCAGCAGTTGCAAGAGCAAATCAAGGCCCATAGGCACCTGCAGCCAACGCTGTTGAGTATCCTACAGCACTTCCCGCTACTGCGCAAGGACGGCGACGCTGGGTACGTCTTCGACCATCACTCGCTCGAGTCATGCCTTATGGCTGACTGACTCACTGACCGACCGACTGCCTGCCTGCCTGCCTGCTAACGACAGAGTTCAATACTGGGAGCTGGTCGATATCTTTATCCAAATGTCGGCGGGCGTCAAGTACGACGATGACAAGTTCGAGTGTACGTGTACTGCAAGCAAGAGCACACCACTTCTTCTACTTTATGTGCTCTCGGCTCACATCTTCGCGCCGCTCGTTTGAACCAGTCACCAAGAATGTCTGCAAGCCTCTCCTCGAGATGCAGGCAGGTCGCGATGTACCGATCGACGAGGTGCCTCAGGGTGAGGTGGGACGCTCGGCCACGCCGGTGATCGATCCGGCGTTGCTGGAGGAGAACGCCAAGCTCAAGAAGGAGGTCGAGGAGCTCAAGACTCGCCAGCCCAAGGTGGTCGAGGCCGATCCCGAAGCCGCTACGCGCCTCGCGGCTCTTGAGAAGGAGGTCGTCGAGCTGCGCGCCGCCACTCGTCCCGAGCCACAGATCGTCGAGAAGCTCATCTACAAGGACCGCATCGTCGAGAAGGTCGTCGAGAAGGTCGTCGAGAAGGTCGTGTACGTTGACCGAATCGTACCCGGACCCCCGGCCGAAGGAGACGAGGCCGCGCCTGTTACTGGCGGTCCGCCGCCGCCTGGTGCCGGAGGAGACGACGCTGCGCCTGTCACTGGCGGCCCGCCGCCGCCTCCGATGATGGGTGGTGGCCCGCCGCCGCCTCCGATGCCTGGAGGTGGCCCGCCACCGCCGCCGCCGCCGATGCCTGGAGGTGGTCCGCCGCCGCCGCCGATGCCTGGAGGTGGCCCGCCGCCGCCACCTGGTATGGGCCCGCCGCCGTTGCCTGGAGGTGGTCCGCCGAACATTAAGGGTACGTGGCTACTCAGCCGACCGTCTCGCCGCCTGCGATCTGACGCCGTGTGTGCTCGTGTCGCTGCGTATAGTGTTGCCCAAGAAGCGCGTCATCAAGCCCTCGGTCAAGTTGAGGGGCCTCAACTGGCAGCCGATCAAGAAGATCGACGGCACGGTGTGGGAGGAGACCGATGACGAGAAGGTCAAGATCGACCTTGGCGAGCTCGAGGAGCTCTTCTGTCAGGCCAAGGCTCCAAAGCCCGAAGACCCCAACGGTGCTGCCAAGCCTACCGGTCCCGCCAAGCCACAAGTGGTCTCGCTCCTCGACATGAAGCGATCGCAAAACTTGTGTACGTGCACAAGCTGCACCTCTCCTTGCATTTCTCTCTCTCTCTCTCTCTCTCACATCGTCATCATCCTCATCGTCACTGATCGTTGCTTGCTCTACTCCATACTAGCTATTATGCTTTCGCGCTTCGGCAAGTTGTCGTTTGCCGAGATCCGCAAGGCCATCGAAGACCTCGACGAAACGATCCTCACGCCCGAGAATGTCGCCGCTCTCAAGGGCCTTGCGCCCGATGCCGAGGAGATCGCCATGCTCAAGGAGTACACTGGCGACGTGTCGCAACTCGGCAAGCCTGAGCAGTTCGTGTTGGCGATCGCTGACATTCCGCGTCTCATTCCGCGTCTCAACGCCTTGGCCATTCGCTCGACCTTCCAGGGCAAGCTCGATGCTGTGAAGGCTGTACGTCATTAATATCCTCATCACCGCCATCTACGATCATAGGGCGCTTGCTCATCAAATATTGTGTTTGCACGCTCCCAATCATACAGGAGATGGACGTCATGTGCGCTGCTGTGCGCGAGACGCAAGAGAGCAAGCGCCTCAAGCCGCTGCTCGAGATCGTGCTGGCTCTCGGCAACCACTTGAACGGCAACACTGCCCGCGGTGGTGCTTACGGCTTTAAGCTCGACTCGCTTACCAAGGTACGCAACTCGTTGCTCGCTTGCCCGCTGCACTATGGCGTCCTCTAACAGGCAACGCTGTTGTGTTGTGCAACCATAACCATAGCTCGGTGAGATCAAGACCGTCGATGGTTCCCAGACGATCAACCATTACCTGGCGGCCATGGTCGAGCGAGACTACCCGCATCTTGCCGATATCGTTGATGACTTCCAGTCGATCGGTAACGCTGCCCGAGGTACGTTCACGTTCCTCTCTCTCTCTCTCTCTCTCTCTCTCTCGCTCTTTGTTGTCCACGTACTTGGGGTGGCTGAACCATTGGCATTCTCGTGAAATAGAGAGCATCCCCAACACCGATACCGACCTCAACAAGCTCAAGGGAGAGCTGGCACAGGTCCAGCGAGAGCTCGATGATGCGCCTCCGGGAGACAGGCTCAAGCAACTGCTGGGCCCCTTCTTCGGCAAGGCCGAGGAGGAGCTCAAGGATGCCCTCGCGCAGATGGTTGGCCTGAAGGAGGACTGGGGAACCTTGGCGCAGTACTACGGCGAGCCCAAGGGCCCTGACTCGCAGGCGTTCTTCGAGACCCTCAATCACTTTATCACCAACTTTGACGTGCGTCTCTCTCGTGTGTCTCTTTTGTATCTCGATCGTCTCGATCCGCAACTGATTGTGTGCGCTGCTGCACCACTCGACGACACAGAAAGCGCGAAAGGACAACAAGCGAAGGAAGGCTCTGCAAGAGAAGGCCGCCGAGGCGCAGAAGCGAAAGGAGGAGCTCGTACGTCGAGTCTCACTCGCCCACCCACTCAATCCGAACTACAGAGAACATCCCAACTTACCAGTATCTTTCGTGCTCCGCTTCTCGAGCGTAGAAGGCACAGGCTGCGGCTTCGGGAGCTGCCAAGCCCGAGACCAACAAGGAGGGCGGTGGCGACCTCGATGCGCTCATCGGCGACATGAAGAGTGGCCAGGCGTTTGCCAACCGTCTGCGCCGCGGCCGTGGTGGCGGTCCGCCGATGGGAGGCCGAGGCGCCCCGATGCCGGCGGGAGCAGTGGCTGGCGAGGCCCTGATGATGTTCGGAAACCTGAAGAAGACGGGACTCAGATAAGCCATTCATTCGTTGCTGTCTGTGCTGTGCTGGCTACCAGTACCACGTGCGATACACTCTCACGTTCACGTCCGACGTTCTCTTCGTCTCTCTCTCTCTTGGTGCTGCTCGCGTGACGAGGTCTGCTCGCTATGCTCGCCCACTCGCCTCTCTGCTGTCTCGTATGTTATTGTCGATCGTTAGTTGACGGTCAACGCCCAAGCTTCCTTCCCACTTTAGTGCTATCATATCGCTACATCCTATACTCCAATCTGCAATAATACACTCATCCACCATGAACCAATCGCCCGAGGCGCACGCACGACCAGTTGTTGATTGTTATTATTGCTCTGTGGTCGGTCTGTCGGTCTGTCACATGTCTTCTTGGTCTATACCACTTACTCTCCAGCCACGGCACGCGAGGCACCAACCAGCTCGAGCCCGAGAGGCCTTACACAATGCGCTCGAGCTCCTTGGCATAGTTGAGCGAACGGCGAATCAGACCGTGTGCAATGACCGATACTGCGCCAGCAGTCGAGTCCTTGCCTTGCTCGAATGTAAAGCGACCATTGCTCGAGGTCCAGCTATGCGCCGTCTACAAGAGGAAAGAAAGCCATCAGCCATCCAGCCACCCATTCATCGATCGGCACGAGAGAGGAGGGAGGGAGGGAGGTATAATACATACCGCAAAGTCTTCCACGTCATGCACCGAGTCCAACATGAGTAGCTGCTTGGCCGCAGCGAACGACAGCGACTCGTACGCCTCAGTGATGCTGGTCGCGATCTCCTCACTAGATACGCTCTCGTTAGCGTCGTTGTACTCGATACACGATAGCATTCTGCTTCGTGCGCGCACACGCCACCTACCGGACAGTGTCCATCAAGCGGTCCATGAAGAAGGCATAGTACGGAGACGGTACGTTGGCCTTGGCGCTGACGACCTTGTTGTAGCTGCCCTCCATCAGATACTGCTCGAGGTGCATCGGATGCTGCACGAACGGCGAGCTCTGGCCCTCAGCGTCCACCAACTCGAGCTCCGTGTGGAACTCGGCGATGCGGTTCTCGGCCAAGAGATGCAACAGGTTGAGGCCGAGGATCGTGTACTTCCACTGCGATGTCGATGATGCCGAACTACGCACGGGAGGGAGGACAACAGCATCGATCGATCAATCGATATGAATCAAGGTAGATCGCGCGCGCGATCGACATGAGAGCTCGCGACATACGAAGAGTAATAGGTCTTGACCTGCGCCAGATGACGCTCGAACGATGGGATATCGTGGCGAAGAACACTCCACAGCACGGCGTACTCGAGGATCTCGCCTATCGTGGCGCCAAGCAATGAAGGTTACACGCGTGCAGAACACATGAGCGAACGAACGAGCTACGTACGAGACAGCTCGACGTGTTGTTGTGACAAGGAGTCCGTAGCTGTGGGCTGCAAGAATGAGAACTCGGTCATGCGAATCTAGATATACGCGCGATATGAGAGGCATCGAGTGAGTATGATCGAGGTGCGTCGCATCGATGATCGACGTCGAGATATTGATCGAACCTTGAGTTGCGACAGCAGCACGCCAGCCTCGTCGAGGTTGGAGTTACTCTCGACGAGCGACTTGAACTTTTGAAACGAAGCCACAACCTGATCCATTTCGAAGGTGTTGGATTCGATGTGTAGAGGGAGAGGGAGATCGAGATATGAGTCGAGTTCAATCGATCGATCGATCGATTCGCGTGAGTGTGCGAGAGAGTGAGCGTGCGTGACGAAGCAACCAAACAAATGACGATCGCTTGAGAGGAACATCCCTACTCAAGTACAAAACCTCTCTTGAACAAGACCAGCATCCACTCACGTTTTCATTCACTACTCGAGCACAAAATCCTTCTCAGTGCTCGGACCATGTGCTCACCATTCGTTTCCTGCCTCGCCCCTCGCACACGCATACATTCCGCTCGGTTGTAACACACTAATCGAACTCCCTCACACCTCGACCTTGATCGTATCTGCATCCGCGACACGTTTCAACAACGATCACGCAGAGTCTCACCAACATGCTAGTATGTCGTCGCTCTCGGTGCCGAATCTCCGCTATGCCTTCCGCACGACGCTGGGCCTAGGTCTGGCCATGTTGCCGTCGCTGTTCTTGTACGCGTGGATGCCGGCCTCGTGTCTGTCGGCCATCGTGTATCTCGTGATCGCTTGCATGGCCAACAAGCAACAACTCCAACTCGGATCGGTGCTTCATGTCACGCTCGCTAGCATGTACAGCATCGTGTTGGCGTTGGTTCTCGGTGCGTCATCGCTGCTGTTCACGGCCGTCGTGGCGCAGTTGGTGTCGGCGCTCGACCGCGCACCACACGTACAATTCGAGTCGACCATCGCGTTGGTGCTGTTGATCACGTCATCGGTACCGATCGTCATCATGCGGCTACATCCCGAGCTCAAGGCCGGCGGCCCCATCGGCTTGATCGTGCTGGGACAGTTCGTGTTGTATCCGTTCACCGACTCGTGGAGCAGCCTGGCCAAGCTGTTCCTGAGCCACGAGACCTCCGAGCAATGCATCTCGATCGCCGCCGAGCTGTTCGATAACGGCACCAGTACAGGTGGCGGTGTTGGCGGTGGTAGTGTGGCTGGATTCGAGTGCACGACGTCGCTGCAGTACTCGGCCATGGCGTGGTTCGTGGCGGTCGAGCTGCTGAATGCGCTGACCTACACGGCCACCGGAGCCGCGTGTGCGCTCATCATCGGCTTCTTCGTGATGCCCGAGCTCGCGACTCAACAAGCTCGCATGGCGCTCGCCGATGGGCTTCGTGACATTGCCGACGGGCTCGATCGATGCACGGCCGAGCTGCAGCGTCGTGTCGCGGGCGCCGCCGTGTCGTCGAGTCTGCACAGCGAGTCGACGCCGTTGCTGCTGATCCCGCCGCCCGAGTCAACGATCGAATCGCGATCGGGCGTCGTGACGCCGTTGCTGTCGTTCACGGCCTACGAGGAGACGGTGTTGTTCTCGGACCACGTCGAGAGCTCGGTCGAGCTCGAACGCGTGCTGGCGAGTGCCGAGCATCTGCGCCGTGTCGTGAGCCGACTGTCGGGCGCCTTTGGCGCCAATGCCGACGACGGCGGGTTCCAGTCTCTTGCAGTGTACAAATGGTGGGGCAGCTCGAGCGCCTTGTGGACCGATCTCTACCATCGACTGGCGGGTCTAGTGCGCCGTGCCGCCGGCGATCTCCGGGATCGTCAGTCGTTCGCGTCTCCCGGAGCCGCCATGACCGTGGCCGATGAGATCGAGACCATTCAGGTGATGCGACGTCAGATCCGCGCCCAGTTGCTGGCGGCGCATCGACGCAACTGGTCGAAGCTACGCAGCGTGGCGGACCTCACTCCGATGCCCGAGTTGCGAACGCTCATGTTCGTGTCGATCTACTCGGAGCGAATGCTCGACGTTGCGTGGCAGGTGCTGGACGACGTTCGCAGCGTGCAGGAGAAGCGCCAGGCGTACTCGGACACGACCACCGCACGTCCGCTGTGGCTCAAGCGATGCCTGTCGGTCGTACACACGTTCACGATCGAGCCGTTTCGCTTCTGGATCATGTACATTCGCTCGTGGCCCGCATGGTTGCGGCAGCTGAAGGCGCTGCGTGCCTCGACCAACTTTGTGTACTGCTTCAAGCACATGGTGGTGCTCGCTGCCTCGGTGGCGCCCTTCATGCTGGCGGCCATGTTTCGTTCCTCGAGCGAGCTCGTGGCACAGTGGCTCGATCGACTCGACGGCTACTGGATCTTCGTCTCGGCCGTCATCGTCTTTAATCGTACGCTCGATAGCACGTTCTACAAGCTCGTGCTGCGAACCGCCAGCACGATCGTGGCCGGTGTCTCGGGCGGCTGGCTCATGTACTACTGCTACGCCGCCTCGTCGCCGTGGATCATTCTCGTCTGGACGCTGGCGTGGGGAATGGTGTGCCTGTACTACGCGCAAGGCGTGTACTCGTATCTGTTCTTGCTGTCGCTCGTGACGCAGGTCATGCTCGTGCCGTGTCAGTTCCAGCACGACCTCGCCACGTGTGCGCCACAGGTCGAGCTCGCCGCATGGCGACTCGTGAGTGTCTTGGTCGGAGGAACGATCGCGACGCTCGTGAGCGGTCTGTTGCTGCCCTCGGTCGCAGTGTACGAGTTGCAGCGCGACCTCGCCGAGGCTCTCGAGCGCCTGGGCGACCTCACGGCCGATATCGTCACGGCCTACTGCCTCGTCGAACAACAAGAGACCGCCTCGGCGACGCAACGCAGGTCGCCACTTGTCTCGAGCACCACGGCGTCCGACAGCGATCTCGAGTCGCAACTCGCTCACGACTCGTTCGTGTCGGCCTCGGCTGGCTTCCGACAAATGCTCGACCAGCATGAACAGATGCTCATGCTGCCGACGACACCGAATCGCGCCAGCATCACCACACCGACGCGCCGTCAGTCAGTCCGCGAGAAGACGACCGATATTGCCAGCGAGCCCGAACACCTGCGCATGGCCTCCTTGGTCGAGGAGCAGCTCGAAGGCATCGACAAGCTGCTCAAGTCGTGCCAGACCACCATGAGCGTCGACACTGCCGGCTGGTCCATGGGCCCGTTCTCGGTACCGGCGCACTACCGACAGCTCCTCACCGATCTGCAGTTGCTCGTGTCGGACTTGCGACTGGCCCATGTACTATCGCAGCGCGATCCGGTACTGACCGGCCAATACCACGGCACGACCTACGGCTTCTTCATCGTGCCGCTCCGGACGCACTTTGATTCGATCGCCCATGCCGTTCAGGAGCTGGCACAACTCATCGCAAGCCGCCTCAAGGATCCGCACCACGATTCTAGCGAGACCTTGCGTCAGACCACTGACAAGCTCGCTCGTCTGCGACAGCAGTTCACTCAAATCCAACAACAAGCCCGAGGTACGCTCCAGCACGACTATCACGCGACCAAGTACTCTCGATCTCACAACCTGCTGCGATCGCGTTTCTAGAGCAAATGGTCGAACAGTGGGTGCGGTTCTTGCATACCGACGTCGTTCTACCACCGATCGACGAGTACGACCAGAGCACCGACCCGTTGCCTGCACACGTCAATCCTTTGAGCTTCATCGACGACACCTATCGCTTGTACTCGTTCTTGTACTCGTTCATGCGTGTCCTCGATGCTTGGGAACACTTGACCACGTTATAAGATGAGATCGTCATGTATTATGTAGTTGTATTTGCGTTTCATTGTTGTGGATTGCGTTAGTGTTGTGATAAAGAAGGTTCGATTCGAGCGATTGGACGCTCAGTCTGCTCGCTGCCCTCTCCCTCTCACAACTCCTCCATCAAGCTCAATCAATCAATCAATCACCCACTCGACCAACTAATCAATCAACTCCAACGTTGATTTGCTACTCATCAAGAGCGTACCTATCTCCTTATCTCGATCTCGATCTCTCAAGTCGTCGCATCGATCCACCACCTCCAAATGGCGACAGATCGACTGGACTATCGCAACAAGAATATCTTGGCGCCAATGGTGCGCATCGGATCGCTCCCGTTTCGACTACTGGCACTGGAATATGGCGCAGATATCGTGTATAGCGAAGAGCTCATTGCCCAGAGATTGATGCAATGCGAGCGTATCGAGAACGAGCGTCTCCATACGATCGACTTTGTCAAGGATGGCATCGTATGACTTTACTCGAGAGTGAGAGACCGATCAGCAGTGGATATCGGCGCTGATTGATTGATTGACTGGCTGGCTGATTGATTGATTGGATATGGTAGATGGTGTACCAAACGTGTGCTGCTGAGAGCCACGCCAACGTCGTACAACTCGGTGCTCCTGATGCAGTCAGCGCATTGGCTGCAGCCAAGATTGTGTACGTCGACCGCAACCAACCAACCATCCAACCAGTCTGAGTACCTATCGGATAGTTGCTCGTCTCTTTGATGGTATTGATGATTTGGATTGATGTAGAGCTCGAGATGTAGCAGGCATCGATTTGAACATGGGTACGTCGACGCATTCCGCGTATGCGCTGCGTCGAGTGAGAGTGTGTGCTCACTGATAGTCGAATGTCAACAGGATGCCCGAAGCCATTCTCAGTCAATGGAGGAATGGGTGCTGCATTGCTCGACAAGCCTGAAGTCGTTCATGATGTATGCGAGTGGCTCATCGAGCATCGAGAGAGCGAGAGTGGCTGCTACTGCACTTCGTTGAAATGGCAGTCGCTAGAGTCTCATACAAACTGCCCTGATGTATGCGAGTGACCCACACAGATCCTCACGACTCTCGTCCGCAATCTGCCAGTGCCAGTGACGGCCAAGATGAGGCTACATCCAACGATACAGGGCTCGATCGACTTTGCCAAGATGGTCGAGAGCACGGGCGTCAGTGCTCTTGCGATCCATGCTCGAAGGCGCGAGGAGCGACCACGCGACCCAGCACACTGGGATGAAGTCACAAGCATCGTGGCATCGGGTCTGTCGATCCCGACCATACTGAGTGGCGATGTGTGGACACACTCAGACTTTGATCGATGTCGCCAAGAGACCGGCGTATCATCGGTCATGGCAGCACGAGGTGCCACCAGGAACTTGTCGATCTTTCGAACCGAGGGCACCGTGCCGCTTAACGATGTGCTCAAAGAGTACTGCAAGAAGGTGCGCAAGATGCGATTGTGTGTCAGTGAAGCAGCTTGTGACCGCATTCCATCGTATCCTACTCCAGGCGATCGATTATGAGACTCTTCATGCCAACGCCAAATACGTGTTGTTGTACATGGCCGATAGCCCCAAGTCCTCAGAGTATTTTGAGGGCATTTGCTCAAGCAAGTCGATCGAAAAGACGAGGTATGCAGAGGAATCCAGCGCACATCTTGTCGCGTTAACGATAGAATCGATTGGGAACTGACGTATGAATAATCTCCATCTCTCGTGGCAGCACCGTGCTGGGGCTGTCAGATTATCTCGAAGAGCACAAGCGCCAGTATGGCGAGGTGGCTGAACCGCCGACACTCAAGAGCCGCAGGCGAGCGATTCGTAC
>Ga0209915_1003532_pt1 | contig 13064 bp, 9 predicted proteins | sample ThiBiot_750_plan_FD_183952 | JGI IMG/M metagenome (GOLD analysis project Ga0209915, IMG submission 183952) | Wastewater bioreactor microbial communities from Cape Town, South Africa - Thiocy_cont_750_plan (SPAdes) | ecosystem: Engineered > Bioreactor > Thiocyanate-remediating > Anaerobic-Aerobic ... | reverse complement strand
CCCGTGCCGTGACCGATCAGCGGAGCGCTGCTGATGAACTTGCGTGCGTGGGACCAGTATTCGAGTCGAAGGCCAACGGAGGTGATCCGGCTATCTCGCAGCGAATATTCCTGCTGGATGCTGTCGATGCGCTTTCGCAGGTTGGGCGCAAGGAACCAAGTGAGCATCGCAGCAATGACGATCATCAGATTGAGCGCGATCGCACGGCGCCATCCGATGTATCGCAAGGTCGAAATCAGCAAAAGGACCGGAAGCGAGACAAGGGATGTCCGGGAAGACGCTACAAAGGCCATGTTGAGGAAGAAAGCGACGCCAAGCAAAGCAAATCCCGTCGCGGCATAGGGCCGTTGTTTCCGCCACATGACGACCGCAAGCGCGGCGGCGCCGAAGATGCACAACACGAATTCGACGCCCTGCGTGATCCAGTTCTTGACAGGAACGCCGATCGGGCGACCCGACGGCAGCACCGTTCGCGGATCGAGCCAGTTGAGCCAGGACAGCGCAAGCAGCGCCGTACACGACGCAAGGAAAGCGAGAAGAATCCTGATTCCATTTTCCGAGCGCTCGAACTGGTAGATCAGCAGCGGAATGGCCAGGAGCTTGGCCATCGTTCCTACAGCATAAGTCCGCGCTCCCAGGGGCGCATCGGCCCATGCCATTCCGGCGACCGCAAGACAAAACAGGGCGACGGGCAGCCAGCAGGCAGGGCGGCTGAGCTGCGTCCGGAACTGGAATATATCGATCACCGTCGCCAGGGTGATCAGCCAGAGCACAGTAAAGATGCCCAGGACGGTGGTCGACCAGGGCAGCGATATCGCCATCAAAATCGCGAACTGATCTGCCAGGCGCGATCTGCGCGAAACGCTGGCCCAATCGCCCCACAACCGGCGCGTCCACATCTCGTTTCCTGCCGCGGTGTTCTGGTCTGAGCTCGCGTACTGCATTCGAAATATCTGGTTCAGGGCGTGGAGTCGGACGTTTGGGCTGCGCCCGCCGCAACGGACTCCGGATTCGAAAGGAGTGGCAAAACTTGCGATTCCAGCGAACTTCTGAACTGCCACATCACCGCATGGCTGGAAAGTTGGAATGTTTCAAAGTACAAGTGAAGGCGTAGTCATCCCTTGGTCCGTTATGGCCGTTCACTGAGAGGCTCATAAGCGCTTTTCCGTTGAATACACGGTGGTCGGGAGAGTGTGCAACGAGCTTGAGAACCGTTTACGGCGGACGAACAAGAACATGCTTGATCTAGAACAGGAATAATTAGCTGAAGGGGCATTGGTGGGATCTGATGACCAAATCGCATGGCATATACTACTCGGTATTGTGACGAAGAGCGACGTCCGATCATTGGGGAGACGATGATGCGCCTCGTTATGCCTCTCGCTCATAGTCGGTCGCAACCACTGCGAATTGTCGTCACAGGTGCGGGCGGTTCCGTCGGTCGCGAGTTGGTCCCTCGTCTAGTCGCTGATGGTGCGAACCTGCTCCTCGTGGGACGAAATCCAGTCGCATTAGGTAAGTCGTTTTCGGGTTGTAAGGCTATCGGTTACGACGAAATTGCAACAAGAGCCATCGGCTATGACATGCTTATCCATTTGGCTGTCCTCAATAACAATATAAAAGCAGGTTACGACGACTTCGTGTCGGTGAATGTTGATCTGGCAATCGAAACTTACAGGCGGGCCCGAGAAGCAGGCGTTCGAAAGTTTATCTACGTGTCGTCCATACATGCGCTCGACCCATCGGCGTCGTCATTCTACGCAAAGACCAAACGAGAGGCCACAAAAAGACTGGAAGCGATGGCTGATGGAGACGTCTGCACCGTCTATCTTCCAGCAGTTACCGGTGAGAAGTTTTCCGGAAGGCTGTGTGTGCTAAACCGGCTTCCCAAGAGTATCCGGACCGTCGCGCTGGCTCTTTTTTCAACAATGAAGCCTACTGTGAGCGCTGACAGGATCGCGGCAGCGATCGCTGAGATTTCCGAACCGGCCGGTCCCAGCGACGCACGCATGATTGTGACCGATGGTCAGACCGAGAATCTTTTTTTTGCAGTCTGCAAGCGCATTGTTGATCTGGCGTTTGCTGTGGGCGTCGTAGTCCTGTTCGGTTGGCTGCTGATCATCATCGGGATCGCTATAAGGCTGGAATCCCGGGGACCCGCGTTTTTCCGTCAAATGCGTGTTGGATGGCACCAGCGTACGTTCACCTGCTTCAAGTTTCGGACCATGTATGTCGGGACGCGGAATACCGGTACTCATGAGGTTTCTGCCTCGTCGGTCACCAAATTGGGGGCGTTCCTCCGACGAACCAAGATCGACGAATTGCCTCAGGTGCTGAATATATTGATGAACGACATGAGCTTGGTAGGGCCTCGTCCCTCGTTGCCATCCCAGACGGAAGTGGTCGCTGCGCGCTTGCGCAGGGGCGTGTACGCCGCCAAGCCTGGTATAACTGGACTTTCCCAAATCCGTGGAATTGATATGAGCTCCCCGGAGAAGCTGGCCATCTCTGATGCGGACTATCTTAAGCTACAATCAATCGCACTTGAGTGTTACATTCTGGTGCAAACTGCTATCGGGAAAGGCGGGGGAGACAAGCTCCGAATAGCATGACACCCGTAGCATTTCGGTAGAAGCGTCGCAGTGGAAACATATCTCTCAATAGTCGCGGGCTTAACATCGTGGCCGGCAATGCTGGCTCCGTCGTTGGAGAGCCGAAGGCGAGTCTAGCCTGTGGTCACCTCGTAAATGGATTAAGACTAGCCGGTCGGGCAGCAGCACCCAGGTTGCGCAGCCCGTTCGATGACGGTTATGAACGTTCGCAGAACCGCCTAGGTGGTGAAGGGCTTGAGAATGGACACTGCCAACAAGAAAATTGCCGTCGTGGGTCTGGGTTATGTAGGCCTTCCCTTGGCCGTGGAATTCGGCAAGCAGAGGTCGGTGCTGGGATTTGATGTAAACCAGAAGCGAATTGATGAACTCCGTCGTAATTCGGACAGCACACTGGAAGTGAGTGACGAAGAGATCCGTTCCGCCATTGGGCTTGAGTTCAGTACCAATCTCGAGGATCTCGCGAACTGCAGCATTTTCATCGTGACCGTTCCCACCCCGATCGATCGGGCGAACCGGCCGGATCTATCACCCTTGCTTGCAGCGAGCAGGACGGTCGGGAGCGTGATGAAGTCGGGCGCCATCGTCGTCTACGAGTCCACGGTTTACCCTGGTTGCACCGAAGAGATTTGCGCCCCGGTGTTGGAGGCGTCGTCCGGACTCCGTTTCAACGAGGGTTTTTTCTGCGGCTATAGCCCCGAACGAATCAATCCTGGTGACAAGAGCCACCGATTGACCTCGATTCAGAAAGTGACGAGCGGAAGCACCCCCGAGGTCGCCGAAGCCGTCGACGGGCTGTATGCGCAGATTATAACGGCCGGCACACATCGTGCGAGTAGCATTCGCGTGGCGGAGGCCGCAAAAGTGATCGAGAATACGCAGCGCGATCTCAACATTGCCCTTATGAACGAGCTGAGCCTGATTTTTCAACGTCTCGGGATTGACACCTTGGAGGTCTTGAAGGCCGCCGAGACAAAATGGAACTTTCTTCCTTTCCGTCCGGGGCTGGTGGGTGGCCACTGTATTGGTGTGGATCCTTACTATCTCACCCATAAGGCTCAAGAAGTCGGTTATCACCCGGAGGTTATTCTAGCCGGTCGGCGTATCAACGACAACATGGCCGCTTACATTGCTGATGAAACTGTCAAGCTGATGCTGCGCAAGGGCAAACAAGTTCTCGGGGGCCACATTCTGGTGCTCGGTTTGACTTTCAAGGAAAACTGCCCAGACATACGAAACACAAAGGTCGTCGACATCGTCAGCCAACTGCAATCCTATAATGTAGGCGTTGATATATACGATCCGTGGGTTGATGCGGCCGAGGCGCATCATGAGTACGGCCTGCATTGTCTGTCGGAGCTGCCGGAAAACGGCCGTTATTCGGCAATCATCATTGCGGTTGGCCACAAAGAATTCGTCTCGATGGGTAGCGATGGCATTAGGGCGCTGGGCGAGCCTGGGGCCATCGTCTACGATGTCAAAGGAACACTGCCCGCTGGAACTGCCGACGGCCGGTTGTGATGGAAAACAGATGACCCGGTACGACCAAGTTAAACAATTGCTTCGCCAAAAGCCCCGGACTTGGCTGATCACCGGCGTTGCCGGGTTTATAGGCAGCAACCTGCTTGAGTCGCTGTTGAAGCTGGACCAGAAAGTCGTAGGTCTGGATAACTTCGCCACGGGTCATCAACGAAATCTCGATGAGGTCTCCTCGCTCGTAACCTCTGATCAGTGGTCGCGATTTCACTTCATCGAAGGAGATGTGCGCGAGCTTGAACATTGTACGAGCGCGATGCACTGGGACGAGGCAAGCATTGTCGATCACGTGCTCCACCAGGCAGCTCTTGGCAGCGTTCCCAGGAGCATTGCCGACCCAATATCGACAAACGCTGCAAATGTAACTGGTTTCCTGAATATGCTTGTGGCCGCTCGCGATGCGAAGGTGCGCAGTTTTACCTATGCCGCAAGTAGTAGCACATATGGCGATCATCCCGACCTGCCGAAAGTGGAGGACAGGATTGGGCGCCCTCTTAGCCCCTACGCTGTCACCAAGTATGTCAACGAACTTTATGCGAATGTGTTTGCGCGAAGCTATGGTTTCCGGACAATCGGACTGAGATATTTCAATGTCTTTGGTCCACGACAAGATCCAAATGGAGCTTATGCCGCTGTCATTCCAAAATGGACTTCGAGTTTGATAAACGGAGAGCCCGTATATATTAATGGCGATGGTGACACGAGTCGGGATTTTTGCTTTATCGCGAATGCTGTTCAGGCGAATATTTTGGCGGCCCTGACCGATTCAGATGATGCTCTTAATCAGGTTTATAATGTAGCGGTCGGCAATCGCACGTCGTTGACTGAGTTGCTGGACGCAATTCAGTCCGAGTTGTCGTTGCATGGCCAAATACCCAAAATCGATATTGTCTTCCGTGAATTCCGGCCGGGGGATGTTCGCCATTCGCAAGCCGATATTTCCAAGGCCCAGCGTCTATTGGGATACGTTCCGGAGTACCGCGTTCGCGAAGGTTTGGCAGCAACCATGGGATGGTACCAGTCCAAGCTGACTGCTGAAGTCCTGGACTCTTCGCCGCTTTAATGAAGAAGCAACTGGCAGTCATCGCTGTCCTGACCGCAGCCTCTCAGATCTCTGCCTTCTTCAAGTTGTGGTTTACCGCGCGCATCTTCGGCGTCGGAAGCGAACTTGATGGGTACAATCTAGCCCTCGTGCTGCCGACATTAATCTCGGGTATTGTGGCTGGTTTTTTGCAGACGGGCCTCTTCCCTGTCCGTGCCAAGCTAAAGGTCGCCGGCAATCCAGCGGACGTTGACGCGTTTGAGCGGGCTGTCCTATGGGGCATTGCTTCAGTGGGCGTAGTCTTCACCATTTTGTTGTCGCTTGGGAGTCCTGCTATCGTTCCAGTGCTGGCGGGCAGGGCGCCCGCCACTGTTATCGTCGCGATGGGAACGGCATTTCCCTACCTTACCATTCTTGTGGCGCTAAACATGGCGGGCGATTGCATCGGGTACCTGCTCGCCATGCGGAACCGGTTTGCCATTGCGGCGGCCGCGCCGATCGCAAATGGGATCGTTGGTGGATTACTGCTTGCGTCCTGGCCTCAGGGCGGACTTACGAACTTGGTTTTGGGAACAGTCCTCGGTCTCGCTGTCCAGGTTGGCATTTGCTTATGGGGGCTCAGGTCTGCCGGATTGCACTTGAGCGGCCCGTTTCTCGCCGTTAAACGAATGCGTTCGTTGACGCGAGAAATGCTGTTGTTGGGGGCGTGGATACTGCCCGGCGTCGTTTTTTCCAATCTCACCGTCTCGCTGCCCCCCATCTGGGTTGCCTCGTTTGGAGAGGGAGCGAACTCGGCGTTCGGATACGCTTACCGTTTGCATTCAGCATTGGTGCAGCTGCTTATCATGGCTAGCTCGCCCGTGATTTTGGCTCATTTTGCCGATTTGGTAGCAAATAACGAAATTGCGGCGGTGCGCGCCAGTTTGGGAAAAGCTGCTGCCGCCGCAGCTATACTAGGCGTTCTTGGTATAGTTCTGGTGGGCCTCCTCGGCGCGCCGGTGCTCGGCTTCATATTCAGTGGACGCTTCGACGCCGAGGCAGCTTCGCGCGTAGCCAATCACTGGTGGTGGATGACAACGGGATTGGCATTCCTGATTCTTGGAAATGTTTTTGCGAAATTGTGGCAGTCGCAACAGCGCCCGAAGCAACTCTCGATCATGGCAGGTGTGAGTGTCGTAACCCTAGCCTTGACCTACATGTTGCTGAGGGAGGAATTGGGGGAGTATTCAGTAGCGGCCGCTATGTCCTCTGCCGCGGCGGCTGTAGTTATATTTGGAATTCCCTTTCTTAAAGGGAGCCCGTTTTTGCAGAAGGTTGAGCGTCTAGATGGATAACCGAAAAGAGAACCCTAATAGCATCGAATCTCGTCGAGAAGAGGTCGTTTGTCCGGTGCGCGCGGCTGACCGACCGAAGGCTCTCTTTTGGACCAAAGATTATGTTTTCCATTGCTCCGACGAGAGTCTTAGTCAATCGATGCACCGGCTACAGTTGCGGCTACTTAAGTCCTCGCCTAGCGTGGGAGAACTGAGATTCCGTTTATCCATAGCCGGCGGTGAAAACGTCGTTTCGAAATTTGGTAGGACTCGCGCATACGGCATTGCCGTTGTGGCGGGGGCACGGTGAAACCTCGTATTTTTTATGTCATCGGCTCACTGAATGTGGGCGGTGCTGAACGACACCTTGCGCAGGTCGCGGTTCGCTTAAAGCACCGCGGGTGGGAGCCGGAGGTCGTTGCGCTATCGCCTAGTGGGCCTTTGATCTCGAACCTCAAAGAAGCAAAGGTTCCCGTACATGGGGTGGAGCTGCCCAAATGGGTCGCGGCGGCGATCCGGAATGATCGACTGAGGATCCGTATTGGGCTTTTGGCCACCGCTTTCGTTCTAGTTTTCATGCTTTGGCGGCGAAGACCTCATGCCATACACTTCTTTCTGCCGGCCGCTTATATTGTCGGAGGTCTCGCATCAATGCTGTCCTTTGTACCCGCGCGTATCATGAGTCGGCGCAGCTTGAATGCCTATCAACTTGATCATCCGGTTTTTGCGCGTATTGAGCGTTACCTTCATCCGTGGATGGCGCTGGTCTGCGGCAACTCGCAGGCCATCGTCGCCGAGCTGCGCGATGAAGGAATCGATCCTGCAAAGCTGCGGCTGATCTATAACGGCATTGATACGGAAATCTACGAGCAGTCGTTTGACAGAGATAGCGCACGCAGCGCATTGGGTATTGCAGTCAACGCCACCGTGTTCGTCATTGTGGCCAACCTTATTCCATATAAAGGACACGCCGATTTGATTGTTGCATTTTCTCAGATCAAATCAAGGCTGAGGCATCCTTGGTTTTTGTTTTGTCTTGGACGTGATGACGGAATTGCCGCTCAGTTGCAGTCGCAAATCGACGCGGAGGGGCTACGTGAGAATATCCGGCTTATGGGCGCGCGCTCGGATGTTCCGGACTTCCTCCGGATGGCTGACATTGGGGTTCTTTGCTCACACGAGGAAGGCTTCTCTAATGCCATCCTGGAAGGTATGGCCGCGGGTCTGCCAATGGTGGTGACCGACGTAGGTGGAAACGCGGAGGCTGTTGTTGATGGACAAACGGGTTATGTTGTTCCACCGCATGACTCGGCCGCGCTGGGCGAGGCGCTGCTCAAAATGGCGGATAATTCCAGCCGGACGGCAATGGGCGAGGCGGGCCGGCAACGCACACGCGAACGATTCTCGATGAGCGCCTGCATCGACGCATATGAGGCGCTGTATCGTGAGGTTGGCGCGGGACAACACCCTAACTGATTATGGTGCTTTGAGTGGATAGCGCGTTTGGAGCGATAGGGGTCTTTACGCTCTGCTTTGTGCTATCGGCCCTGTGCGCGACTGTCTTGGCCGAACCTGGCGATCGCAAGGTCTCAGCCCAGTTCGTATTGGCGGGCCTTTTCATGGCCTGTCTCAAGATTTGGCTCATTCGGCAAACCCCGCAATGGCTTGATACACCGCTGGACGCGGTCAAGTATCAGCTCAATGCGGAAGCTTTAACTGCCCACTGGCATGGCGAAGCTGTCAATTCTCAGCTCTATAGGCTCGATGGGCTGACGAAAATCTTTGGTCAGGATCATTGGTCACTAGACGCGTACTTACCCTATTCCTCGGTCTTCGGAACACATGAATGGCTGTATGCCGCTTATCTTGCAGTTTGGGCGCATATCACACCCCATTGGCCGGTTTGGGCGACGTATTCGAATGCTGCCCTGGCGGCCCTCTTTCCCGCTGTGTCCTTTGGAATTGCCCGCGAACTGGGCTCGACAACGAGGATCGCAGCTCTGGGTGGCACCGTTGCTCTGATTGACCCGTCGGCGGCCGTGAATGGTGCGTGGCTGCTGAAGGACACGCTTGCCTGTTGGTGCGTACTTATCGCTATTTGGGCGGCATTGGTCATCCTGCGAAAACCGCGGTTTATGTTGGTGCTTCTCCTCGGGAGCGCGCTTGGAATCCTGGGATCTGTCCGCTTCCTGGGCCTAATGGCAGTGCTTTTGGCCATTCTTGTACTGCTACCGGCGTTGTTGGTAAGGCGCCGTATTCTCACATCGGGGAGTCTTTTGGTCGCATGTCTGTACGGCCTATCTCTTTTCAGTACACTTAACAGTCTGCCTGTCGAAGGTGTTGGTTCAGTCCTCGAGCGCCCGGTCGTTGCGCTCAAAGCAATCCTCTTCGGCCAAGTTGAGACGCTGTCGGTGTCCCGGAGAGCCGACATGGCATCGTCGGCCATTGATGACACGGTGGTCGATTGGTACACCCGCCTGTCCGAATCTCCGCTAAAGGCCTCGGCAACGGCTGCCAGCCGTACGCTATTCGCCCCCTACCCATGGGTGATCATCACTGAGGGGCTGAATTTTCGAAACGGCATCGAACTGTACTATCTTGGTATCGTGCTCTGGATTATCTGCTTGCCCGGGATTTTTTGGGCGATCGTGCAGGCGCTGCGGAATCCGAGCTTTCCTGCGGCTTTTGTCGGGTTGGTGCTTGGGGCTTGCTTGGGAGCCTACGTTATCTTCTATGGAGAGTGGAGCACGCGCCAACGCGTATTCATGCTGCCGGTTTTCTTTGCCCTCGCCGCGATAGGGTGGGTCGATCTGGTTCAGCGTCTTGGGTTTTGGAAAGACCCGGCCGCTTCCGGAGGCTGCGCCGATAAATCGAACCCCCGACTGACAAGAAGATCCTGAATGTGTGGAATCGCAGGCTACCTGGGACGTAGTGTATGGCCGAGTGCCGGGCAGGCCGAGGCAGGTCTCACGCAAATGGCTGCCGTCATCAGGTCTCGGGGGCCCGATGATTTTGGTTTTTGGATCGATGATTCAGCGGCTGTCGGACTGGTTCACCGGCGTCTTTCAATCATCGATCTTTCGCCAGCAGGCCATCAGCCGATGCGCTCTGCGTCGGGACGCTATGTCATCGTTTACAATGGCGAAGTCTACAATCACAAGTCGATGAGGGAAGCGCTGGATGGTTGTGGACGGGCTCCCAACTGGCGGGGCCATTCAGACACGGAGACAATACTTGCCGGATTCGATGCCTGGGGAATCGAGGCAACCCTTGAACGCTGCGTGGGGATGTTTGCCTTTGCCCTATGGGATCGTCAGGATCGCACCCTGACTCTGGCGCGCGATCGGCTGGGCGAGAAACCGCTATACTACGGCTGGCAAGGCAATGGGCCGCGGACCAGTTTTATTTTCGGGTCCGAACTGAAAGCTCTGAAACAGCATCCTCAGTTCGATGGTGCAATAAATAGGGACGCAATTAGTCTGCTGATGCGCCACAACTATATACCGGCGCCCTATTCGATCTATCTGGATATTCTCAAGTTGCCGCCCGGATGCCTGCTGACAGTCAGCCTGGGTGAATACGCTAATCGCCCCCAGCCTCGTCAGTATTGGTCGCTGGCGCATGTGGCCGAAACTGCGCGCGGCGATTTACATCAGGGTACTCCGGACCAGATCGCCGATGAACTCGAAGGACTGCTGAGACAGGTTGTTAGGGGACAGATGATTGCCGACGTTCCGCTCGGCGCGTTCTTGTCCGGTGGCGTTGATTCCTCAACGGTGGTCGCCCTGATGCAAGCTCAGGCGTCGCGGCCCGTCAAAACGTTCACGATTGGATTTGACGAGCGCGGCTATGACGAAGCGGTTCATGCCCGCGAGGTAGCCTCTCACCTGGGTACAGATCACACGGAACTATATGTCAGGCCGGAAGAAGCGATGGCGGTTATTCCCCAACTGCCGACCATCTACGACGAACCATTCTCGGATTCGTCGCAAATACCAACCTTTTTGGTGTCAAGGCTGGCCCGTCAGCACGTCGCGGTGTCCCTGTCCGGTGATGGTGGTGACGAGATCTTTTGCGGCTACACGCGATACCTGGCGGCCTCTTCGGCCTGGAAGAGGCTCTCTTTGCTGCCCGGGCCAATTCGGGGCATTGGGGCGGCTGGGATACGGATGATCCGGCCCGAACACTGGGATCAAGTTGCGCGTTTCCTGCCTGGGCTCAAGAATCGCGCGGCCGGGCGCTTTGGGGACAAAATTCACAAGGCCGCCGGCGTCCTGGCGTGTTCCTCAGTTGATGCCCTGTACATGGGGCTGGTCTCGCATTGGAGTGACCCTCAGTCCCTGGTGTTAGGCGCAATAGAGCCGGCCACACAACTGACCGGCATGGCCCCGAGCTTGGCTGGCTTGACGGCGGTCGAGCGAATGATGGCGCTCGATATGGTGAGCTACCTGCCTGATGACATCCTAACCAAGGTCGACCGGGCGGCGATGAGCGTCAGTCTTGAAACACGAGTTCCCTTTCTGGACCATAGATTAATCGAGTTCGCCTGGCGGTTGCCACAAGAGATGAAATTGCGCGATGGCGAAGGCAAATGGGTTCTGAAAAAAGTATTGTATAAGTACGTGCCGAGATCTCTCATCGAGCGTCCTAAGATGGGATTTGGCGTTCCACTCGACAAATGGTTACGCGGCCCGCTCAAGAAATGGGCCGAAGACCTTCTGAGCGAAGAGCGCCTCCAGCGCGAAGGATACTTCAATGCGTCTAGCGTCCAGCAGAAGTGGCGTGAGCACGTGAGTGGCCAGCGCAATTGGGCATATCACCTTTGGGATGTCCTCATGTTCCAGGCGTGGCGGGACTCTCAGCTTGGCTAAACTGCTGTTTTTAGTCACCGAAGATTGGTACTTCGTGTCGCATCGCCTCGCTTTGGCTGTTGAGGCTGTGCGAAGGGGATACGAAGTGGTGCTTGTCACACGCGTGTCGAGTCATCGTTCTGAAATCGAGCAGTATGGCATTCACGTTGTGCCCTTCAAAACCAATCGGCGGGGCATGAACCCACTCGGGATATTGGGCGAAGCAGTTTCGCTTACCCGTATTTACCGCAAGGAAAAGCCGGATATCCTGCATCATGTCGCACTACGTGCTGTCGTGGTAGGCGGCCTGGCGGCGCACCTATGCGGCATAAGGCGCGTGGTCTCCGCGATCACGGGAATGGGCTTCCTGTTCACGGAGGAGGGGCGCAGGCCGTGGGTTCGCAAGGTAGTCAGCAGGGTGCTCCCCCACGTGCTGTCGCGCGGACTGGTGATTGTACAAAATCCGGATGACGCCAGGCAGCTTTCGTCGTTTGGATTGTGCCCCAACCGTCAACGGCTGATAGCCGGGGCAGGCGTTGACACAACGAAGTTTAGTCCCTCTTTCCGTGAGAATGACCGCCTCGTTGTCATGATGGCCACCCGTCTTTTGTGGGACAAAGGCGTCGGAGAATATGTGGAAGCTGCTCGCATGCTGCGAGACACCGGGGCGAGGTTTGTGCTGGTGGGAATGATCGACACGGATAATCCGGCAGGGGTGTCAGTGGACGAGGTCGACGCCTGGATCAGTGAAGGCGTTATAGAATGGTGGGGGCATCGGCAAGATATGGCTGCCACTCTCGCGCATGCCGATATCTTTTGCCTCCCGTCTTACCGTGAGGGGTTGCCAAAAGCTATTCTTGAGGCGATGGCCTCAGGCATTCCGTGCGTGTCAACTGACGTTCCTGGTTGCAGGGACGTCGTGCGGAACGGCGACACCGGCATTTTGGTGCCTGCCCGGAACGGAGCGGAGTTGGCGGCGGCCATCTCTCGCCTGATTGAGAAGCCCGCGCTGCGGCTGGCGATGGGGGCGAACGGGCGGCAACGCGTTCTCGATGAGTTTTGCGATGAGAAAGTGATCTCCGCCACGCTGAACGTCTATGAGGAGCTGCAGAATTGTGCAGACAGTTGAGTGCGTGCGCCACAAGGTAATCGTGAGAGCGCGCCCGATGGCAATCAATGTTATTGGCGCTGGCTCTGGATGTTGATCGGCATTGCCAATGCATTGATTTATCTATACTCAAGGTCGTTGCTTCGCTGGCGCTTATCGAAACTCATCTATTCAGCTTGGTATCATGAGCAGAGCGCGGCTGACCAGCGTGGTCGATGTAATCGGTAGCAGAGGCTTGTAGGGTTTGAATTGACGAGGTGATGGCCTTCTCTAGGCCAATCTTCTTGGCGTAAAGCCGTCGCGTTGCCGGCAACAGATTGCGCCGGATGTGGCTGGCGTCGCGGTAGAGGAATTCGCCGTTGAGTTCGGTGTCGCACCATTTACCGGTGCATAGAGCGTCGCCTGGAAGAACCGCATCGGTATCGTTGCGCCTCGCCGCTATATTCTGGAATATGTCATAAATTCTGCCTTGGAACGATCTGAAATCAGACGTAGAGACCGTTTCATCGGATCGTCGGCAGTGGCGTCGAAGTAGATGATTGTAATTCGACGTCGCGCAAGGAACAGGGTCTGAATGCAACTGTGGCACGTCTGCTATGAGAATGA
>Ga0209915_1003524_pt1 | contig 13091 bp, 13 predicted proteins | sample ThiBiot_750_plan_FD_183952 | JGI IMG/M metagenome (GOLD analysis project Ga0209915, IMG submission 183952) | Wastewater bioreactor microbial communities from Cape Town, South Africa - Thiocy_cont_750_plan (SPAdes) | ecosystem: Engineered > Bioreactor > Thiocyanate-remediating > Anaerobic-Aerobic... | reverse complement strand
CTCGGCGTGGTGTTCCAGGCACGCACGCTCGACCTCGACATCTCGGTGCGCGACAACCTGCTCTATCACGCCGCCCTGCATGGCATCGGGCGGCGGGAGGCGCGGGCCCGCGCCGCCGACGTGCTCGCCGAGGTGGAGCTTGCCGAGCGCGAACGTGATTCGGTGCGCCAGCTCTCCGGCGGGCAGATGCGCCGGGTCGAGATCGCGCGCGCGCTGCTGCACCGCCCGCGCCTGCTGGTGGTCGACGAGCCGACGGTCGGCCTCGACGTCGCCTCCAAATCGGTGATCGTCACCCATGTCCGCCGGCTGGTCGCCGAGCGCGGCGTCGCCGTGCTGTGGGCGACGCACCTGCTCGACGAAGTGGCGGCGGAGGACGACGTGTTCGTGCTGCATCGCGGCCGGATCGTGGCCGACGGCACCGCGACGACGCTGATCGCGCAAACCGGCGCCGCCGACCTGCGCAGCGCCTTCAGCTCCCTCGTTGGCCCCGCGCCGGAGGAGCCGGCATGAGCAGCACCGTCGCCACGCGCCGCGGCTTCACGCCGGGGCAGTACCTGATCTGCCTCAGCGGCATCGTCTGGCGCGAGGCGCTGCGCTTCACCCGCCAGCGCGAGCGCTTCGTCTCCGCCCTCGTGCGCCCGCTGGTGTGGCTGTTCATCTTCGCCGCCGGATTCCGCCAGATCCTCGGCGTCTCCATCATCCCGCCGTACCAGACCTACGTGCTGTACGAGGTCTATGTCACGCCCGGGCTGATGGCGATGATTCAACTCTTCAACGGCATGCAGTCCTCGCTCTCGATGGTCTACGACCGCGAGATGGGCAACATGCGCATGCTGCTGGTGAGCCCGTTCCCGCGCGCCTTCCTGCTGATCTCCAAGCTGCTGGCCAGCACGGCCGTATCGGTGCTGCAGGTGTACGCCTATCTGGTGGTGGCGTGGCTCTGGGGTGTCGACCTGCCGCCCTGGGGCTGGCTCACCGTGCTGCCGGCGCTGGCGCTGGCCGGGTTCATGCTGGGCGCGCTGGGCATGCTGCTCTCCTCGGCGATCCGCCAGCTCGAGAACTTTGCCGGGGTGATGAACTTCGTCATCTTCCCGATGTTCTTCGCCTCCTCGGCGCTCTACCCGCTGTGGCTGGTGGAGCAGTCGAGCCCGGTCGTCTACACGATCTGCCGCCTGAACCCGTTCACCTATGCGGTCGAGCTGATCCGCTTCGCGCTCTACATGGAGATCGACTGGGTCTCGCTCGCGGTGGTGGCCGGGATGACGGTGGTGTTCACGCTCGGCGCCATCCTCGCCTACGACCCCTCGCGCGGGCTGATCGCGCGGCGCGGCGGGGGACCGGGTTGAGAGCCACCGCCCTCTGCGGCGCGGCGCTGCTGCTGACCACCGCGGCGGCACAGGCGGCGCCGCCGGTGCGTGATCCCGACTGGCCCTGCGCGCAGATCAAGGTGCCGCTGCTCTCGATCGGCCAGGTCTGGACCGGCCCGCCGATCGACGCCCATCTGACCACCTGGGCGAACGATCCCGTGATCGCCGACCTCACGCGCCAGATCACGCAGCGGCGCCTGCCGATCGCTGACGCGGAGCAGGCGATCCGCACCTTCGCCGCCGCCGCCGGGACGGAAAAGCAGGCGCGGCTGCTCGCGCTCGCCGCGGGCGTGTTCAGCACGCTGGACCTCCAGCGCGGCCAGGTCATTGCCGGGCTCGACCGCTTCGGCCGGCGGCAGAAGCAGCTCGCGGCCCAGCTCCGCGACGACCTTGCAAAGGTTCGCGACACATCGGCCGACGCCGATGCCGCGGCTCCGCAACGCGAGCTTGCCCAGCGGCTGGAGTGGGAGACGCGGCTGTTCCAGCAGCGCCAGCAGACCGTGAGCTCCGTCTGCGACGTCCCCAACCTGATCGAGCAGCGGCTCTACGCGCTCATGCGGGCGATCCAGGCGGCGCTGGGCTGAGCGGCGCGGCGCCGCTCTCAGCGCACGTTCCCTTCAATCCACGCCAGCACGGGCGGCCTGCGCGGCTGCCAGCCGAGCTGGCGCGCCCGCGGGCCGCGCACGCGGCAGTTCGAGCCCAGGGTATGGACCGCGCGTGCCAGGCCCCATTCGGCCGCCGCTTCCTCGACCGGCCAGGGTTCCGGCCCGGCGACGCCGAGCGCGTGCGCGATCGCCGCCGCCATGTCGCGGAACGACGCCTCGCCGTTCTCGACGAACATGAAGGCGCCGTGCGGCGCTTTCACGAGTGCCAAGCGGTAGAGGTCGACCATGTCCTCGACATGCACGGTCGACCAGATGTTGAGCCCGCGCCCGACATGCCGCGCGACGCCGCTCTTGCGCGCCTGCGCCACCAGCATCGGAACCTGGATGCTGTCGCGGTGGGGACCGAGGCCGTCGCCGTAGATCAGCGTGTTGCACAGCACCGCCGCGCGCACGCCGCTGGCCCCCGCCGCCACCACCAGCCGGTCGATCGCGACCCGCGCGGCCCGCTCGGGAACCGGCGCGGGGCGGTGATCGTCATCGAAGATCGCGAGCGACGCCACATCGCCGCACGCATTGTCGGCGACGATGCTCGACCCGCTCGTGTGCAGGAAAACCTTGTCCGTGCCGCGCAGGCCCTCGAGCAGCGCCTCCACCGCCGGGCGATGGTCGCTGCTGGCCGCGTTCACCACGGCGTCGGCGCCGCGCGCCTCTTCGAGCAGCAGCGCCCGATCATCGAGGCTGCCCGCGACCGGCTCGATGCCGAGCGCGCGCACCGCCGCTTCCTTCTCCGCACTGCGCACGAGGCCGCGCACCACGTGTCCGTCGCGCGCCAGGCTCGCGGCGACCGAGCCGCCGATATACCCGCTCGCTCCCGTCACGAAGACGCGCATGGTTCCTCACCCGCCGGCTATCCGTCGAGGATAGCACGCCTCACTGCGCCTCGCTCACGTCCGGCCGCGGCTCGGGCGTGCGCTTCTCCAGCGGCAGGCCGGCGGCCGCCCAGCCGTCGGTCCCCTCCGGATACCACGCGACCTTCGGGCAGCCGAGCGCCAGCGCCCGCTTCGCCGCGTTCCACGAATGCCAGCACGCCGGCCGGCAATAGAACACGAGGAGCTTGTCGCGCCGCGGTGCCAGTTCGTGCACGAACCAGTCCTGCATCACCGGGGCGAGCGCGCCGTAACCGACATCGGGCAGCCAGATGCTGCCGGGGATGTCGAAGCGCGGCTGCGGGCGCCAGATCGTGCCGGCGGGCAACCCGGTTGGGCGTGGCGGCTGCGGCAGCACGTCGATGAACACGGCGGCGTGGTCCTGCCACAGCGCCCGCGCCGCCGCCGTGGTCAGCACGCGACCGCCGGCGAGCGTGGCCGGCGTCGGCGCGCGGTAGTCCTTCATGCGATAGCCCGACGGCTCCGGCGCCCCGGCGCCCGCCGTGGCGAGGACAGGCAGGAGCAGCAGGAAGCGGCGCGATGTCGCCGTGCCGTCCCATGCTGCTGCCCGCAGGCTCATTCGGCGGACTCGAGAAGCTCCAGCGGCGTGGCCGGGGGTGCCGACAGCACGATGCGAAAGATATCGGCGAGCAGCAGCGGCTCGGACATCTGCCGCGCCAGGTCCGCGATCCGCTGCCGCAGCGCCGCCACCGTCTCGGGGTGCTTCTGCGACAGATCCACCTTCTCCGAGGGGTCCGCCGCCACGTCGAACAGCTCCATCCGCCCCGGCAGCAGGCCGGTCCAGACCAGCTTCCAGTCGTCCCGGCGCACCGCGCCCAGGAAGGGATCGACGTTGTAGACGATCTCCCGCCGCGGCGACGGCGCGCCGGTGCTGATGGTGCGCCACACATCCATGCCGTCCAGCGGCTTGCTCCCCGCCGTGGTGCCGCCCGCAAGCCCGACCAGGGTCGGATACATGTCCACCACATGCATCATGCCGCCGACCTTTCCCGGCCCGATCCGGCCTGGCCAGTTGGCGATCGCCACGACGCGCGTGCCACCCTCGTAGAGCGTGCCCTTGCCGTCGCGATAGGGGCCGTTGTCGGGCGGCAGTTCGCCCTTCACCACCGATTCGCCGGTGAGCTTCGCCGAACGGGTGCCGCCGTTGTCGCTGTGAAAGACGATCAGCGTGTTCCGCCGCATTCCCTTCGCATCGAGGGCCGTGACCACGCGACCGACCTGCTCGTCCATCGCCGTGATCATCGCCGCATAGGCGCGGCGGAGGGGATCGGCGATGTGCGGATAGCGGTCGAGATACTCCTGGGGGGCCGCATACGGCGTGTGCGGCGCGGTGAACGCGAGATAGAGGAACAGCGGCTTCTTCGTATCGTGCGCGCCGATCAGCCGCACCGCCTCGTCGCCGAACAGCGTCGTGTCGTAGCCCGGCTCCGCGAGCGGCGCGTTGTCCCGGTACCAGTCGCCCACGCCGTGCGCGGTGTGCTTGAAATGATCGATCTCGCCCACGAGGGCGCCGTAGAAGTGATCGAACCCGCGCTGCCGTGGCCAGTATTTCCGGTCGGCATGGCCAAGATGCCATTTGCCGATCAGCGCCGTCTCATATCCCGCCGCGTGCAGCGCCTGCGGCAACAGCCATTCGTCGGTCGCGAGCCCGTAGCGGCCGCCCGAGGGGATCACCCCGGTCTGCAGCCCGTAGCGCAGCGGGTAGCGGCCGGTGAGCAGTGCCGCGCGCGTCGGCGTGCACATCGGCTGCACGTAGAATGCTTCGAGCTCGGCGCCCGTCGCGGCGAGCTGGTCGAGATTCGGCGTTGCGATGTCCGAGCCGTGGAAGCCGACATCCTTCCAGCCGAGATCGTCGGCGAGGATGTAGACGATGTTGGGGGCTAGGGCCGGTTCGGCCGCGCTGGCCCACGTGACGGTTCCGGGTCCGGCCTCGGTCAGCAGCCCCGCGAGTGCCGCGCTGCCCGCGAGCAGAACGCTGCGCCGGCCTGGCGCATCGGAATCGCCCTCACCGGCCACGCCGCGTGAGCCACCTTCACCGTTCATCCGCCTCTCCCGGACCGCCCCCTGGCGTGCGACCTTACACTCGTCGCCTTGTCGCAGCCATCTCCCGCCGCGGGCCGGCGCGAGCCATATCAGGGCGCGAGCGGCTTGCCGTCCTCGTCGAGCAGCGGCACGCCGTAGCCGGCCAGGATCTTGTTGATGGCATCCTGGTTCTCGCGGATCAGCTTGTTCAGCGTCCGCTTCCAGTCCTGGTCGCTGTGGCGCACGCCCATGGAGATGCGGAAATCCATCGGCACGCCGTGCTCCTTCAGCAGCGGCGTCACGCTCAGGTTGGCGCCCGGCTGCTTCGCGTAGTAGCCGGCCAGCGGGCCCCACAGCACGGCGGCGTCGATCCGGTCGGCGAGCAAATCGCCGATCATGCTTTTCGCCGGCGCTTCCACGCGCGTATCGACGGTCAGCGGATAGGGCTTCGCCTTGTCCATCAGCCCGTCCATGACCATCAGCGTGGCCGGCGGCGTGCGTGCGATGACGCCAAGCCGCTTGTCCTTCAGCCGCGGATCCTCGAGCGTCGTGACACTGTCGAGCCCGCGCCCCGGTTTGAACACGAGCGCGTAGCTCGTGCGATAGTACGGGTTGGTGGTCTGCACGATGTCGTCGCCCTGCACGACACCCATCACCACGTCGCAGCGAAACGCGTTCAGCGTATTGCGATAGAACCCGATCACCTGCGGAAAGTAGGTGTAGGCCACCGGCCGGCCGAGTTTCCGGGCAAGCAGTTCGGCGATCTTGTTCTCGAAACCCTCGCGCGCCTGGTCGGAGAACGGCAGGTCACGCGGATCGGCGCAGACGCGCAGCGTGTGCGGATCGACGAGCTCGATCGAACCGCCGAGCCCCGGCGCCTGCGCACGTGCGCCCGTTGCCGGCAGGGCCGCGAGGAGGACGGCGCCAAGGACCGCGAGGAGTGCGCGCGCGCTCATCCCATGCACTGGTCCTCGGCCTTGCTGAAGCCTGCGGGCTTGGGCGCGTGCTTCTCCGGCCGGCCACGGGGCACCGCGTCGTCGGCGCGGGCGCGCAGATAGATATAGATCGCGTCGATGTAGCACATGACGTTCTTGTTGTCGCCGAACGTCGGCATCACCAGCGTCTGCGCCGCGTTCACGTCCTTCTTGCCGCTGGCGACGATGCCGAGGAACTCGCCGTAGGACAGGCGCTTCAGCGATGTGGCCAGCGCCGGGCCGTAGCTCGAGCCCAGCCCATCCGGGCCGTGGCAGGGCATGCAGTTGGCCGTGTAACGGATATAGCCGGAGAACGTATAGTAGTCGACGGTCCCGTCAGGTTTGATACTGAATGTTGGGTTGCCGCTCTTGTCCACATACTTGCCGTCATCGGAAGAAACCGCCTTGGGATCGCCGGTGCCGTCGGTCCCGGGCTTCTGGTCCTGTGCCACGGCCAGGCCCACCGTGAGCAGCAATGCGACGCCGGAGAGCCCGGCGAGACGGAGCGGAATCCGCAATGTTCGTTTCCCTCGTTGCGAAGATAAGGACAGGCCGGCGCGCCGGTGCCGCGGCACGCCGGCCTGCACCCTACCAGCCGCTCACTGCGGCAGCGTGAACACGGTGAGCTGACCGCCGAGGGCCGTATAGTTGCTCAGTGCAGCATAGCCGCCGACCGCGCCCAGCCCGTCATTGGGCTTGGTCAATCCGGCCGCCAGCCCGATCCCGGCCCAGCCGCCGACGCCCGACAGCACCGCGACATACTGCTTGCCGCCGTGCGTGTACGTCATGACGTTGCCGATGATGCCGGACGGGGTCTTGAACTTGTACAGCTCCTTGCCCGTCTTGGCGTCCACCGCCTTCAGGTAGCCTTCCAGGGTGCCGTAGAACACTACGCCGCCCTTGGTCGCGAGGGCGCCGCCCCAGGCCGAGAACAGCTCCGGATTCGACCACACGATCTTGCCCTTGGTGGCGTCCCAGGCAATGAAGTTGCCCATGTTGGTGTCGCCCTTCGGCGGATACATGGACAGCGTTGCACCGACATAGGGCTGGCCCGCGGTGTAGGACACGCGGAACGGCTCGTAGTCCATGCACACGTGGTTGGTCGGCACGTAGAACAGCCCGGTCTCCGGCGAGTAGGCCGCCGGCTGCTCGTCCTTGGTGCCGAGCGCGGCCGGGCAGATATTGGTCGTGTTGACGTCCTCGCCGCCGTGCTCGGTCGAGTATTTCTGTACGACCTTCGGCCGGCCATAGGTCGGGCTCGACGGGTTCATGTCGACCTCGGTGGCCCAGTTGACCGCCGGATCGTATTTCTGCGCCACCAGCAGCGCGCCGGTCTCGCGGTTCAGCGTGTAGGCAAAGCCGTTGCGGTCGAAGTGAACCAGCAGCGGCGTCATCTTCCCGTCGATATTCTGGTCGACCAGGATCATCTCGTTGATGCCGTCATAGTCCCACTGGTCGTGCGGGGTCATCTGATAGACCCACTTCGCCATGCCGGTGTCGGCATCGCGGGCGAAGATCGTCATCGACCACTTGTTGTCGCCAGGCCGCTGGCCCGGGTTCCAGGTCGAGGGATTGCCCGACCCGTAGTAGATCAGGTTCAGCTTCGGGTCGTAGCCGTACCAGCCCCAGGTGGCACCGCCGCCGATCTTCCACTGGTCGCCCTTCCAGGTCTTGAGCGACGAGTTCTCGCCGATCGGCTTGCCGAGATCGGTGGTCTTGTTCGGGTCGACCAGCATGTCCTTGTCCGGGCCCATCGAATAGGCGCGCCAGACTTCCTTGCCGTCCTTGATCGCGTAGGCCGCGACCCAGCCGCGCACGCCGAACTCGCCGCCGGAGACGCCGACATAGACCTTGTCGCGCATCACGAACGGCGCATCGGTGCCGGTCGCGCCCTTGCTCGGATCATCGGTCTTCACTGACCACTCGACCTTGCCGGTCTTGGCGTCGAGCGCGACCAGCGTGGTGTCCGCCTGGTGCAGAAACACCTTGCCGTCGCCGAAGGCGAGGCCGCGATTGACGGTGTCGCAGCACATCACCGGGATGACGTTCGGATCCTGCTTGGGCTCGTATTTCCAGAGGATCCTGCCGTCGTTGTTGAGATCGAGCGCGTAGACGATGTTCGGGAACGGCGTGTGCACGTACATCGTGTCGCCGATCACCAGCGGCGCGCCTTCATGGCCGCGCAGCACGCCGGTGGAGAACGTCCATGCCACCTGGAGCTTGCCGACATTGCTGGCGTTGATCTGGTCGAGCGGCGAATAGCGCTGCAGGTCGAAGGTCCGGCCGGGCGCTGCCCACTCGCCAGGGTTCGCGATTGCCTTGTCCAGGTCCGCCTGCGCCATCGCGCCGGTGGCGATCAGGGCCGACGACAGGAAGACGCCCGTTGCCAGCACCCGTTTGAATGATGTCATTCGCATGTATCCTCCCGTTGCGCCGCTTTCTGACGACACGCCGTAGCGCACGGCCGGTGCTCACAATGAGCTGGCCGCAGACAGTTCGGTCGGGAATTCGGTCTTCCGGCAGCGTGTCACGACGGCCACCCTGCCTGCGCGGTGTCCCGGGCATCCCGGGGCCGTCTTGATCGGCATTAAGGCGGTCGCCTCCGAAGGCCTACCCGCCCTCCCATCGTGCGGATAGCCTTGAAGCCGGAGCCGAACGGGAGGCTAGGCCGGGGCTTTGCACTCCGCAATAGTCTTCTGGGTATGATTCCGCGCCTTTCCAGGGATAGATGGCGGGGTTGGTCGGGAAAATCCGGTTGAAGCGAGACCGATGCCACTCGATGCCGGGCGGCGTTTGATGCTGCCGGCGCCGTCGTCCTGCTGTGCTCCCGTGGCCGTGCCGCTGGCCCGCCCGCAGCGGGCGGCGATCGGGCGCCGGCGGCTATGCTGCACCGCGGTCAGCCTGCTTCTCGGCGCCGCGGGCCCGGACGCGGCCTTCGCGCTCGACGCGGTGGCCCCCGGGGTATGGGTGCATTTCGGCCAGATCGCCCTGGTGACGCCGCAGGATGCGGGCGACATCGCGAATCTCGGCGTGATCGTGGGCGCGGAGGCCGCGGCGGTGATCGATACCGGCGGCAGCCCCGCGGTCGGCCGCCGCCTGCTCGCCGCCGTGCGCCAGGTCACCGACCGGCCGCTGCGCTACGTGATCAACACCCATCTCCATCCCGACCACGTCTTCGGCAACGCCGCCTTCGCGGCGACCGGCGCCGCGTTCGTGGGCCATCACCGCCTGCCGCAGGCCCTGGCCGAGCGCGGGCCGTACTACCTCCGCTCCTACCGCGATCAGCTCGGCCCGGCGGCGATCGCCGAGGTGCGGATCATCCCGCCGAGCGTGCTGGTGCGCGAGAGGGCCATGCTCGACCTCGGCGGCCGCGTGCTGCACCTCGCGGCCGCGGGCGTTGCGGCCCACAGCAGCTGCGACCTCACCGTCCTGGATGCGGCGAGTGGCACGCTGTTCACCGGCGACCTGCTGTTCAGCCGGCATGTGCCGGTGCTGGACGGCAGCCTGAAGGGCTGGCTCTCGCTGCTGCCCGGCCTCGCCGCAACCCGGGCCCGGCGCGCCGTGCCCGGCCATGGCGGCGCGGTCCTGCCCTGGCCGGCGGGTCTCGATGACGAGCGGCGCTACCTCGCCACGCTGGCGGCGGATGCCCGCCGCCTGATCGCCGCCGGCGTGCCGCTTGCCCAGGCGGTGCCGCAGATCGGTGCTTCCGAGCGGGGGCGCTGGGCGCTGTTCGACGACTACGCCCCCCGCGACGCCACCGTTGCCTACAGCGAGCTGGAGTGGGAGTGAAAAGGCGTCCGCCAGGCATATATGCCTCCCGGGATGTGCCTCACGGCCGCGCCAAGGGAGGAAGACCCATGCCGACACGGCGTGACGTTTTTTCAGCGGGGCTGGCCACGGCCGCGCTGCTCGCCGCCCAGCGCCCCCGCCACGCGGCGGCAGCCGCCGATGATCCCTGGCCCGCGCTCGCCAGCCAGATCTTCGAGGGCCGCCGGCTTGGCGACGGCAGCGCGCTGGTCGCGATCGACGCGCCCTACCGGGCCGAGGATGCGGCGATCGTGCCGATCGCGCTGCGTCTGCTCGCCCCGCCGCCGGCCGGCCGGATCGGCAAGATCACCCTGGTCATCGACCAGAACCCCTCGCCGCTCGCGGCAACCCTGGAGCTGGGGGCGCAGAGCGGCATCGACCGCATCGCTACCCGCGTTCGTGTGGAATCCTACACCAACATCCACGCCGTGGCCGAAACCGACGCCGATGCGCTCTACGCCACCGCTCGCTTCATCAAGGCCTCCGGCGGCTGTTCAGCGCCGATGAGCACGGTCACCGCCGATGCGATCCCGCTCGGCACGATGCGCTGGCGCCTGTTCCCGCCGAGCGCGGAGGATCAGGCGGCCGGGCTGCGCGAGGCGGAGATCATGGTCCGTCACCCGAACAACTCGGGGATGCAGATGAACCAGCTGACCCATCTCTACATCCCCGCGCATTTCCTGAAGCTGTTGCGCATCTGGCAGGGCGATGCGCCGCTGCTGGCGGTCGCGGGCGGGATTTCGCTGTCGGAGAACCCGAGTTTCCGCTTCCGCTTCCGCCCGCAGGGCGATGCGCCCATCCGGGCCGAGGCCGTGGACAGCAAGGATGCGACGTTCCGTGCCGAGTGGCCGCTCAGCGCCTAGAATCGATGACCCGTTCCGCACTGAACCGTCGCTTCGTCGCGTGAGCGGCACTTTCGGCAGTCCCGCTCTAGAAGCAGCGCACTTCGGCTTCGGCCTGCGCCTCCTCGAGCCGGCGAACGGTGTCGTTGGTCGAGCGCGTGTGAAATGTCTGCGCGAGATAGCCGCCGGAGAGCTGGCGCATGCGCAGCACCGTGTCCGCCGCCTCGTACGCGCTGTAGGGCAGCAGCGAGGCGATGACGTCGATCGCGCAGGAGCAGTGCTGCAGCGCCTCCTGGCTGCCGCCGTTGACGGTCATGCAGGCGAACACGTAATCGGCCCGCGCGGCTGTCGGGTAGTCGCTGCTGGCCGCGCCGGCCGGCGCGGCATGCAGTGCGGGCAGCAGCAGCCAGAGCAGCGCAAGGGGGAGAAGACGTCTCATGCAGAGGCTCCTGGGCGAAGCATCGACGGGGCAGCCTAGCGCGCCTGCGATGCTTGCACGACGCCCCCTGCTCGGCGCGGCGCTTGCCGGCCTGATCGCCGGCCCCGCCCGTGCCGCGGCACTGCCGCCGCTGCGCCTCGGCGTGTTGCAATTCGGCACGATTCAGTGGCTCGCGGAGACCATCCGCCGCCGCGACCTCGACACCGCGCGCGGCTTCGCGCTCTCCCAGGTCCGGCTGGCGAACACCGAGGCCGGGCGCGTGGCGCTGATGGCCGGGGCCGCCGATGTCGTGGTCTCCGACTGGCTGTTCGTGGCCATGCAGCGTGCCCACGGCACCAAGCTGAGCTTCGTGCCGCTCTCGGCGGCGACCGGCGCGGTGATGACCCGCAGCGATCTCCTGATTCAGAAACTGCGCGACCTCGCCGGCCACCGCCTGGGCGTGGCCGGCGGCCCCGCGGACAAGTCCTGGATCCTGGTGCAGGCGGCGGGCCGCCAGCAGGGGATCGACCTCGTCAACGCCGCCGACGTGATCTTCGGAGCGCCGCCGCTGCTGGAGGCGAAGCTGCTGCAGGGCGAGCTGGATGCCGTGCTGACCTACTGGAACTTTGCCGCCCGCCTGCAGGCGGCGGGTGCGCGTCAGGCGATCTCGGTCAGCGACTGTCTTCAGATCCTCGGCCTGCCGGCGCGCCTCGCGCTGGTCGGGTTCGTCTTTCACAGCGCCTGGGCCGAGGCCAACCGCCGCGCTTTCGAGGGCTTCCTCGCTGCGGCGGCAGCCGCCGAGGACCTGCTCGCGACCTCCGACCCCGCCTGGGCGGCGATCCGGCCGCTGACCGGTGCCGCAGACAATCCGTCCCTGCTGGCAGGGCTCAGGTCCCGTTTCACCGAAGGGCGCCTTTCGCCCGCCGACCGTGCCGAGACCGAGCGCACCGCGCCGCTTCTGCTCGCAATTCTGGGAACGATCGGCGGAACCCACGTGACGGGAGGTCTGGCGTCGTTGCCGGAAGGGGTGTTCTGGCACGAGCGGAATGGTGCCTAGACTCGCGTTTCCGGCGCGCGCAGAGCGGCTGCTCTCGCTTCTCGGCTTCTTTGCGCTCTGGTGGCTTGCTGCCGCGCTCGCTGCCGACCCGCGGCTGCTGCCCGGGCCGCAGGCCGTGCTCGCCGTGATCTGGCAGGGCGTGCTCAGCGGTGAAATGACGGGCAATATCGGCATCACCCTCGCGCGCGTCGCCGCCGCCTTCGTGCTGTCGATGCTGGTCGGCAGCGTGCTCGGCGTGTTCGCCGGCCGCTCGCGCCGGGCGGATGCGCTGCTTGATCCCTGGATCATCATCACGCTCAACCTGCCGGCGCTGGTCGTGATCGTGCTCGCCTATGTCTGGGTGGGGCTGAACGAGACGGCGGCGATTCTTGCTGTTGCGATCGTCAAGGTGCCGACCGTGGTGGTCACCGTGCGCGAGGGCGCGCGGGCGCTCGACCCGGGGCTCGACGAGCTTGCAGCCGTCTATCACCTGCCGCGGCTGCGCCGGCTGCAGCGGATCGTGGCGCCGCAACTGGCACCCTACATCGCTGCCGCCGGACGCAGCGGGCTCGCGATCACGTGGAAGATCGTGCTGATCGTCGAGCTGCTCGGCCGCCCGAACGGTGTCGGCTATGCGCTGAACCTGTTCTTTCAGAACTTCGACGTCGCCGGCATCCTGGCTTACGGGCTTGCCTTCGCGGCAATCATGCTGGCAATCGAGACCACTCTGTTGCAGCCCTGGGAGCGGCGAGCCCATGCGTGGCGACGCGGCGCTTGAGCTGCGCATCATCGAGAAGGTTTTCGGCGGGCAGCCGGTACTGCGCGATGTCGGTTTCGTCGCGGGACCGGGTGAGATCCTGGCGCTGTTCGGCCCGTCCGGTGCCGGCAAAAGCACGACGCTGCGCATCGCGCTCGGCCTTGACCGCGACTTCATCGGCCATGTCCGCCGACCCGATGCCCGGCTCGGCGTGATGTTTCAGGAGCCGCGGCTGCTGCCGTGGCTCAGTGTCGCCAACAATCTTCGCCTGGTCGCACGCGACGATGTCAGCGACGAAAAGATCGCGACCCTGCTC
>Ga0209915_1003518_pt1 | contig 13118 bp, 12 predicted proteins | sample ThiBiot_750_plan_FD_183952 | JGI IMG/M metagenome (GOLD analysis project Ga0209915, IMG submission 183952) | Wastewater bioreactor microbial communities from Cape Town, South Africa - Thiocy_cont_750_plan (SPAdes) | ecosystem: Engineered > Bioreactor > Thiocyanate-remediating > Anaerobic-Aerobic... | reverse complement strand
ATCCAAAAAAAAATTCGATTAGATTATTTTACAACATTGATATCTGAAATTACCTGTAAGATCATATCGCAAGCCTTCGATAGCCCCAGATTGGCAAACTCGAAATGACTCAATTGATTGCTTGCAATCTCAAGCAGATACAGCTCATGTCGGAAGAGCAACAACATCACTTTCTCTCGTTGCATGAAGATTTGTTTCCTGCATAGCGAAGTACTATCCAAAGGTATCCTCTCGATCGCCTCTGGTTCTTTTTCTTGTTGCGATTGTTGTTCGTCCCTGTGAAAGCCAGGTAGGGGTACCACCAGAATCTCCTTACGTGCTGGCACATATATCTTGTGACCGACCGATTCCATCGCACCAAAGGCTGATGATAAAAAACATTAAACCAAATTCATTATTTGTTGGAATCTTACGGCGACGCTTGCGCTGATATCTTTGTGATGGTTCCTCCGGTGGTTGACAGAGCGCAATCGAGTAGTAGACGAGATGCTGCGGAGAGCGAGAGAACATATGCTTGCTTGCAAAATCAGCAAGCGGTTGCCATGCCCTGCATACCAAGCCAACAGCAAGTACATCCCGTGGCTCCAGAAAGCTTATTATGTCGCACATAACATCATCATTTAACGCGTTCACGATATTCGCTGGTTGATTATTTGCTTCCCCCTTGCGGACTTCATCACTCTCCTTGTTTTCTTGCTGGCGCCTCTCACGGAGTCGTTGCCTAAAGCCCTTTGCAAACATGCTCCTTTTTGAAAGTGCTCCCCCTTCGCGGAAATTAGCAACAGAAACACGGTTGGCAATCTCAATGCTGATCAGCATCGATCCAGAGCGATTGATGGGCCCTCAAAGCTGTAAGTCAGTGCATTCAATACTGAGTTCGCTCGGACTCACGCTTGCATGAATCACCTTCAATTGGATCCAATTTCATTCCCCCCGGTAATCTTGCGTAAGCTGAGGCTGTGGGAGACTGTAGTCGGCCACTACAACAATCTCCTGAGATTGAGATTAGAGGCAGCGGAAACGAAACGCAGAGGTGAGGTTGGCGTAGCAAGCAATGTGATCAGCGTGAATCCGCTCAATCACGACCTCAGTTAAGTTAGCGGTGATGGCTTGCCAGAACTTCGAAGCACTGCGCTTGCCATGGTTGATAACGGAACGGACAACGAGCGTACAAAGGGAAGTGATGGATGTCAATGAGACCCCACGGGAGATCTCCCGCCAAAGTTTAGTTCTATGCGCAGTCTAAATCGGAGAGTATGCTAGGTTAGAACCATGATAGATGATAACGCTGCTGCGGGGACTCTTGAGACAACCACCTTGGTAGTTCGTCCTTCCTTGTAATGGGAACAGCATCAATGTAGGCAATGGCGATTGGAAACCACCTCAGAAGAAGGATAATTTAAATCTACCTTTACTTTGCGAATCAAAGTCTTCAACTATTCCCCGAGCAACCAAAACATAACACTGGAGTACTCCCTAATAATAGCATAATTATTACCTACGTAATGAAATTGGGCTGTGCCCTGTTTCAGCTTTGCCATGACGTTCTTCAACAAAGACATGAGAGAAACAGAGGCACCTGGTCGTGACACCACCTCCAACTCTTGGTGGCTCATTCACAACCAACTCTCACCGCGGGAAAGGGAGCAGGAGGGGAACTGTATGATGTCTCCCCGCGATCAGGAACAACTTGAAAAAACACAGTCGCAGATGAGGAATCTACGAGAACGAAAGAAGAAAGATGAGATCGAACGAACGCAGCGATTGCAGAAGCGGCTGTTGGAGAGGGACAAATGCGAAGGGTTCTTGGGAGAATTTTCAATGTCATGCAACAGCCACAACACGAAAAAGAAGAGAAAGAACTCGACCCTCGATGGGGAAGCCAGCAACAAAGCCCCCATCAATAAGGCGCCATTTCAACCTTCACTTGCCTTCATTGCGGAGTGACTTGCATGGTGAGAGTAAGGATGGACGGCGCAATTTCAAAGAAATATGTATCATATTGTTTGTTTTATGATTGGTCATACAATTTTCCAAGAAGTGAATAAAATCAAAGTCAGCACCCTAGAAACCGTTGTTGGAGACATGTTGCTCTCGTCAGGCGCCAACGAACGAGGCGAGAGCAACTACGAAGGATGCAGCAGGGGTCTGAAGGTGCGAGAGAAAGCGTGGCGAAGGAGCTTATGACTTCTGAGAAGAGCTATGTGGATAATCTGGAGCTCTGTCTCACAGCCTTTTTTCTTCCAATGAAAGAGAAGGCAATCAACAATCGAAACACTAAACGGCCTCGAAAGAAGGAACCCTTCGTCACTGTGGAGGAAATTGATCTCATCTTCTCGTCTATGTTCAAGTTGTTTCACCTCCACAAGCCACTCCTTGCGAAACTACAAAGAGCAACACAATGGGGACCTGATTCGAAAATAGCCGACATCTTTTTAACCCTTGAGGTTTGTATTTTACGATCTTTGTTTGCTTGATGTCTAACACTCACCAAAGGAGGAATTCTTTACTGAGTATGCACGATACGCAAATTCCTTTCCTGGGTCATCGCAGTTACTGTTCAGTTGCAGGTCGCGAAAAGAATTCAGACCATTCGTTGAAAGAATCGAGTTTTCAACAGGCTTCAGCCTACCAAGCTTCCTCATTCAACCCATTCAGAGGTAAAATTTTCAAAAATTGTACCAAGTATTTCGCTTTTCAGTAATTGCAATTGAAACAGATTGCCTCGCTACGAGCTGTTGTTGAAGGAGTTACTCAAAAACACTCCAGAACAGACCCTGGATTACTCTGCGGTATCCCAAGCTATCGAGTTGATGCAAATCAATACAAGGAAGATAAACATTGCGGTAGAATACAGTCTCTCGCAGGTACCCGAACAATTCCGACGCGCAGAGTCTCTTCGAGGATTTCCAGATGATTCCCTCTCGGGTGATCTTAGCTCCGCCGAGAATAATTCATCTTCGAATTGCGAAACGAACGAAGAACGGGAAGAGGAAAAGGAAAGAGGAAAAGAACAAGAAACAACGGACAAGGAAACAGGGGACCCATGGGAACAAGATAGGGAGGACGTTGTAGCGATGCTGCTCGCTACCACAACACCCACAACAACAAGCACACCAGGCACTCTGAAAGCAGAGGAACCTGCTCCGCAGAGTGTTGAGTCTGCGAGACTTTTCCCTGACTTTCCTATCATCGAAGAAGATCAGGAACTCAATCGGTTCTCTTCTCAGCTAACAGCGGAAAGGAGAGGGTCCACCCCCACCACCTCGGCCACATCCCACCCCTCACTCCGCCGCCCTGTCAGGGAGCCCTCTGCGACACAACAAAAGAAACCGAAGCGGAGAAGCCTCAACTTCCCCATAAGGAGGGAGGACGACCTCATCGTCCGCCCCCCACCACCTCCACCCCAACTTCTTCCTAAGCCCGATGCCTCGGCCTTTTTTGTGGAAAAGGTTGACATGGATACCCGATTGCAGAGCCAGCCGGAGTTTGCTGAAACTGCGGCCAAGGAGGCCAAGAAGTCCAAGAGACGGAGTTGGAGGGTCACCTGGTCGTCTTGGGAGTTCAGAGACTCCGTTGTTGCCCAACAACAGGGCTTTCAAGATGAAGGCTTGGCCAGCCAATTGCAAGGCGAGTTGCCGCCTGTCAATCTGCAGGACTCTCCCAATTGGAGGCCAAGACGAGATTCTATTGGTAGAGAACCCAAGGACCACATGTCCGCAATCTTCGGGGTGGGTGAAGGGAGCAGTGAGGCATCCAAGACCTTGAGGCCTAGGGGTGGTGGCAAAGAGGACAGCAGGGACAAAGAAGCCAAGAGACGATCTTGGCGGAAAAGCCGTGAGATCCTTCCAACCACACCCCCTGAACCCTTGTCCCCTTCTTCTCCGACCTCAGCTACTCCTTCATCCCCTGGCCCTGGCCGCAAGTTGGGGCGTCTGATGGGATCCATGCTGAAGGCAAAATGAATTCACTCTCTCATGTGCACATGTGTTGAGAGACTGGTCATGGTCAGAGAAGCTCCCCGGGCATACCCACCACACACACGCACACACAGTTGTTGTATCAGTACTTTAGTAGATATCTCCCGTACTCACCCCCACCCCCAACCGACGAAGCCACGCACGAACACCATCTTACCTTTCTCAATCTTTAGCCTAAGATGGTTGTAACTGTTATTTATTGTAATTAAAATACGCATTTCACAAGAAAGTGGTCAAACAACAATTTGACAAACAAGAATCAGCGCGAGACCTATTCAATGCCAAGTATTTCCGAAGCTGAGCTCACTGGACAGAAATGTTCCACTCGGATGGTAGAGAATTGAAACCAGTGTTTATCATTGCTATCTTGCCGACGGGCGTTTAAAGTGTGAAACCAGATTGACAGTTCAAGGCGCAAAAGCCAATTTCCATAAATCGAAATATGCCTTCTGCTAAAAAGGAAATGGAAGGCACGGCTGGCCCAAAACTGTGGCGCCGTAGTTTTTGGTTGGAACTAGACGAAAACACGGAAGGACACTGCCCGATACAGTGCGAGACACCCGGTGTGAGTTTTTGAGTGTTGTTCTTACCCGGACAGAAGAGAGCATCGCCAATGCCGCTACCCTCACCACCCAATACCGGCAACAGCACAAGTTCAATTTCTGCTGTTGATTTTGCCGCAATCTTCGCATGGGTTCCCGTTGTCCTTTTCGTCGGCTGTTTTGTCTTGGGAGTGGTGTTGATAATCACACTCAGACGCTGCTTACAACAAAGGAAGGCGAAATGTCGTGAAGATGCGCACTTCACGATCGGTCAATTCCAGGAAATCGGATATTAGGTAGCTCCCGCCAAGAAGAACTACTTCGTTATGTTATTATTGTTAGTTTGTTGTATTATTGTTGTTAGTACGTTAGAAGAGAATAGATAGTCACTAGAGCATAGAAAAGCATACCTCTCTCTTGGTGTCCTCACCCAACCAACTCGACCCATACATTGTTATTCACAGCGGCTGAGACAAGACCGCTGTGACATTGGCGACGATCGGCAACGGTGGATAGAGAGGGGAGAGAGAAATCCGAAGATGAACAGCGGAGCAGGAGCGACACCGAGAAGAGGGGCAAAGCCAGGAGCTGAGAGGAGCGTGGATAGAGTACGTGGAAAAGGCAAAATGACGTACTTGGACGAGGATATCTCATGGGCCAAGCTTGAACGATACAAGATAGACCAACTCGCAATGATGTGCATGGAACGAGGAATTACTTTTTCCAAACAGCCGCGAACGAAGAAACCCTTCATCGATGAAATGAACCAATACTACGTCAGATCGAAGGAGGGTGATGGAGAGGACATAGGTAGCAGTGAAGACGAAGACGAAGAGGAAGAGGAGATTGGTGATTCACGTGCTAATCAAATCATTGTGGAGGAGGGCCATGAGGATGACGCCGAGGATGAAGAAACAATGTCGAGAGGCCAGGAAGGATTGAACATCACAAGAAGTAACGAGAATAGCGAGAAAACGATGCGATTCGAACAATCACCCAAGATAAAGATTCCCGAACACAAAGGTGATATGTCCACCATACAACTCACCCAGTGGATGCACATGGTTGAGATCGCATTCCAGGGCAGAGAGATGAGTGAAGATCAGAAGATCCAACACGTGGTAACCAGCCTACGTGAGACTGCCTCTGAGTGGTGGTATCATCTTCCTAATAAACCCAAGACTCTCAAGGGATTGTTGGAGAGGATGAAGGATGATATGGGGTCTGACGCTGGCGATATTCAGCTCAAGACGGCCTTCAACCAGCTTCAACAGAACAAGAACCAAAACATCCTGATGTGGGGATTGACGGTGCAGAGCTTTGCACGGAAGGCAGGCATCGACCCAACCAGTGACCCAGCTGTTTCTCGATTCATCATCGGTCTTCGAGATCCTGCAGTGAAACGAAAAGTAGGGAAGCACTACGACACTGACAAGACTTGGGATGGCTGCTATGAATGTGCCAAGACCGCCACCAAGAGACTCAAGGGAGACCTGGTGGAGAATGAAGATAAGCAGAAGAAGCAAAAAGAGAAAAGGAAGTTCATGGCTGCCTTCACCGAGCAGCAGCGACAACAAGATAAGAAGTTCAACGATCTGGCAGGGAAACTCGATTTATTAACGCAAATGGTACATGAAAAGCAGGCCCAGCTGGATTCGACAACCAACCCTACTCGAGGAGAACAATTCAATCGAGGAAGAGGTTGTAGTAGAGGCAGAGGAGGCCGAGGTCGAGGTCGTGGAAATGGACCACAATGCTATCGATGCAAGGGATATGGCCATCTCGCGCGTGATTGTTCCACTCCAAGCTCAGGAGGAAGAGGCCGCAGTTCTGGCAAGGGCAACAGTGGTCAGACCCAGACCACACTTGCACCTCAGGAAAAATAGCTGGCGGAGGCGTTGGTCCCAAGCCACCCGCCAACAACAAGGGACCGATTCCACCAGTTCAGACTGGTGACACACTGCTGGATAAGGGCAGCGTGAGCAAGAGGGGAGAGGAGACAGACGGAGCGAAAAAGAAAGCAATGGGGAAGCAAGAGAAACCAAATCCTGTACCTGTCAACACAGACTCAATAGAAGAGGATTCTCAATATTCGAAATTCTCTGCTGTTGTATCTGCTGAGAAGGATAAGGAGGTTGATCTAGATAGAATAAGTAAGAAGATGCACAAGAAAAGAGAACAGAAGAAAGGGCATACAGTAGCAATGGGAATGATGAGCATAAGAGGAAAGGAGATAGAAGTGATGTTCGATACCTGTGCTGAGTATTCTGCGATAGAGGAAGAATGGGTTAGACACTTGGGTCTGCAAGGAAGAGAGAAACACGAATACCCAATGGTTGATGCAGTGGGAGAACGGATCGAGTTCAAGGGTGATGTCCTAGTGCCACTCAAATTCGGAGACAAGGTCATCAATGAGGTTATGATGGTGGCACCCCAACTCGCTGCACCCATCATCGTGGGGATCGATGTTCTCCGCAAATGTGATCTTCTTCTCACTGAAGGGCGCCTAGTATATCAAAAGGAACATGAGGTGTCAGTACAGATGGTAGAGGAGGGGAAGGAAGACCCACGAGCCAGGTTAGCGACTCTAACTCGAATTGAGGTACCTCCAGCTACATCCATTACTATTCCCTGTAAGGTGGTGGGTGTTAGAAAGTTGAGGGGGAGAAAGGTGTATGTGGAACCAGCCACAGACCTGTTGGTGGCACACGGCCTAGGAAAGACAGCCAAGGAGACTAGGGATGGTGTCGTGAGCACTGTCTTGCAAGTCCATATAACCAATCCATCATTCGATCATCACACCATTCCCAGAGGAACCATCATTGGATATGCTTCACCAATGAAGACCCTAGCAGCGATCACGAACTACATGGAGAATGTCAGCACCGAGAGAGGGATTGTTTCAATAGTGACAGTACCTCTCACTCAGGCAATGGCAGCGTTGGGTATTGACAAGAGTGAGGTCACTCCAAATCAGCCAATCATAGCAACGACTGTCAAGGAGGGTGATGCCTTGGCCTACCAAGAAGCACAAGCTGGTAAGAAGGAAGAGGGCAGGTCGATTCTTCCACAGCAGCACATAGAGAAGCTAGTGCAGGAGATGGACTTTTCGGAGAGAAAGAAAGAGCGAGTGAGGAAAATGTTGGAGCCATATGGGGGGCTCTTTACACTCACCATCAGCAAAGAACCAGCAAATGTCCCAATCCCACACCGAATCATCACCGAGGGTCCACCCATCCATCAGAAGCTCTACAGAAGGACTCCCATCATGAACGACCTGATCGACCAGGAGTGCCAGAAACTCTTGGAGCAGAATGTCATTCGAGAATCCTTCAGCCCATGGTCTTCACCAGTGGTGTTAGCATGGAAGAAGGATGGTAGCATCCGATTCTGTGTTGATTACCGTAAGGTGAACGCAGTAACGAAAAAGGACAAGTATCCTTTACCTCGAATCGACGAAGCCTTTGATGCACTGGCTAAAGCGAAATTCTTCAGCACGATCGACCTGACATCTGGATATCACCAACTGCCGGTGGCTGAGGAGAGCAAGGAGATCACAGCATTTAGCACTAGGAAAGGGCACTATGAGTACAACAGAGTGCCTATGGGGATGACTAATTCACCCGCAACGTTCCAGCGAAATATGGAGTTGATTCTCCGAGGGCTCACTTGGCAGAACTGTCTGGTCTATGTCGACGACATCATTGTCTTCAGTGGTAGCTTCGATGATCATCTGCAGCAGGTCCAAACAGTGCTAGGCAGGCTGCAGGGAGCGAACTTGAGGATCAAACCGAGCAAGTGTAAATTCTTCACTAAGAGGGTTGAATATCTGGGACATGTCATTCAGGCTGGCAAAATTCGACCCGACTCGAGGAATACCGAAAAAATAATGCAGATGCCTGTGCCGACGACGAAGAAGGAGATGCAGAGCTTTCTGGGACTAGTGGGATATTATCGCCGCTTCATCCATCAATTCAGTGATACAGCCAAGCCTCTCTACGATCTCACCTGTGGGACAGAGGGAGGGAAGACTCGGTTAGAGCTAAAGGAAGAGCACAAGCAGGCGATCAACACCCTGAAAGAGAAGCTGTGCACTTACCCAGTTCTGCAACTGCCAGACTTCAAGCAGCCTTTCTTCGTCAAGCCAGATGCTTCGAACTATGGCATCGGCGCCATCCTTACCCAGAAGGATTCAGCAGGAGAGGAGCATCCTATTCTCTATGGGAGTAGGGTTCTCACCAAGCCAGAGAGGAACTATTCAGCCAGGGAGAGAGAACTATTAGCGATGGTGCATTTCATCCACACATGGCGACCATACCTGTTGGGAACCAAGTTCTTCGTCTACTCCGATCATCATTCATTGCAGTGGTTGAAGAACCACAAAGATGATAACCCACGATTGACCCGATGGATAAACAAACTCATGCAGTACGAATACGAGGTCATTCATCGCCCAGGGAAGCAGCACAATGATGCCGACGCTATGTCAAGGACACCAATTGTCCCTGTTACGAAACCGATTGCTGCTTTGTTGATGCCTCAGGGAGAGTACGGGCGTCCCGAAATTCCTAGAGACACACAAAGGGGTAAGGCAGAGAGAAGGAGCATTATTGGGATCGATACCAATGATGAGCCTCAACGAAGCCGGGTGATAGCAGTGTTCATCGATCCGAAGACAGGAGAAGCTGTGCAACGTAGCGAGCTAGCCAAATGGCAGGTCAAAGATCCAACTCTGAACGAGATCTGGAGGCAGGCATATGCAGAGGGTGAAGGGAGCAAGAACTGGAAGATCATTGATGAATGCCTGTTCAAGATAAGTAGGAAGCGATTGCAACTGGTTGTACCTAGAGACTTGCGATTCGAGATTCTCCGAGGCTTCCATGATACCCCAGTAGCAGGGCACCCCGGACAATCGAAGACACTATGGTCAATAAGTCAGCACTTCTGGTGGCCAGGCATGTACTCACAGGTCATGAAGTATGTGCGCACCTGCGATACTTGCCATGAGAGGAAGACCTATCGTCAATCGAAAACAGGGAAGCTTCATTCTATCATCGCCTCGAGACCTATGGAGATAATGGGGATAGACTTGTTAGGTCCACTCACCATCACTAAGGACGGGAACCAATACATACTTGTCCTGGTCGACTTATTCACGAAATGGATCGAGGCTTGGGCAATCCCAGACATGGAGGAACTAACGATAGCAAAGAAGCTGGTGGAGGAATTTATATCACGCAATGGGGCACCAGAGATGCTTACCAGCGACAGAGGCTCACAGTTCATGTCGAATCTCATCAGGGAGATTTGCAGCCTAATGGGCACAAGGCAGAGATTTACCACTGCCTACAATCCCCGAGCCAATGGCCAAGCTGAGAATGCAGTAAAGAAAATTAGTGCTGGCCTGAGGCTACGAGTCAACACCGATCAAGACGATTGGGATACTCACCTTTGGTCGACTCTGCTTGCATATCGAACTCAGGTGACTACCACTGGACACACTCCTTTCTTCCTTTGGTATCTCCGAGATCCGAATCTACCTTCGACAGCACAAGTCAGAGGATGGGCAGAGCGATACCCCAAGGCAGAAGAATATGTGAGGGAGATGGTTCAGAAGCAGACGGAGGCATACCAGACCGCACTGGATAACATCCACAAGTCCAAGCAGCGAGATGAGAAGCTCTATAATAGGGGCCGCAAGGAAGCTGGGCTTGAGGAGGGAGATCTGGTGATGTTGAAGAATGAAGCAAAGGTGGAGAAAGGGAAGAAACGTAAGTTGGCACCAAAGTGGATAGGGCCGTACCGAATGGTGGAGCTGAGGCAGCCGAACAACGCGAGGATAGTAGGCCTTAATAATCCCCGAGATCGTCAACTCGTCAACCTGGATCGACTACGGAAAAGAGAAATCCGACCTGGTCAATACCCGCATTTCGAAAGGGATGAAGGGGAGAGACAGGAGGAGAAGATGCTGTACCGGATTCAAGACTTGGTTCGAGTCAGGGGCAAGCCTGGCAAGCGAGAGTTCTTGGTTCGATGGGAAGGATACACAGCGAAATACGATGAATGGGTACCTGAATCGAAGATAGAAGCGACCGACCTGATAAAGGAGTTTGACCGCCGTAGTCAATTAGATACAAGCAAGAGGAAAATTAATGAAGAAAGAAAAGAAAGGTCAAACAAGGAGAAAGGAAAAGAAAAAGTAACAGAGGTCGCGGAAGAAGAAGAAAGACTAGTCGGAAGGAAACAGAGAAAGACAAAGAAAATAGGTGATCACAAGAAAATTAGAAAACTGGAGAGGACAGATAAGGAGGAGGAAAGAATTAAGAAGGTAGAGGAAACGGAAAAAAGAGGAAAGGAAAAGGAAGGACAGTTGGAAAAGGAAGATGAGGAGGATAGGAAAGAAGGAACGTACGGATTACGAAAAAATCGAAAGAAATCGCAGAAAGCAAGGGAGGCCGAGGAGGCTCAGAAAAAATCGAAACCGAAGCCAGCTCCTAAGAAAAGGAACCGAACGAAGATCATGAAAGAACGGGAGGCTAGAGTTTTGGGGGAGGAAGATGTCGTGAAGATGCGCACTTCACGATCGGTCAATTCCAGGAAATCGGATATTAGGTAGCTCCCGCCAAGAAGAACTACTTCGTTATGTTATTATTGTTAGTTTGTTGTATTATTGTTGTTAGTACGTTAGAAGAGAATAGATAGTCACTAGAGCATAGAAAAGCATACCTCTCTCTTGGTGTCCTCACCCAACCAACTCGACCCATACATTGTTATTCACAGCGGCTGAGACAAGACCGCTGTGACATAAGGTGCGGCCTATCCGATGAATTTAAGGTGGGTGTAGCTCGCTTTGCGAAATCCATTATCCTCTCCTGATACCTACACATAGTAAATAATCATTACACAAGTATATCCATTCCGATATTAGTGTTGATACAGGAGGGGAGGCAGCATGAAGCTTAACTGTTTGTTATGCATCGGATGCCGGTCGACGTACACAACCACGTTGCTGACAAGATAAGCCAACTGGGGGAGTTGGACTTTTATCCACGCCATACGTTTAGCAAGTGCGTCCTTGAGATGCTTCTTCTTGAGCGTTGCATTTTTCTCCACGTTGTTGGACTCCATCTTGAACTCCTCCTCTAACGCGCTCTAGAAAAACCGATAAAAAAAATTGAAAGCAAAAAGGTGAGCTTATGAAAACGGAGGGGGGTGCCGAAATGAATTTGATCTTTTTAACATACCTTACAAGCTTTCACTTCCTCTTTTAGTTCAATAGGAATGGTACCTCCTTCTCCTTCCAAATCCAGCAAAAGAATTCGTTGTTCGGGGACGGGTTTGTCATCGAGTATTAAGGAACCAAAGAAAAGCGACACATTGGCCGTTGTAGACTGACTTTGAACCGCAGCGGCCAGGATCGGAATCCTTAACGAACAACATTATTTCGCACCACTCCTAGATCTGTCTTACCTTGCCTCCATTCTCTCTTTGCAGGGAAGAAGCGTTGAAAGCAACCTGCTTTTGCCGGCAGCCGCTGGGGAAAGGAATAAGCACTTCTGCAGCATCGCGATAAACACGTACTTGGACCCACAAACGCGATAACAGGGGAGATACTCTCAAGAGAACACATTGATTGGAGACGGTCCCAATCCTTTCCTCGTGTGAAAATCTCGCCCCCAGCGGATAGTTGAATAGGCACAGCAATGAGCTCATTCTAGAAGGAGAGAATTTAAAAAAATAAAGCACACCTTGATTGAAGGTATTCTCCCCTCTCCCCCCCCCTCTAAATAGAATTCTGGACCACTCACTTCCTTTGGACGCGAAGCTACGTGAGCCACTAGATATATTTCATTCAGAAGGTCAGGGTTAAGGGACAGGAGGAGCTTTTACCGAGCAGTTCCTGTGCCGCAGGGGAAGCTGATAATAACTCAGTAATAGCGTTCATCATCTCAAAGCGCACTCCTGCCTTCTGCACACCCAAGAATGCTTCCAGGTCCCTCTCCTGGAGCAACAAAAGGCTCATCCCGGTCACCTTCATCTTCACAAAGCTATTCTCGTAGGCGATCCAGCCCTTCTCCCGCACCCACTGGCACACTCTATGATTATCCCAAGATGCAATGTTGCATGTCAGCAGAGAGTGGCGCTTTTGAAGATCGACAATAGCTTCCCACATCTTTGCTTTGCTTTCCTGAGTGATGGGAACTCGCAGCCGATGGAAAGTTGACTCTCGCAATTCAAGCAGAGCCTCAAGCGTGAATAGTTGGTTTTCAAAAAAAACCACACAGCTCTCCCGTTCCTCGGAGGTGAGCGAAATCGTGTCCAACCAGGAGGTCAAAGAAGGACTTAACGTGGATGAGCTGCGCGGAGTGTGCTTGTTCTTCTTATCCCCTACTCTGGGAGATTGCGGTGAGCGGATTGTGCCGCTGCTGCCGACCCGCTTAGCAGCAACCCAAGGGCTCTTCCGGCCTTCCTCCATGCTGTGTCCCTTTTTGTTTGAAGACAAAAGAAGTTGAAAACGGGAGAAATGGACACACACACAATTTAATTTGACTGCAATTAGTTTAAACCAAACTCAAGAAGAACGACACAGGACATG
>Ga0209915_1003515_pt1 | contig 13129 bp, 13 predicted proteins | sample ThiBiot_750_plan_FD_183952 | JGI IMG/M metagenome (GOLD analysis project Ga0209915, IMG submission 183952) | Wastewater bioreactor microbial communities from Cape Town, South Africa - Thiocy_cont_750_plan (SPAdes) | ecosystem: Engineered > Bioreactor > Thiocyanate-remediating > Anaerobic-Aerobic... | reverse complement strand
AGAGAGAGAAGAGAAGAGACGTTGTATCGAGCGAACAGTAACAGAACGAATGACCTTGTCCTTGTCCATCTGCCAGCGACACCAACCCTCACTCCTCTTGCTCGAACTGCCGTACTCACCATTGATCGATTCGGTTTGTTCGAGATATTCACATGTCTGCAGGGAGTGTTGCCAGCCAGCCTGCCATCCACAGCGTGCCCGAGAGCGAGAGGGAGCGCGAGTGTGAGTTGGTCTGTAAGCGCCCCTTTGCGTTAGTTCTTGAGCCCGCGACTGCCTTCGCTCTGCTGACGCTGACGCGACGGCTGCTGTTCCTGTCGCGCGTGCCACGTCCCTCCACGCCATTCTCCATCCTGCCAACCCACACTCACTCGCTCGCTCAATGGCATCGTCGATGCTTCCGGTGGTGTCCGAGAAGGGCGTGACCGTGAGGTTGTATCGCGATGAGGATTACGACGAGATGCTGCCGATCTGGCAGCGTGGATTCCTGGAGATGTGGCCGCACACGTGGACCTTGATCGGCACGCAGTACAACGTGCGTGTGGCAGCCGTCGGACTGGCGATCGTCGCGCTGTTGTACTCGTGGCTGGGCCTCGTCAAGTTGGCACTGGCGGCGTTCGCGTGGTTGCTCGTGCTCGTGACGCCTCTCGGACTGTGGGTCGGCGGCAAGCTCTTCTGGCTGTCGATTCTCGTGCAGTCGCGCATCAGCATGAGCAACATCAAGCGCGACTGGATGAAGCCGGGTCTCTCGTGCTACTGGATCGCCGAGCACGACGGCAAGGTGGTCGGGTGTATCGGCGTCAAGGCCGGCCACACGTTGCAAGCCGAGCGGCTCTCGTTGTCGCCCGAGGCCGTCGCACGACAGGCCGAGTTCAACCGCTACGAGGCGAGCGTTTGGCGACTGTCGGTGCACGAGAACGCACGCCGACTCGGCATCGGGCACTTGCTCATGAAGCAAGCCGAGCGATGGGCGCTCGAACAAGGCCGCCCACACGTATCGTTCATCACGGGTAACGTCGAGTCACAACGCTTCTACGTGCGCATCGGCTATCAGGTCGAGAGCGTCGAACGAGCGCGCTTGGCTCTCTTTGGCTTGGAGGCACCGCCACACTGGTCGACGTCGATTCGCGCATGGTTCAAGGAGCGTGCACTGCAGATGCGCTTGAACGTGCGTAAGAGTATCATGGTCAAGCACCTGGATGGTGGCACCGATCAATCGACCTCCTCCTCCTCGTGACCTCCTGCAATCCGATCACTTGCTGCAACGTCATGATTGCCATCCTGATTGAAACTCGTTTGTATATTGAAAGATCAGATGAGTAATTTAGCAGAGATAGCGTAGAATGTACTCGGTCCACGGAGCGATCTTGGATAGAGCACAGTAATTGTAGGGAATGACGCTGGCCTGTGCGGCAGCGAACGGATACTTGACATATTCCTCGAGCAAGAGAAGTGCGAACGACAGGGCATCTGGACGTGGCATCGAGTGGTCGAGACGGCCACGACGAACGAGGTCGGCGTGGAGCGTATCGAGAATGTAGTCGAGCGTGAGGTACTGCTCGTCGGGAAGGTTGCGGAATCGCTCGGCCTCGGATTGATTGGCGAAGCAGCGAGCGCGATAGACGATCGTCATGCGCAGATCGTCGGTGGCGTAGGTGGCGATCGTGGCACCGTTGCTGACGAGCTCCCAGCGATCGCGAGCCGAGTCGTAGCGTAGCTCCGAGTCGGCCGACTTGTCGAGCGCAGGCGCCTTGCGGTCGGGAAAGTAGATCGAGGCCGCGTGCACGGTCTTGGAGCCGTCGACCACGTTGCCGGCGAGAGGCTCGGCAGGCATGCGACTCGGCACGGCGTCGTTGCGGTCCCAGTAGACAAAGTCGCCCGAGCGTCGTGCCACGTCGCTCCAGCGATGGTAGTAGCCGACCACCTGCACCTGGTGCACGAAGCGATCGGTAAAGAGGCCCGAGAAGACCATGGTCACCAGCAGCCATTGCGGCAGCTGGAAGCGAGTGGCGCCCCAAAAGTACGGAGCGTCGAGGTGCTCGGCGACCGTCTGACCGGGCACTTGAACGATGAGATTGAATTGGAACGGATCGAGGTGCTGCTGGTGCGTCGGGCACACGGAGCGCGCGGCACGTTGAAAGTGCTCGGCAGCAAAGAGACGCTCGACGATCGCGTGCTCCGAGACGTTGAAGATGTAGCGACCGAACGACAGGAGACGCGACGCCGCATGATCGAACGGCTCCTTGAGACCCTCGACGCCACCGCCGATGAGAAAGTGACGGCCAACATCGACGCGACCAGGCAGAATGCACGAGCGCTTGTCGTTCGAAGGTACGAGGTACGGATGGGCGCAGCTGCCATCGGCGCCGATCGGTTGTGCCTCGCCGATATGCTCGTGTTTCGTGGCGTAGAACTTGAGGTCGGCGAGGTTGGTCGGAAACACACGCATCTCCTTGGAGAGAGTCATCAGTTGCTCAGCGACCTCGGGAGACAGGAGACCCGGCAGCGGCACGATCGTGTGTCCGAGCAGATGCTGCGGCAGCTGGATTCGTCGAGGCCGCCATACGGCAACAAACGCACTAAACGCCACAAGAAACACAATGATCGTGATCACTTTACTCGAACCCATGATAATTCAATGAGATAGAGAAAGAGAGAGAGAGAGAGTCGTGGGCTTGGTTGGGTACCAAGCGAGGATGGTTGGTTGGTTGGGGAGCAGAGTGACAGCAGGTGCTGCCAAGAGGAGAAGGACACGAAGGAACAGCGATCTCGATCGAGCTGCTTCATCATCTTCTTCGCCCTCGCTTGCTCGATAGATCCGAATAGCTCGCTTGGTTGGTTGGGTTGGATCTATCAACCTCTATCTCTCTTGATCTATCAACCATATCTCTCTTGATCTATCAACCATATCTCTCTTGATCTATCAAGCTATCTCTTGATCTATCAACCACTATCTCACTTGATCTATCAACTACTGTCTCTCTTGATCTATCAACTACTATCTCTCTTGATCTATCAAACTATCTCACTTGATCTATCAACCTCTATCTCTTGATCTATCAACCACTGACTCTCTTGATCTATCAACCACTATCTCTTGATCTATCAAACTATCTCACTTGATCTATCAACCACTATCTCTCTTGATCTATCAAACTATCTCACTTGATCTATCAACCTCTATCTCTTGATCTATCAACCACTGACTCTCTTGATCTATCAACCACTATCTCTCTTGATCTATCAACCACTATCTCTTGATCTATCAACCACTATCTCTCTTGATCTATCAACCTATCTCTTGATCTATCTCTTGATCTATCAACCACTATCTCTCTTGATCTATCAACCACTGACTCTCTCTCTCTCTCTCTTGAGTATGGCCTCCAACAAACTCTGGTTCCTTGGCCAACCAGCACCTCCCAACTATGTTGCTGGCCTCGGTCGTGGTGCGACGGGCTTCACGACGCGCTCGGACATTGGCCCAGCTCGTGCGGTCGAATCAGGGCCTCCCGAAGAGCGCAATGCCTATCTCGCTGGCAAGCCGAAGCGCGACGCCGAGGCCGACGCCGAGGCCGAGGAGGAGCACGAGCGCGAGGTGACTGGCCGCAACGTCGACGAGGGCGCCATGTTCGCGGGTCTGCCGTACGACGAGGAGGACGAGGAGGCCGACTCGGTGTGGGACGCCATCGATCGACGCATGGACTCGAGACGCAAGCGCCGCCGCGAGGAGTTGCTGCAGCGCGAGCTCGAAGAGTATCGCAAGAGCCGCCCCAAGATCCAGCAAAAGTTCGCGGACCTCAAGCCCGAGCTGGCCAACATCACGTACGACGAATGGAACTCGATACCCGACATTGGCGACTACAGTCTGCGCTACAAGGCCAAGCAGCAGACCTTCACGCCGGCTCCCGACACGCTGCTCGAGCGTGCGCGACAGGAGAACCAATATGCCGCTGTGCTCGACGAGCAGCAACAGCGATTCGGTGGTGGATTGCAGTCGACTCTTGGAGGCGGCGGCGGCGGCGGCAGTGGTGCGGGCGGCCTCGATGGCAGCTCGACCTCCATGTTGAACCCGGTCAATCAGGACCTCACGTTGATGGGCGAGGCTCGCAAGACCATGCTCAATCTCCATCTCCAATCGAAGGCCGACTCGGTCACGGGCCAGACGGTGGTCGATCCCAAGGGCTACTTGACCGACCTCAACTCGCGCAAGATGACGTCCGAGGTCGAGGTCGGCGACATGAAGCGAGCGCTGCTGCTGCTGCAGTCGGTCGTCACCACCAATCCCAAGCATGCTCCGGGCTGGATCGCGATCGCTCGCTTGCACGAGCTCGGTGGCAAGCTCGTGAGCGCTCGCAAGCTGATCCTCAAGGCGTGCGACAACTGCGCCGACTCGGAGGACGTGTGGCTCGAGGCGGCGCGACTGCATCCGCCCGACATGGCGCGCTCGATCCTCGCGCGCGCCGTCAAGCGCGCTCCCAAGTCGGTCGCCATCTGGATGCAGGCGGCGGCGCTCTCGGACGACACCGAGAGCCGCCGTCTCATTCTGCGCAAGGCGCTCGAGTTCGTGCCCAACTCGGTGCGACTCTGGCGTGCGGCCGTCGAGCTCGAGAGCGCCGACGAGGCTCGTGTCTTGTTGCAACGCGCCGTGCAGTGCGTGCCGACCTCGGTCGAAATGTGGCTGGCACTCGCGCGACTCGAGACCTACGACAATGCGCGCGCCGTCTTGAACCAGGCGCGCGTCGCCATTCCGACCGAGCCGTCGATCTGGATCACGGCCGCCAAGCTCGAGGAGGCGAACGGCAACCTGCCGCTGGTCGATAAGCTCATTAGTCGTGCGATGCGCGAGCTCGCCAAGAACGGCGTCGTGCTCAAGCGCGAGGACTGGCTGCGCGAGGCCGAGCTCGCCGAGCAGAGCCGCGCGCCCGAGACGTGCGCCGCCATCGTGCGCCACTCGATCGCACTCGGACTCGAAGACGAGGACCGCAAGGACACGTGGATCGACGACGCGCGCCACTGCATCGAGCGCCACTCGATCCAGACCGCGCGTGCCATCTACGCCACGGCGCTCACCGTCTATCCGGGCAAGAAGCGCCTCTGGCTGCTGAACGCCGAGCTCGAGAAGGCGCACGGCACGGCCGAGTCGCTCGAGCAGCTGCTCAAGAAGGCCGTGCGCTACTGTCCGCAGGCCGAGATCCTCTGGCTCATGGGCGCCAAGGAGAAGTGGCTCGCGGGCGACGTCGACGGTGCACGCCTCATTCTCAAGGAGGCCTTCAAGGCCAATCCGAACTCGGAGCAGATCTGGCTCGCTGCCGTCAAGCTCGAGAACGAGAACAACCAGCCCGTGCGTGCGCGTGCCCTGCTGGCTCGTGCGCGCGAGAAGGCCGGCACGCAGCGTGTGTGGATGAAGTCGGCCAAGCTCGAGCGAGAGCTCGGAGACGCCGAGCAAGAGCGACAGCTGCTCGACGAGGCGTTGCGCTTGTTCCCTGACTATGACAAGTTGTGGTTGATGCGTGCGCAATGGGACGAACGACATGCGGCCGCTGCCGTCGCCGCCGCCGCAGCAGCAGCGGGAGGCACTGCCATCTCGAAAGCCGACGAAGCCGCCAAGTACAATGACGCTCGACAACGATACAAGCAGGCCCTCAAGCAGTGCCCCAATTCACTGGCACTCTGGTGCTCGGCATCGCGACTCGAGGAACGTCTCGGCGCGGCAGCCACGGCGCGCTCGATGCTCGAGAAGGCGCGATTGCGCAACCCCAAGAGCCCCGAGCTGTGGCTCGAGGCCATTCGAGTCGAGATGCGCGACGACAAGCCCAAGATGGCACACGCGCTCCTCGCACGAGCGCTGCAAGACTGTCCGACGGCAGGCATCTTGTGGGCCGAGGCGATCGAGCTCGAGCCACTCGCCAAGCAAAAGACACGCGCCGTCGACGCGCTCAAAAAGTGCGACAACGACGTGTACGTCATGACGGCGGTCGCCAAGGTCTTTTGGCGCTCGCGACGCATCGACAAGGCTCGAGGTTGGTTCAATCGCGCCGTGACGGTCGATCCCGACATTGGCGACGCTTGGGCCTTGTTCTACAAGTTCGAATTGCAACACGGAACAGCCGAGCAACAACAAGAGGTCATTACACGATGCAAGGACTCGGAACCATGCCACGGTGAGAAGTGGTGCTCGGTCTCGAAGGCTCTCGGTAACGAGCATCTATCGGTCGAACAGATCTTGAAGAAGGTTGCTGTGATTGTATGAGCTCTCAGAGACGAGTGCGTTCTTGTACAACAGAACATTTTGAATCAATCAAATCAAGCAGCTTTATGTTGGTTGTGGTGATAAACTACGTGGTGCCGGTGACATAATAATGATGTATGTGCATGGAGGAGGTACTATAATGACATTGGTGCGCAAATCTATGCTTGACTTGCGAGATTACTATGACTGAGATACCAGTGCACTCATCTCAATCTCGTTGGCCTTCTCTCGAACACGCTTCGATCGATATCGAAGCAGGGCCGAGAAGACAAATGATGATGCAATGACGATGGCACACAAGGACACGGTACCAAGCGAGCAGATGAGAACGATGGCCCACACAGGGAAGCCATTGACGTTCAACGCGTCATTGGGATCGTCGTTGTTGTTGTTGTTGTTGGGTGCCGCTGCGTTGTTGTTGTTGTTGTTGGGTTGCTTGCCGGATGGAGCAGCGGCTTGACCACACTTGGGAGCATTGTTGCGTGAACTACGTTCACCTGGATGTGAGAGATCCGAGGTTCGAGGAGCACGACCACCAGTCCAGACGCAGCATGGATCTCCTGTTTCGATAGATCGGTGGATGGATTGATTGATTGCAAGCGAGCGGAGTTGCAGTCAATGTGTGCTGAACCTCTCGTATCTTGGATCTTGATGAGAGCGATAGAGCCATCAATCAACGTACCCATCTCCTCGCCGTTCGTGAGGCCGTCACCATCCGAGTCCATCTTGCACAGACGTTGAGTCCATCGATGACCCTCACGTCGAAAGTCCTCGCCTGTCCATCGTAGATACTCCTGAGATCAATGACAATCCTCCCACTTCCTCTCTCACTCAAACAAACAACTAACCACTCGATCTAATCGAGTAGTATCACTTGCCACCTACCGAAGCGATTGGTTGCTCGAGCGCTGCCTTTGCCAGAGCAGCCGGTATGTCCTGTCGCAGGGCACGAGGCTCCGTTGAGTCGAATACTGTTGCCGTTCGGTAGGCTGTTCACGTATCGCTTCTTGGCCTCGACCGATGGCACCACCACCACCACCAGTGCCATCATCATCACCACCATGATCATCATCACCATCGAAAACCTCTCCTTGACTCGAGCCATTTGAGAGAGAGAGAGAGATGCAGCAGCGACAGCAGCAACAAACGAATGAACTCACTCCTCCACAACTCCGCCAGTACCATTCCGATCGAACTCCATCCTCCGCCTCTCTCCGGAGTACCTCCCGACCCTCGCCCTCGATCTCTCACACACCCGCACCGACCCTGCCACGCCCCACACCATCTCCGCCGCCTCGCCGCCCACGCACCACACGCGAACCAACGAATTCCATCTCGTACCCCGGAATAAGACGCTAAATCTTTTGACGTGCCCCGGAATAAGACGCATATTTGGTGCTGCTTCTTCCCTCTCTTCCTTCATTCGCTCGCTGCCTCGCTCGCTCACACATCTCGCGCTCCACACTCTATCCTTCCTTCCTTCTCGCTTGCTTGCTTGTTCGAGAGAGCGTGACACAGGATGTTGCAGTGGCCGCCGTTCCAGTTCTTTGATAAGCAGCTGGTCAAAGATCCAGAGACGGACCAGCCGCCGAGCATCTTCAAGGTTCGATGCGAGCGCCTTCCTTCCTTCCTGCTCTTCGAAGCCAACGAAAGAGCGAGAGAGAAATCTCCTTGGAACACTGCGTGACTCACTGATTGGCCTTTGTATAGCTCGATATCGTTTGTTGTGCAAGTGGACGAGGCAGTATCATCTTTGGAGGTTCGATATCTCGCCCCACTACATCGATCTACTCGATTGCTTGATTGATTGATCGAGTGATTGGTGTAGATGCTGAGGGCTTCATCAACATTGTGAACCGCGAGTTCAAGGCGCGCGCCTTCCAGGCCTACGATCTCAATGTCAAACACATGCAACAACTCAAGACTCAGAACGTTCTTCTCACGATCGGTGCTGATTCGATGGAGAACCCCACCGTACGAGAGAGAGAGCACGAGCGAGAGGAGCACGAGCGAGAAGCACGATGGATTCGATGATTGATCGATTGACGGCTCGATACAGGAGTCGATCTTGCGTATCTGGAACCTCGATAAGGAAGACAAGACTGGCAATCCTCTATGCTTGAAGACCCTCAAGCTTGATGTTCGATATGCCGTATGTCCAGCCAACATCATCAACATCAACGAAATATACTGATGATAATGATGATGATGATACAAATGACGACGGTCGCGATTGGGGGAACAGATCACCAAGATCTCATCGACCGAGGACCTAACACACATTGCCATCGGCCTGATGGACGGCTCGGTGATCCTGATCTACGGCGACATTGTGCGGCAAAAGTCTCCCAAGCAACTGGTCATACGCAACCCGGACGAGATTCCGATCACGGGGCTCGGATGGCACGAGGGCTGGCAGGGCGGCAACGCTCTCTACGTCGTCACTCCTGCTCGTGTGCAGTCCTACGTCTTTCAGGATACGCTTCGAGTACGGATTGGTTGACGGCGATGCAAGCGAGCAAGAGAACGCGAGAGAGAGAGAGAGAGAGAGAACGAGAGTAACTGAATGTGGCATTGGATGTGCGTGGCAGGTAACGAACCTTGATGACTTTGGAGCGGAGCTCGATTGCTCGTGTCTGAGTGACCAGTCGTACATGATCGTAGCGCAATCCTCTGGTCAGGTATCGTGTGATACTCCTGCAATCTCTCTCAACCTCTCCCTCTCTCTCTCTCTCTCGCTCTCCTTGATGAATCGCCACTGATTCGGTTGCTCGTTTGCTAGGCAATCTACAACTACAATCCTGATGATCGAGGTGGTTGCTTGGCGTTCCAAGGCGAGAAGAAGATGATTAGCTTCTTCCGTTCGCATTTGATCGTCGTATGGGCGGCCGAGAACAATGGCCAGCAGTTCAACACGGTCAACATCTACGATCTCAAGAACCGCTTCACGGCCTTCGACGGTCGCTTCCAGAACGTGCGACACGTGATTGCCGAGTGGGGAACCATCTTCATTCTCACGGCTGACGGCAAGGTATCATTCATCGATCGCGCGGTATCACGGAGCTCCCGTTGACCATTGCAAGTGGCTTGGCTTGGCTTGTACTTTTAGGCATTCCAACTCGAGGAGAAGGACACGCAGACCAAGCTCGAGACCTTGTTCCGCAAGAAGCTCTACTCGGTGGCGATCAACCTCGCGGTCGGCTCGCTCGATCCTGCGGCCATCATCGAGATCTACAAGAAATACGGTGACTACCTCTACGGCCAAAAGGAGTACGACTCGGCCATGGCGCAGTATCTCAAGACCATCGGCGGCCTCGAGCCGTCCTACGTCATTCAGCGCTTCCTCAATAGCCAGCAGATCCACAATCTGACGCTCTTCTTGCAAGCGTTGCACGAGCGCAACAAGGCCACTCCCGATCACACGACCTTGTTGCTCAACTGCTACACCAAGCTGAAGGACGAGAACAAGATCAACGAGTTCATTCACGTATGTCTCACTCACTCACTCGCTCACTCATTCACTTGCATGAGATATTGACACCACGTGGGATGATGATTACGATAGCCGAAATCGCCGTACAAGTTTGCAGTCGAGACGGCGATCAAAGTATGCCGCCAAGCAGGCTACTACAAGCAATCGATGTATCTCGCCAAGTTGCATCGGCAACACGACATGGTGTTGAGGATCCTGCTCGAGGACCTGAAGCAGCACGCCGAAGCGCTGCGCTACATTCACACGCTCGACTTCTTCGAGGCCGAGAAGAACATCAAGCAATACGGCAAGGACCTCATGGCCCAGGTGCCCGAGGAGACCACCAAGCTCTTGATGGAGTTGTGCTCGACCTACTCGCCAATCACCGATGATGCAGAGAGTCTATTTGCGTTGGATACCAAGGGTTCGTGTCGCGAATGTTACTCGTCCTTGCGATTGAGAGACAGAAGCTCACCAATCACTTCTTCGTCATGTGTCGTCGGTTCGGTTCGATTGTATAGCGAATGCGGGATTGCAGCAGTTGACGGCGATTCTCGAGGACATGTCGTTCATCGAAGGCGCAGCAGCCAATCGCGCCCATCCTGCTGAATTCATCCACATCTTTATCAACCATCCTGATTGGTTGGTCAAGGTCCGTGTCTACCTGCTCGAGCTCCTGCATCCCGTTCGATGGAACTCACTTTATGCGTCATCTGTGCCGCCGAGTAGTTCCTCGAGTTCATTGTCGAGCAAGAAGACAGCCATCCCAGCAGCGACATTAGTCACCTTCCTCTCATCTACGACACGCTATTCGAAATGTACCTGCGCGAGGATGATTCTTCGGATTTGATGCTCGACCAAGTGCGCAAGCAACGTGAGAAGCAACAAAAGGCCTTGGCACTGCTGATGAACCCGAACGTACGTTGTCTGCCGATACAACTCACGTATGCACTCATGCACTCGCTCACTCAATGATTCGAATTCACAGGCGGTCTACAACGAGAACCACGTGTTGGTATTGGCTCAGATGCACAACTTTAAGCAGGGCGTCATCTACTTGTACGAACGTGCCAATATGTACAACGAGATCCTCGAGTATCACATGGAGCGCAACGAATACGCCGACATCCTTCTTGCCTGCAAGCGCCACGGGTACGACAATACTGTTCTCTCGCTCGCTCTCTCGCGCGTACCAGCACTTATGCGCGTGTGATCACTATCAATAGTGACAAGGACTTGAATCTGTGGATTCATGCATTGGCATTCTTTGCATCTCGTGACGACAACCAATGCGAGGAGGAGATCCGCGAGGTGCTCAACAACGTCGAGAAGAATCAACTGCTGCCGCCGTTGCTCGTGATCCAAATCCTGGCGCAACGCAAGACCGCCACGCTGTCGGTCGTCAAGGACTACATCATCGACACGCTCAAGGCCGCCAACCACAAGATTAGCGAGAACAAGCGCGAGATTCGCGAGATCTCCGAGGAGACCAAGCGCATGCGCCACGAGATCGAGCAACTCAAGACCAGCGCCAAGATCTTTCACATCTCCAAGTGCTTCTCGTGCCAGAACCAGCTCGATCTCCACTCGACCTCGGTGCACTTTTTGTGCATGCACTCGTTCCATCAGCGTTGCTTGGGTGAGAACGAGCAGCAGTGTCCCAAGTGCCTGCCTGAGAACAAGCGAGTCTTGGAGGTCAAGCGAATGCTCGAAGAGAGTGCTAACCAGCACGATACGTTCTTGAAGCAGGTACGCACGCACACACAGTCGTCTCACTCCACTGATACTGACACCACACCACTTGTAGCTCGACTGCTCGGCTGATGGCTTCTCGTCAGTGGCTGATTACTTTGGCCGTGGCATCTTCTCGGCCTCTGCGACCTCCACCTCCACCTCCACGCGCGCCTACGATGATCATTAACCGTGCGTGTCGTGTTCCGCCGCACTCGCAAGCACCTTAGCCCGCCAGCCAAGCAACCAGCCAGCATTGCAAGTTTATACGCCACCATCTCTCTCGCTCTCCCTCACTCTCATATCCATAGTAAACTCTCCACGTTGCAACGTACACTCCGCCATTACTTATGTATTCAGTATTACGATCTGCAAGTACTACGAGTGGAACGATGACCGTAAATGCTCGAGGAGGCGCGTCGATGTAGCAGCAGCGGTGGCACTTGGCGCTCGTAGTTGCTCGAGCTGCTTGCACACTCGCAGCAACTGTGCCTCGTTGCGCGATCGGCCAATCACCTGAATGCCTAACGGCAAGCCGGTGGCTGTGCTGCGATCGATCGGCAACGAGGCTGCTGGCAGACCCGCGAGGCTGGCCGGAATCGTCAGCACGTCGTTGACGTACTCGTTGGTCGGATCGGACTCGGCCGCCATCACTTGAGCGATCGGTACGGCCACGTTGGTCGTGGTCGGCGTAACGAGCACGTCCACGTGATTTGAGCCACTCCACACGGCGTCAAAGTCTTGCTTCACCAGCTGCCGCACTTGTTGCGCCTTCTTGAATAACGTCGTGTACGACTCGCGTGAGAGCGCAAAGGTGCCGAGTAGGATGCGCCGTTTGGTCTCGATACCAAAGCCGCTGCTTCTCGTTCGCTCGTAGAACTCGTCGAGCGTGAGCGCTTCGTCTGTCGAGGCCTTGGTACCTGCACCGCATCCTGTCGATCAGCAATCCCGAAAGAGATTGTTGTTGCATCGTAGCGTGATCTCGAAGATCGACATACCGAACTCGATGCCCGAGTATCGTGCGAGGTTCGAGGACGCCTCTGCACACGCAATCATGTAGTAGGCTGGCAATGCGTATCGAGTGTGCGGAAGTGATACTGGCACGATGGTTGCACCGCGAGCTTGCATGGCATCGATCGTTCGTTGCCACAAGGCGCGAGTGTCGTCAGAGAGCTCTTGCACGTTGTACTCCTGCATGCGTCATGGATGAGCTTCTCTCTCGCTCTCTCGCGTGAGTGCAAGAGCTCATTCAATCAGCACATACGACAGGAATGCCAACTCGCAATCCATCGAGCTGCTCCGGAACGTCGGCAATGGCTGGCACACAATCGTCGGTCTCAACAATGCAGGTCGAGTCATGCAGCGTGTCCGGTCCTTTCATGATATCTACACGGATCGTCGAGGCAGCAGCCAACATTCTCGATCAGTTGGACTCCTAATGGTCGAGAATGGTCGAGTGCTTGATTGATTGGTTGGTTGATTGGTTGGTTGGTTGATTGATTGATTGAGCAATGCCGATACCGAACATCAACGCGATATCATCGATCGTTCGAGCAAAGATTCCAGGAGTATCGAGCGACGATGCGTAGGCAATGAGGCCATATCGTGACAGCACTCCATACGATGGCTTGAACCCAATCACTCCACAATACGACGCAGGCTGTCGTACACTGCCA
>Ga0209915_1003497_pt1 | contig 13205 bp, 11 predicted proteins | sample ThiBiot_750_plan_FD_183952 | JGI IMG/M metagenome (GOLD analysis project Ga0209915, IMG submission 183952) | Wastewater bioreactor microbial communities from Cape Town, South Africa - Thiocy_cont_750_plan (SPAdes) | ecosystem: Engineered > Bioreactor > Thiocyanate-remediating > Anaerobic-Aerobic... | reverse complement strand
CGTGCAGATCGCCGACAAGGCGGTTGTTGCCTTCCATCCGCGTGAAATGGGGGAGGACGTCCTCCCAGCCCCACCGGACACCGGCATTGCTGCCGTGCAGGATCTGCTGCCATCCGTCATAGTCGGAGGGTCGTCCCCGCATGTAGACCTGCGCGTTCACGGACGTTCCGCCGCCGAGGACGTTGCCCTGGGAGATCTCGTGCGCGCGTCCCCCGAGATGCTCCTGCGGCTCGGTCTTGTGATAGCGCATGAATTTCGAGCCGTTGATCATCTTGAAGATGCCCGGCGGCATATCGAGCAGCGGATGGTGATGCGACGGACCCGCCTCCAGCAAGAGCACGTGCCTGCCGTCCTGCACCAGCCGGGCGGCGGCAACGCAGCCGGCGGCTCCTCCACCCACGATGATATGATCGAATGTCTCGGTCATGCGCCGGCCTCCCTGCCGGCTTTCAAAGCGTTTCGAAGGTGCCTCTCACATACTGCCAGGCAGCGGCCAGATGGCCGCGCAGCGCATGCTCGGCCGCGTCGGGATCGCGTTCGAGGATCGCCGTGCAGATGTCGTGATGGCTCAGATAGTTCACCCGGTTGCGCTCCGGCGAGCGCGGCATGCGCAGCCAGTGCGGCGAGAGCCAGGCGGTGAAGGCCTTGTGGATCGCCGGAAGGACCGGGTTCCGGGGGATGTCGTAGAGGACCGCGTGGAACGCCACGTCGGTCACGTAGAAGGCATCCGAATCGCCGATCGCGCGCTCGTTTTCGGCCAGCGTGGCCCGCAGCTTCTCGACATCGCTCTTGCGTGCGTTCGTTGCGGCGTGGCGTGCGAGGGCTGCCTCCAGAAAGACCCGCAAATCATACAGGTTCTGCACCCCCGACCTGTCGTCGAGCAGGTGGCCCACGACGCCCTCGAGCGCCCTGAACGCCGTATCCAGGCCCGGGCGGCGCACCAGCGGCCGGAAGCGAGGCCGCGCCTCGACGAGGCCGCGGCCCGCCAATCTTGCGATCGCTTCGCGCACCACGCCACGGCTGACGCCATATTCGGCCATCAGATCCCGTTCGGCCGGCAAGTAGCTTCCGTCGGGCAACCGGCCCGATGCGATATTCGCCTCGATCTCCGCCACCATGAGGTCCGCGGCGCGGCTCCTCGCGGCGCTTGGGGCAGACTGGACCGGCGGCGATTCACTCAGCATCGGGTTCTCCAGGGCGCGGCGATTACCGCATAGTGAAAACCAAAAATCAAGCTGATCACAAATTTGGACCGACCAAATCGTCGGAGGGCGATCATCTATGCGAACGACGTTTGAGTCTCGTTGCCAATTCAGCGGTTGTGATGCAAATATGGTCGGACCAGATTCAAACTGATGCGAGGGCGGGTTGAGCGCAAAGATCGAAGATGTGGGCGTGCGGCTCTTCCGGGTTCCCCTGAGTGTCGTCATGAGCGACGCAAAGCACGGGATCCACACGCATTTCGAGCTGGTGACAGTGACCGTGCGCCTGTCGGACGGGAATGAGGGCACCGGCTATACCTACACCGGCGGCAAGGGCGGACACGCGATCAAGGCGATGGTCGAACATGATCTCGTTCCCTTTCTCATCGGTCGCGACGGGACGCAAATATCCGAACTGTACGAGGCAATGCTCTGGCACATTCATTATGTCGGACGGGGCGGAATCTCGTCTTTCGCCATCTCCGCCGTGGATATCGCGCTGTGGGACCTGAAGGGCAGGCGCGAGGGTATGCCACTCTGGCGTATGGCCGGGGGCGCGGGCAGCCGGGCGAAGGTCTATCGCGGCGGCATCGATCTCGGGCTTGCGCTCGATGATCTGCTGGCCAGTGTGGAAGGATATCTCGCGGCCGGGTTCCGGGCGATCAAGATCAAGGTCGGCAAGGATGATCTTGCCGAAGACGTCGCCCGAGTGCGGGCGGTCCGGCAACTGATAGGAGCGGACGTGCCGCTGATGGTGGATGCAAACTACGCCCTGGACGTGCCGCGCGCGATCGAGGCGGCGAGGGCGTTCGCCGCGTTCGACGTGCTGTGGTTCGAGGAGCCGATCATCCCGGACGATTTCGAGGCCTATGGGCGGATCGCGGAGGCGACCGGCATGCCGTTCGCCATGGGCGAGAACCTGCATACGATCGAGGAATTCGAGCACGCCTTTGCCTGGTCGAAGCTCTCCTACATCCAGCCCGACGCCTCCAATTGCGGCGGGATCACGGGCTGGCTGCGCGTGGCCGAGCGTGCCCGCAAGGCGGCGATTCCGGTCTGCAGCCACGGGATGCAGGAGCTCCACGTCAGCCTCGTCGCAGGCCAGTCGAATGCGGGCTGGGTGGAGGCCCACAGTTTCGATATCGACGCTTATACGAAGCGGCCGCTGGTGCTTGAGGACGGGTTGGCCGTCGCGCCCGATACCGGCGGCATCGGTGTCGAATTCGAGTGGGAACGGTTGGAGAGCGCGGAAACTGTCGGTTCGCGAGGGCCGGCCCACATGACTGCGGGCAAGAATATCCCGTGATCTGCCCTTCATGACTGCGAGATCCTCGAGACCGTGCTGGCCACACGCGACGCCAGCACGGGATGTTTTCACTTGCCGTCAAAATGGTCTAAGAGCACGCCGGACCTGGAGAAGGGATTGCGTCAGTGCAGCAGGACGATACGGGACTCGATCGGATCGAGGATGCGATCGCGGCGATCGCCGCGGGTGAACTGGTCGTGGTGGTGGACGACCTCGATCGCGAGAACGAGGGCGATCTGATCATGGCGGCCTCAAAAGCGACGCCCGAGAAGATGGCGATGATGATCCGCCACACCAGCGGCATCATCTGCGTGCCGATGACGGCCGAGCGTGCTGGCGAGCTCCACCTGCCGCCCATGGTCGCCAACAATATCGACCCGCTGCGCACGGCATTTACGGTCTCGGTGGATTACAAGCGGGGCATGACGACGGGGATTTCGGCGACCGAGCGCGCCAACACGGCGCGCGCGCTCGCCAACAGCAATTGCGGCGGCGCCGATTTTCTGCGGCCGGGCCACATCTTCCCGCTGATCGCGCGTGAGGGCGGGGTGCTTGTTCGATCCGGCCACACGGAAGCGGCGACGGACCTGGCGGCGCTCGCCGGGCTCGAACCGCTCGGCGTTCTTGCCGAGATCGTCAACGACGACGGCACGGTCAAGCGGCTGAAGGAGCTCAAGGCCTTCGCGCTGGAACATAGACTGAAAATCATTTCGATCGAGGATCTGATCTCATACCGGATGCAGCGCGAATCCTTCGTCAACTGCATCGGCGAGGGGCCGATCCGCGTCGACGGGCTGAACGGGCGTATCCGGGTCTATTCCTCGCGCTTCGATCCCATGCAGCATGTCGTGGCGGTGTTCGGGGACGTACGCGGGCGCGATGACGTGCCAGTACGCATCCATCGCGAGCAGCCGATCGCCGATTATTTCGCCAAGATCGACAAGCCGACGACCTGGCTTGCCAATGCAATGGAACCGATCCGGGCCGCCGGAGTCGGGGTCCTGATGTTGCTGCGCAACCCGGCCGCAGGCGAACTGGCCGAAGCGGCCGAGAGCGATCCGGCCGCTGGCGAGCACCATGGCAGCGCGCAGGCGAGGCGCGAGCGATGGCGCGAGGTCGGCGTGGGCGCCCAGATCCTGCGTGACCTCGGGGTCCGGTCGATCACGGAAATCGCCACCGACGAGCGCAATTACGTCGGCCTGACCGGCTTCGGCATCGGAGTGAGCAAGACAGTCATCGTAGAGCGTTGAGCCTCCGATAAACCGGGCGCAGCCCGTCAGTATAATTCAGCCGCCGTAGATGCGATCGATGGCGTGTGCGACGACCAGGAGTTCTTCGACCGCCGGATCGAAACCTTCGCCCGCGGCAAGACGCATTGCCCAATCGGCGGCGGCGCGGCCACCCCACGCATCCGGCGGATTTGCCAGGACTTGGCGGCTGGTGCCGCGATGTCGTTCGGCAATGAAGTCATAGAACGATCCATTGATATTTCGGAATGCCGCGCCGCCTTCGCAGCCATGGAATTCGGCAGCAATGACGGCGTCGCGCCCGGCATGAAGGTCCCACGAACAGGTGATGCGCACCAACCCGCCACCCGCGAGTTCGATTTCGGCGGAGGCGAAGGTCTCGATCGCGCCCGGATCGGGCCCGAGCCGCCGGCCTCGGTCGAACAGGCTCGACCGGACCTTGGCGATTTCGGGAAAATCCAGCGTCCAGAGGGCAAGGTCGATCAGGTGGACGCCCAGATCCATCACGCAGCCGCCGCCAGACAGGGCGCGGTCGCGGAACCACGGCTTGTCCGGCCCATAGGCATTGTGAAACGTGAGGTCGGCGCAAAAGACCTCGCCGAGTTCACCCGAGCGAACGACCTCCCGCACTGCGTTGGCGGCCCGCGTGAAGCGGTAGGACATGTCGACCCCAAGCAGGCGGTTGGCGCTTCGGGCAGCGTCGATGACGGCGCGGACTTCGGCCTCGGTGCGGCCGAGCGGCTTCTGGCAGAAGACGGCGATGCCCCGTTTCAGCGCACGGACCGCCTGTTCGGCGTGAAGCGCGCTCGGTGTGGCGATGACGACACCGTCCACGCCGCGATCCAGCACCGCCTCCATGGAGCCGACGATCTCGGCGTCGGGAGCGATGGCCTGTGCTTGCGCGGCGCATTGGCCGGCCGGATCGGCGATGGCGACCGCGTCGGCGCAGCCTTCATCGAGGATCGCCTGCATCCGATGACGACCGATCCAGCCCACCCCGACGAAGCCGAGGCGGGGCCGTTGGACGACCGAGCCGGTCATGGGTGTCGAAGCGGTCGCGGTGTCGCGGCCGCTCATGGCATTTCCACCCATGCCTTCAGGAATCCGTCGGGCCGGTCACGGGTGGCGTCGAGTGCCTCGCCGAGCCGGGCCAGAGGATAGCGGTGGGTGAGGAAGGCGTCGGGATCCAGCGTTCCGTCCTCCACGGCGGCGATCGCTCGGGCAATGCCCTGCAGATAGATGGCGGGATCGCGCTCATGCGCGTTGATCACGTCGAGACCGCGCCAGTTCCAGAGTTGCATGTCGACCTGCCGCGATCCGTCCTGGTGATATCCGGCGATCACCAGTCGGCCGCGTTCGCGCGCCAGTTCGGCCGAAAGGTCGAGCGGCGCCTGCTTGCCCGTGGCCTCGATCACCCGATCGCATAGCGTTCCCTCCGTCATTTCGGATATCCGCTTGACGATGCTGCCGCGGTCGCTTCCGAGCGCGAGCGTCTCCTGAGCGCCCATCTTGAGCGCGACGTCGAGCGAGAACTGACGGCGCGAAACGGCGAGGACACATGCACCCGCCCGAGTTGCGAGCCGGGTAAGGATCGCGCCGAGAAAGCCGATGCCGACGATCGCGACCATGTGCCCGGCGCGGATATCGGCGCGCTCGAAGATATTCATCGCGCAGCCGAATGGTTCGCCGGGAAATGGACGTGTGGCGAGGGCTTGCGGGAGGGGGAGGACATGGGAAGCCGGGCCGATGTCATAGCCGGCATAGGCATGATATGTGAGTGCGGCGACAGGCTGTCCAGGATCGAGGCCCTCGACGCCTTCGCCAAGCGCGTCGACGACCCCCCAGCCTTCATGGCCGAGACCGCCGGGCTCGGTGGGAAACGTCATCCATTCCGGACCGGACCACGGGACGAGGTTGGAGGCACAGACGCCGCAACCCCGAATTCTGAGCCTGACTTCGCCAGGACCCGGCTCCGGAACCGGTATGTCTTCGATCGCCAGGCGACCGGGACCGGTGACGACGGCGGCCTTCATGGCTGCCGACCGGACGTATGCATTCATCTTCATATCCCCAAAGAGCGGCGCGCCGGAGCCGGCGTGTGAGCGGTCGAGACCTCCATGTCGCAGCGTTGAACAAAAGCCGCCCGATTTTGTTCCGGAAGGGGCGGAACATCCCGGATGAGGCGGCTGCTTCTTCTCGCGTCCGGGGCAGGAACAAAGGATGGCGATGCCCGTTCTTGAACACGTTGGGAAGGCGGCTACCAAAAGCAGTGAATAGATGCTCACACGAAACGTTCTGATTACGGGCGGCTGCGGGTTCATCGGCCGCTACGTCGCCGACGAGATGCGCAGGGCGGGCTATCAGGTCCGCATCCTCGACAGCCTGGTCGAGCAGGTGCATGGCGGCGGCACGTCCCTTTCCCGGAATGACGATGTCGTCATCGGCGACGTGCGCGACCCGGACGCCGTCCGGACGGCGCTCGACGGTATCGAAAATGTCATCCATCTCGCAGCCGAAGTCGGCGTAGGACAATCCATGTACGAGGTGGCGCGGTATGTCGGCGCAAACGATCTCGGCACGGCGGTCCTCCTGGAGGCCATCACCAAGAAGCCGGTGCGAAGCATCGTCGTTGCTTCCTCCATGAGCGTCTATGGCGAAGGGCTCTATCGAACGATCCATGGCGAGCGCCGGGGTGAGGTTCGCCGGCGGCGCGACCACATGCGCTCGGGGCAGTGGGACCCGACGGACGAAGCAGGCCGGCCGCTGGAGCCGATCGCCACCGACGAGCAGAAGGCGGTGGACCTTGCCTCGATTTACGCCCTGACGAAATATGCGCAGGAACGGTCCGTGCTGGTGATCGCCGAGGCCTACGGTATCCGGGCGACGGCGCTGCGGCTCTTCAATGTGTTCGGTGCCGGGCAGGCGCTCTCAAATCCCTATACGGGCGTGTTGGCCAACTTCGCCTCGCGGCTTGCCAACGGCAAGCCGCCGATGATCTTCGAAGATGGCCAGCAGCGCCGCGATTTCGTGCATGTTCGCGACGTGGCGCGGGCCTTCCGGCTTGCCGTCGAGCAGACCGAGGCTGCCGGTCACGTAATCAATGTCGGCAGCGGCAGCGCCTACACGATCAGTCAGGTGGCCAGGCTCCTGGCCGAAGCCATGGGCGTGTCCGAGATCGAGCCCGAAATTCTCGACAAGGTCCGGGCCGGCGATGTCCGGCACTGCTTCGCCGATATTTCCAAGGCCAGGGAGCTCTTGGGGTTCGAACCCAGACACAGGCTGGAAGAGTCGCTCGGCGGCTTCGTCGACTGGGTCAACAGTGCGCCGTCGGTCGACCGGGGCGCAGAGATGCGCAAGCATCTGGAAGAAAGGGGGCTCGTCTCGTGACGGTGCCCCCAAGGAAGAAGCCGATCCTGGTCACGGGCGGCTGCGGCTTCATCGGCTCCAATCTCGCCGACAGCCTGCTGACCGCCGGGGAGGAGGTCATCCTCCTCGACAATCTGAGCCGTCCGGGCGTCGAACGGAATCTTGCATGGCTGCAGGAACGGCATGGAAGCGGCATCCATGCCGTCATCGCCGATGTGCGTGAGCATGGCCGCGCGGACGAACTTGTCCGCGAGGTGGCTGCGGTCTTCCATTTCGCCGCGCAGACTGCCGTTACGACGAGCATGGAGACGCCCCTGGAGGATTTCGAGGTCAATGCGCGCGGAACCCTGAACGTCCTCGAAGCTGTTCGAAAATCCGGGCGGTCAATCCCGGTGATCTTCTCCAGCACCAACAAGGTCTATGGGAATCTCGCCGACCTGGCACTGGTCGCTTTGGAGGATCAATACGCGCCTTCCGACGACGGGCTGCGGGCGCGCGGCATCGGCGAGACGCGGCCACTCGATTTCTGCACGCCCTATGGTTGTTCAAAGGGAGTTGCCGATCAATACGTGCTTGATTACTGCCATTCATTCGGCATCCCCTCGGCTGTCCTGCGCATGAGCTGCATCTACGGTCCGCGCCAGTTCGGCACGGAGGACCAGGGCTGGGTCGCTCACTTCCTGATCCGCGCCCTGGAGGGAAAGCCGATAACGATTTTCGGCGACGGCAAGCAGGTGCGTGATATCCTGCACGTGCGGGATGCAGTCGCAGCATATCGCACGGTGCTCGGGCAAATCGGCAAGGCCGCCGGACGTGCCTTCAACCTGGGTGGCGGACCCGCCAACACGGTCAGCCTGCAGATGGTCCTGCGCGAGATCGCGAGGATCCTCGGCCGGTCGATCCGGATCGAACGCGCGGATTGGCGGCCGGGCGACCAGCTCTATTTCGTCGCAGATACGCGCCTGCTCCAGGAGGAGTTGGGCTGGGGCGCGGCCGTATCATGGCGCGACGGCCTGAAAGATCTCGCAGGTTGGCTCGGTCGGGAGCGGTTCGGCGAAGACGGCCTCGCCACAGAGAGGCTGACCGCATGATTGCCGCGACGCGACAGGCGCCGTGGCGGACCAGCGAAGCCTTTGTCCCGGCTGCGCGGCCCCGTGGGAGAAAGGAACTGCGCGTCCTCATGACGGTCGATGCCGTCGGCGGGGTCTGGCGCTATGGGATCGATCTCGCGCGGGCCATGCGGCCGCTCGGAGCGCGCTTCCTGCTCGCCGGCTTCGGCCCGCGGCCGAGCGCCGGGCAGATTGCGGAGGCGGGGGAACTGTGCGAGGTCGAATGGACGGGCCTGGAACTTGACTGGACCGCCCATGACCGGGGAGACCTAAAACCGGTTGCGCCGAGGATCGATGCGATCGCGGCGGATTTCGGCGCGCATCTCATTCACCTGAACCTGCCGTCACAGGCCGGCGGGCTGTCGGGCGCGCTGCCCGTCGTCGTCGTCTCCCATTCCTGTTTGCCGAGCTGGTGGCGGACAATGCGCGATGGATCCCTGCCGGCGGACTGGCAGTGGCACCTCGAAGCCAACCGCGAGGGCTTCGATCGGGCCGACGTCGTGGTTGCGCCGAGCCGTACGCATGCCGACCTCATCCAGAATTGCCATGGGCGCATCGAACGTCTCACGGTCGTCCACAACGCCACCGCGCTAGCCGGGGAGAGAACCGAAAAGGAACCGTTCGTCCTTGCGACGGGACGTTGGTGGGACGAAGGCAAGAACGGCTGCGTCCTCAGCGAGGCGGCCAAGTCGATTGCGTGGCCTGTCGTCATGGCCGGCCCCACCCGCGGTCCAACGGGACAGACACTCGCCCTCGGCAACGTGCAGGCTCCCGGAAGCCTGGCCCACGCGGAGGTGCGTTCACTGATGCGCCGCGCCGCGATCGTGGTCTCGCCCTCGCGATACGAGCCGTTCGGGCTCTCCGCGCTCGAGGGAGCGAGAGCGGGCGCAGCGCTGGTCCTTTCCGACATACCAACCTATCGTGAGCTCTGGACGGACGCGGCGATCTTCTTTGATCCGAACGATCCGTCCGCCCTCGCGGCGGCGATGGGCCGGCTGATCGACGACGGCGAATTGCGGTTGGCGACGGCCGCGCGTGCCCGGGAGCGCTCCCGCCGCTTTGCGCCGGAGGCGCAGGCGCGTGCCATGATGGAAATCTACGAACGCGCCCTTGCCCGCCGGGCTGCGCCGCTGGCGCAGGAAGCGTCGCGATGAGGTTCCTGTTCTATACACATTCGCTGGTGTCGGACTGGAACCACGGGAATGCGCATTTCCTGCGCGGGGTGATGCGCGAACTCATCGCCATGGGCCACGCGGCGCACGCGCTGGAACCGGCGGAAGGGTGGAGCCGGCATTGCCTCCTGCAAGACCAGGGCACTGCGGCGATCGAGAGCTTTGACAAGGATTTTCCGGAGCTTTCATCCGAGACTTACCAGAACGATTTCGATCACGAGGCTGCCATCGCAGGCGCCGACATCGTCATCGTGCATGAGTGGACCGAACCGAAGCTGGTGGCGCGGATCGGGCGGGCCAGGAGGCGTGGCGGCCGCTTCAGGCTCATCTTCCATGACACGCATCATCGCGCGGTCACCTCGCGCGAGGAGATCGCCGGACTCGACCTCGAAGGCTACGATCTTGTCCTCGCTTTCGGGGAGACCCTGCGCGAGCGCTATCTGCGCGCCGGCTGGGGTCGGCAGGTCCTCACCTGGCATGAGGCGGCCGACACGAGACTGTTCAGGCCGATGCCGGACATCGAGCGGACGGCCGACCTCATCTGGATCGGCAACTGGGGCGACGGGGAGCGGAGCAGGGAGCTTCGTACCTATCTCATCGAGCCCGCCGCCCAACTGGGCCTTTCCGGCACCGTCCGCGGCGTGCGCTATCCCGACGAGGCGGTCGTTGCAATCCGCAACGCCGGGCTCGGTTATGGCGGCTGGATCGTCAATGCCCGCGTTCCGTCCGCCTTCGCGCGCCATCGCCTGACCGTCCATGTGCCGCGCCGACCCTATGTGGCAGCACTGCCGGGCATTCCGACCATCCGGATGTTCGAGGCGCTTGCCTGCGGAATTCCGCTGGTCTCGGCACCATGGGACGATGCGGAGGGCCTGTTCCGCGCCGGCAAGGATTTCCTTTTCGCCCGCGACGGGGCGGACATGCGCCGCCGGATGCAGTTCCTTCTCGAAGAGCCGCAGGCGGCAGCGGACCTTGCCGCCAGCGGACTGCGGACGATTCTCGACCGACATACCTGCCGACACCGTGCGGCCGAGCTTCTTGCCTTCCTGGAGGTGGAGCCGGCCGATGCGGCGGGGCGGCCCAAGCAGGAGGCATTGCAATGAAGATCGCATTCTACGGCTCCAGTCTCGTTTCGTCCTACTGGAACGGCGCGGCGACCTACTATCGAGGCCTGCTCAAGGAACTCGCCCGGCTCGGCCACGAGATCACCTTCTACGAACCGGACGTTTACGACCGGCAGAAGAATGCCGACATCGCGCCGCCGGACTGGTGCCGCGTCGTGGTCTACGACGGCACCATCGAGGCCCTGCAGGCAGTGGCGGCCAGAGGTGCCATCGCCGATGTGGTCGTCAAGGCGAGCGGTGTCGGCTTCGAAGACGAACGGCTGCTTTCGTCGGTTCTGCAGGCGGCGCGAGGCGACGCGCTGAAGATCTTCTGGGACGTCGACGCACCGGCGACGCTCGCGCAGCTTCGTGCCGAGCCCGACCATCCGATGCACCGCGAAATGCGCCGGATCGATCTGGTGCTGACCTATGGCGGCGGCGATCCGGTCATTTACGGCTATCGTGACCTCGGGGCATCGGACTGCGTGCCGATCTACAATGCGCTCGATCCGGAGACCCACCATCCCGTCACGCCGCAAGCGCGCTTCGCGAGCGACCTTGCATTTCTCGGCAATCGCCTGCCGGACCGCGAAGCGCGTGTGGATGCTTTCTTCTTCGAGGCGGCAAGGCGGCTGCCGCAGGGGCGATTCCTGCTGGGCGGCTCCGGCTGGAGCGACAAGCCGATGCCGGAGACCGTCCGCTATATCGGCCATGTCGGCACGGCGGATCACAACGCCTTCAACGTGACCCCCAAGACTGTGCTCAACATCAGCCGCGAGAGCATGGCGACAAACGGCTATTCACCGGCGACGCGCGTCTTCGAGGCCGCAGGCGCGGGCGCCTGCCTCATTACCGACGACTGGCTCGGGATCGATCTGTTCCTGAAGCCGGGCGAGGAGGTGCTCGTCGCGCGCGACGGGGCGGATGTCGCGGATATCGTCGCAGGACTGGCACCGGAGCGCGCCGCAGCGATAGGAGCGCAGGCGCGCCAGCGCGTCCTTGGCGAGCACACCTATGCGCGGCGGGCGGAACAGGTCGACGAGCTGATCGCCGAGTTCTTCGCCAGGAAGGCGGCGGAGGCCGCATGATGTCGCGCCCGCTCGACATCATCTTCGCGGGGCTGACGCTGTCCTCTTCCTGGGGCAACGGCCATGCCACGACCTACCGCGCGCTTCTGCGCGGCCTTCGTGACAAGGGCCACCGCATCACCTTCCTCGAGCGTGATGTGCCGTGGTATGCGAGCCATCGCGATATGCCGAACCCGGATTTCTGCGGGCTTGCTCTTTACGAGGACCTGGAGGGTCTCGCGCGCTATCGCGGCCTCCTGGAAAGGGCCGACGCGGTGGTGATCGGCTCCTACGTGCCGGAAGGGGCGGCAGTCATCGATCTTCTCGCAAGCTATGCGATCGAGCAACTCTGCTTCTATGACATCGATACGCCAGTGACGCTTTCGCGGATGCTTCGCGGCGAGGAGGAGCATATAGCGCGAAGGCAGGTGCCGCTGTTCGACCTCTATTACTCATTCTCCGGCGGCGAGGTCCTCGATCGCCTCGAGGAGGAATTCGGGGCGCGCAAGGCCGCTGCCCTGTATTGCTCGGTTCAGCCGGACCGCTATCGGCCGACCGGCGATGCCATCCGGTGGGACCTTGGCTATCTCGGAACCTACAGCGAGGATCGCCAGCCTGCGCTGGAACGGCTCCTGATCGAGCCGGCGCGCAGGCTGCCGCATCGCCGCTTCGTGGTGGCGGGCGCGCAATATCCGGACGGGATCGACTGGCCGGACAATGTCGAGCGGATCGACCATCTGCCCCCGGACGAGCATCCGCGCTTCTATTCCCGCCAGCGCTTCACGCTGAACGTGACCCGTGCGGACATGGTGGCGGCCGGCTGGTCGCCGAGCGTGCGGCTGTTCGAGGCGGCCGCGTGCGGCACCCCGGTTATCAGTGATGAATGGCGCGGTCTTGGAGAGCTTTTTCCTGAGGGCGAGGCCGTGCTGATGCCACGCACGAGCGGCGAAGTGATCGAAATCCTCGAAGAATTCCCCGAGCCGCGGCGGTGCGAGATCGCATCGAATGCCCGGGCTCGCGTGCTTGCATGCCATACGGGAGCGGCCCGCGCGGCCGAATTCCTCCAGGCGCTGCAATCCCGCCTGCCTACAGCCATTGCGGTCTGAGACCCATGCGAGAAAGGGTGAGCCCCATGCGTCCAACAGTGCGTCCGACGGCAGTTTCCTCGAAGCGGATCCTCGTGGCCGGCGGCGGCGGCTTCCTTGGATCGCATTTGTGCGAGGCGCTGCTGGAGCGCGGGCACAGCATCATCTGCGTCGACAATTTCATTTCGGGCGTGCGCGACAATATCAGGCGCCTCGAAAACGACCCGCGCTTCCGGCTCATCGAGCAGGACGTCTGCCAGCGGCTGGGCGATGATTTCGGCAGGATCGATGCGATCTACAATCTCGCCTGCGCGGCTTCGCCGCCGCGCTATCAGGCCGATCCCATCCACACCATGACGACGAGCGTCGTCGGCACGCTCAACCTGCTCGAAGTGGCCGAGGCGAACAAATCGCGCTTCCTGCAGGCTTCCACCAGCGAAATCTACGGAGATCCCGATCAGCATCCACAGTCGGAGGCCTATCGAGGCAATGTCAACTGTACCGGCCCTCGCGCATGCTACGACGAGGGAAAGAGGGCGGCGGAGACG
>Ga0209915_1003489_pt1 | contig 13225 bp, 10 predicted proteins | sample ThiBiot_750_plan_FD_183952 | JGI IMG/M metagenome (GOLD analysis project Ga0209915, IMG submission 183952) | Wastewater bioreactor microbial communities from Cape Town, South Africa - Thiocy_cont_750_plan (SPAdes) | ecosystem: Engineered > Bioreactor > Thiocyanate-remediating > Anaerobic-Aerobic... | reverse complement strand
CCGCCCGCACCTGTGCCTCTCTCAACTCCCAACAAGAGGCGCCCTCAAGTTAACGTGGTCCATCATCTCATTCGCTCTTGCCTGGCACTAGACTTCGGCAGAAGCTCGTCGGCTTGTTCTTCCAATGTGACACGCTGCGGCCTCACTTGCGAGCGTGGCTCCACAGCTTGCTCTCGAACAACAAGGGCTGGATTCGCAACGTACGCTCCTTCTCCCTCGCCGCTGCAGCCGTAATCGCCTCTCACTAACGATGAGTGTACTTTGTCGACGATGCGCAATCTCGCGTAGGTTCTGCCCCCGGGTCTCTCGGACTCATCGTCGCTCATCAATATTTACTTTGCGCTGCTGGCGCATATGGAGAGCTACCTCACGACGCTCGATCCCGCCGCCTCGTTCCCGATCGAGTACTTCCACGTGTCGGGCTCGATCTTCCCACTCTTCGACTTTCCTCTTCTCGGCGGCACCGCCAAGTACGCTCCTCCTCGCCACTTGCGTTGCATTATCGAGTGTACTTCACGTTACTGAATGGCTCCTGATCTCGATTTTTCTGATGTTGCAATAGTCATACGTTTCAGAATTATCCCTTGCCTACCAATCATCAGGAGCTTGGTATGTGTTCGTCCCTGGAGTTTTATTGACTCGCTATCCAGTTGTATTGTATTTTGGTGTCGCGTGTGAGTATATATTGATCGATCTCCTTCGTTGCGTTGCTTTTCGACAGACAAAGGACAGGAATATACTCACTGCCACGTGGTCTTCCATGAGCTACTGCTGCTTCACACGCTCCAGATCTGCGCCGCATTCCGCGCCGCAGCCATTCAATCTCAAGGCCGCTCGCAAGCCGTGGCGAATCTCATCGAGTTCGAGCGGAATAGTAGCCAGCGAGCGTTCGGTCGAGACTTATCTCGCGACATGGTTTCGGATCTCGAGCGTGCGCTCCGTCGATGCGCATGGAACCGAGTCACGCTGTTTTGCAAGGTACACGCTGCTGCGATACCGCACCTATACACGCCAGTCGTTCCAATCGATAGTCATCATATTGATTCGTATCTCTCTCTCTCTCTCTCGATCTTTTGTTGTTTTGGTGGATTTATTCGATTCTATTCTATTGTATTTGCTTGCGGTATTTTGATAGACCAAGCAAGAGAGCATGTGGAACCTTGTCGAGTACGTGGCCTTGCAGGGTCTTTTTGAATGTGTGATGTGGGGATGATGATGATGGTCGCTCACTCGAAGCTACCTTCAATAGCTTCTCGCTCAAGCTGCTACTGCATGTATCGGCGCAACCGGAGCGCTCGTTCTTCCGCTATATCCCCGAGTTTTATGTGGAAGCGACCACCGATGCGTTCCATGCATTGCGCCGCGGAGATCCCCAATTTAACGTGACCACCGATCGTACGTTAGAATAGCTAAACGAGAGACTATTCGATTGCCAGAGAGAGAGAGAGAGAGAGAGAGAGAGAGAGAGAGAGAGAACATACTAATTTGCTCCTGATAACAGCATCACGAGAGGCGGGCCTTAGTCGAATGATTGACTTCCTGGTTCTTCACGTGTATGACGATCGCGCCATTAATCCAGGTGCGTCTCGTACTTTTCGCGACATCAAAAGATGCTAGAACATCAGAAAGTAATGCGTTTGCCGTGGTGCATACTGCAGATATTCGAGAGCAATTGCTGCAGTCGTTGTCGTTGCTGTTGCAATATCCCGAGTATATTCCTCACTTTGAACGCAACACCACTGCGCGCGAGCGCATGATTCCGAACCTCCTGCTGGACTTTGGCAATCGATCGTGCGTTCCGATTCTGACGATGCTGCTGCGGCACTGGAAGGGCCGCGACTTTTGCAACGTCATTACGCCCAAGTTCGCGGCCATCGGCTCGCAGCTCTATCGCGACATCTTCCGCGAGACGCTCATGTCTAGTCGTACGTCGTTCGATTCATTCTGCTTCTCCATACGTGCATCACACTGATGAATATTCTACCCAACGTGCGTGTGTGCACGCGTGACGTATTCTTGTTGCTCCGATTCATCGGCGTAGCGGCTGTCGCGGACAAGTTCTTCAACGGCCTCTTTAACAATATCAACCTGACGTTCTCCGAGTTTGGCGTGGTGATGAAAGAGGTACCGTACTCGCTTGCTTGAATCTATCTACGGGAGTAAATAGGAGTTTATACTCACTCGGCCGTGGTAATAACATTGCTTGCGCTGGCTGATACACAGTTTCATAAGCTAGCTGGATCTCGTAGAATGCAAGTGCCGAACGAAACCATGCAACAACACTCGGTACGCCCACAGATAAATCGCGTTTGTAGGAGGCTCGTGGTGTTTCTTACACGATGTGGCTGCATACATCCACACCACAGAAACGATCGCAAATCATGTTCGACGTCTCTCGATCGCTGCTACAGGTTCGTTAGTGTTCTGTTGTTGTTTGATATCTGCACTCGAGAGCGCTCTTTAACTCGCTGTGATGTCATTTATCTCGAACGAATAGATGCTTGAGGTCGTGGCGATGGAGGCACCATGGTCGATCCTGGGCAACGAGGTACACAGGCTCTCGGCTTTTATCGTGGAGTGATCGCTTACACCCAAGGTTGATTGAACCTACCCTAACTGGTTGGCGTGTAGATGAACTTGAGCCGACTCGTAGAGATCTTGGTGCAGGTCGTGGTGCGCACACTCGACAGCAACCAGCTGTACACGGCCGCACCGGCAGCCGCTGGCAACCCATACCTCAACTCTGGTATGCACACGTTGCGCGCGATTCGCGCTTGGCTCGTTATTCGCATCGTGCGCCATCTAACCAAGCGGTACGTGTGTTGCTTCGATAGCTTTGACGGTGATCAAGCCAATCTTCTTGTTGGCTCCAGTCGCTGGCATCCTGGTGCACTTCCACCAAGCCGAGCGCAACAAAGCGCACGAGACGCAGAGCGAATCGGCCGACTTGGTTCTCGAGCGAGCGCTCGTGGCAGTCGATCCAGGCTTCGAGCTCTCGTATTTTGAGAGGCTGCTTGCACTCAACTGGTCGTCCAGTACGTTCTTCTATCGACACAGCCAGTGTGAGTGACCAGCGAGTGAGCGATGTTACGAGATATTCATGGTCGCTTGCTTTGATGCTTCCTGCCACACAGTTGGCAAGGATAATGCTGAAAAGGTGTCGCAAGACACGAGCAAGCTCGCGGTGGCGATCGAGGCGCTCGCCAAGGTCGCAGAGCAACGCAAGCAACACCAAAGCACGTCGAGCGGCGCCGAGAAGGAAGCAGCGGCGATAGACGAGGATAACCTGTGCACCATCTGCTACACGTTCCCGATCGACCGCATCTTTGCGCCGTGCCGACATCTCTCGTGTCACATGTACGTCGGTCAGTCAGTCAGTCAGTCAGCGAGCGCGTATTTGAGCAAAGGTCTCGAAGGATGTATTGTTTACAGTGTTCCGTTGGTGTTGGCGTTGGTGTAGCTGTATCACGCGCCACTTGCTCAACAGCAAGCGATGCTTCTTTTGTAACGCCGAGGTCGAGCGTGTCGATCCAATCTCGCCACAGGCGTCGCCCTCGTCTTCCGCAACGCCGAACGCCGAGAAGGCTTCTAGCGAGAGCAGTGCCGACGACGCCGTGCCGATGAGCGAGGAGCTGCCGTCGAGCGAGCTGGAAGGTGGTGACGTCGCACCGATGGCTGAAGAGACCTCAGCTTCGAGCGAGAGCGTAGCAGACAACGCCACACCGATGACTGAAGAGTAGTAGAGAGAGATGATACGCGGAGAGAGAGAGAGAGAGAAGCATAGTAGTAGTGGTAATGGTATCGCGGCGGCGTATGGTACACAAACCAACGCGAGCATACGACTCTGATAGCCGAAGATGCTCGCGTTGCAAACAAAATATTTGTACATGGTATTGGCAATACACACGCAGCTGATAGTCGAATGCAAACCGAGAGGAGGATAGACAGAGAGAATGGATAGATAGAGCTAATTGATGTTGATGCTGTTGAGAGAGCACGCGATAGAGAGAGCGGCTTAGACCTCATCTTCGCGCAACAGCATGTTGGGGATGCCATTCAGGATTGGGAACACTCGACCGGATTCAGGGCAAACCAACTCACCCTCAATCACATCGATCTAGATGATGACGAGATCGAGGAGTATGAGACGAGTATGAGACGAGTGCTCTGCTCTCAGGTTCGTTCGTTCGTTCGTTCGCGTGTACGTACGTTCATGAGCGCATGGTAGAGCTTCTGCAGAAAGTCGGTGTTGCTCGCTGCATCCTCAGGCAAAGCCTCCGGCAACTCGGAATAGCCCAGCTGCATAGTTTGGAGGTCAGGGACGGTGGTGCGGCGAGCCAGCGGGCCGGATAGATAGGTCGCCGCCATACCTGCACGGCAGCAGCACGAAGGGCGTCGTACTCGATACGCGCGAGGCTCCCGACCGCGAGCTCCTCATCGAACTCATTCTCCAGCACCTCGACCTTCCTCACATTGACGATCGCGAGTGGGAATCGGGTCGTGATACCCTTGACGTTGCTCGCCAGCATGTTATGCAGCAGAAGCTTCATGGTTGCGAGATGCGACAGCGACGCAGCGACGAGGAGAAGAGCCTCGTCATCAAAGCAAACGCCTATGGAACTCCTGAGACACAGCGAGCTTAAACAGTAGAGCTTCGCAGAGAGCTCGAGCTCAAATTGGGTGCGGAGCTATCGAGCCTTGTGAGCTTACATGCTCAGGAAATCGCTATCGTTCAAGCTCGTAAATCCTCAAGGTCAAGGAGAGCTTTGCTTTATGTTACCGTTGCGTGCTCCCGCTCTTGGTGCTCGCTCTCGTTGCGCCAGTGTCGTTCTATCCGCAGCTGCAGCGCACCTCGCTATCGATATGTCGTCGTCATCATCGTCATCGTCGTCGTCGTCTTCGTCGTCATCGTCTTCTTCACCGGCGGTCGGTGAGAAGCGAAGGATCGACGACGAGAGCAGCGAGTCGCCGCTCAAGAAGGCTCGCTCGGAGGGCGGTGATGCCGGCCAGCGTCTGACGCTCGAGGTCACGTGCCAAGAGGCCAAGCGCACGTTCGAGGTCGATGCCAACACCACGTACGAGGTGCTGGCGAACTCCATCATTGATAGCGTCGGCTACCGACACGAGTATCCGCACTCGTTCCACCTCGACAACGTGGCCTTCTCGTCGGCTGCGGTCTATTGTACGTCGCCCACGCCGCTCCACATCGCCTGCCACCAAATCACAACCACAACAACAGAACAACAACAACATCAACAGCGTGCGTGTGCGTCGGTCTGTTGCTGATTCGTTGATTGGTTGATTCGTTGATTGATTCGCAGCAACTGCGACGAACAAGAAACCTACGGTCGCAGATGTCACGCTCAAGAACACCAACCTCACGGTGGTACGTACATCGAGCTTGTGCAGCGTGGCGGCAGCCGATCGACCTCAAGCTCACCCACCGCCTTGTTGATTGCTGCCATATGTAGGGCCGAGAGATCATGCTGCTGTACGATTACGCAAATCCTCTCGAGTTCTTGATCAAGGTCACCAAGGTATGATGCAAGCGCGTATGTGCGGTGTGCCGTGTGCTTCATACGACTTCGGCGAGACTGACTCGTTCCGATGTAGGAGGAGGAGAGTACCGATGGATCGATTGGTTGCAAGCTGATACATTCGGATGGTGGCTTGCCAGACCAGCCCGAGGAGGAGGAAGAGGAGGATATCAGCGACGACGAGGAGGAAGAGGAGGAAGAAGAGGAGGCCTATGAGGAGGAGGAAGAGGCCGATGATGACGACGATGACGATGATGATGACGATGACGATGAGTAAGCACCATCGATGGTGAGTGGTTGGTGCCGTGGAGTGCAGAGTGAGATCGTAGTGCCCAATCGATGTAGCGCGAGAGCTCCCGCGCGCGCTCGCTCTTGCCTTGTCTTGTCTTGTCTTATCTATCTACCCTATCTACCTCAATCAACTGTGAGTTATCGAACGCATATATCCTGTGATGTTTCTGCCCCACCTTGCGCCAAGCGCAAGTTGACAACTTCCTCTTCGAAGAGCAAGAAGAAAGCGAGCGAGCGACCGAGTGGTGTTGGTTGAGGCAGCGAGCAGAGGAGGGGACATTCGGCGGCGGGAGAGTACCCCGGAAGAAAACTACATAGGCAAGTGACTAAGCCCACGAGTTGGTTTCGCGCGTGGAAAATGGTCGGTTTCCGCCGCAGCGGCGACGAGCAGCGCGAGAGGAGGCAGCACAGAGAGCGCCACGCAGCCTCTACCGCACGGTAGGCCGCTCCTCTGGCTGCCTGCCTCTCCTCCTTCCTGCTCTGCTCTGCGTAGTCTCTGTGGCCTCGGGCGCTCTCCTTCTCTTTTGCTCCTTCTCTCTCCCCGCCTCCTCTCGCCCGAGCGCCGCTCCCTTGCTCTCGCGAGACCCCCCGCTCCCACCTCCATCCCTTGCCGCACTCGTAGCACCCGCCCGCGTGCCTCCTAGACCCGTCGTTGCGTTGTTCTTCGCTTCGTCGTGTCTTTGAGTCTTGCCTGCCTCGGGAGCTTGACTGCGTGTCTGGTGGTGTTGTTCGCGTCGTGCCAGTCGCGCGTGTTGGGTTGTGTGTGTGTGCGTGTGAGCCTCAGGTCTCTCTCGCTGCGCAAGCCAGCTCGTCCGTCGCAGCACCTCGTTCGGGTCGTGTGTGTGTGTAGTGCGTGCGTGCGTGTGTGTATCGCCAGCAGTTCTCGCCTCGAGAGCCTCTGTGGTCCACATACCAGCGTCGTTCCACTCTCGCCCACCATCGCCTTCTCTCACAAGAAGATGGCTCTTCGTGCCTCCTTGTCTTCGCTCGCCGGCCTCGCCGTACTCTTGGCCCTCGTGGCCTCGGTGTGCGTCGCCGAGCAGCTGCACGCCGGTGTCCTCGTCACGAGCTCCGACGTTCAGTGGGCTCACTTGAGCGGCGTCGACACCGTCACCATCAAGGGTGTCGGCTTCCGCACCTACGGTACCGCTACGTGCGACTGGGACGGTCGCTGGCAGTCGACCGTCGCGTACATTGCCGACGACAACACCATCGTGTGCGAGTCGCCCGTCATCGACAAGAACTCGGTGCCGTCGCTGCCGCTCGTTGCGCCGCTCTCCGTGTACTTTGATGGAGATCTTGATACGCTCACGTCGGTTGCGCCTACTTTTACCTTTGGTACGTTGTCGAGCACACGAATAAGAGAGAGAGAGAGAGAGAGAGAGCTAAATAGCTGATATAATAACCTTGTCGTTACGCTCAGGTCCCACGCTGCGCAACGTTGCGCCGGTCCGCGGAAGGGTTGCTGGAGGCGAGTTGTTCGTCGCTGAGGGTCAAGTACGTTACTTTCGTCGTACCGGATTCTTGATAGTGCCACGATCCACGATACACACACAAGATGCTTTTTCTCATTCAACGGCCTGTCGATTGGATTGTAGGGTTGGTCGGACTTTTTGAGTGCCCAAGTATTTTTCGACGGTGTCGCCTGCCCGCCTTACATTGACCAGTACGGTCAGCGAGCGGTACGAACCAACAGAGCGTTGCGCCGCGCCCAGGGAGCTCGGTTTTATGTTCGCGTTGAGCTCACACTACTCCAACCCTGCAGGACTATTTGGACGGTGATGGCATGATCCAATGCCAAGTTCCTGCGGGATACTTCAATCAAGATGCCGACATCTCGATCGTCTTCGAGGGCAACCCTGCTTGGACCCTGCGAAGTGCTCAAACTTATCACTACGGTTCGTACCTACCCCTTGCTCTACGTGCTTTGCATACCCACAAAACCTAACTCATTAACTAACTCACTCTCCTTTGTTGACGTAGGCCCTGTCTTGACTGGAATCTTCCCTTCGTGCGGCGCGCTGCAAGGCGGAACCACGGTCACGATCTTTGGCCAGGGTCTTGAGGATGCTACCATCTCGGACAATGCTACGCCGCTTTCGGGTCCCACTGTCGAGCTGCTCGTTCCGACTTCTCTCGGCACTACGCGCTACTTTGGCCTTAACCCCGTCGTTAGCCCCATTGACCGAACGTATGTCTTTCACTCATTATTTGATCGCTGGCATGATGGCACGATTTTAACCAATCGACGACCCACACACAGTATTACGTTCACCACCCCGAGCCTCGGTACCGATTTGACGTTCGGTATCCAAGCCACGGTGCAGGTGTTCTGGAAGCAGGTTCAAAGCCGAGCTGGTGTCGTGAAGCCCTTCACGTACGGAGCTTCGGTCGATCCCACCAAGCTGAACCCGACGCATCTGTCGCTCGGCGGTGGTCAGCTCATCAGCATCACTGGCTGCGGCTTGTCGCAATTCAACTCATCGCAGCTGGCGGTCTCGTTCGGATCGACTGCGATTTGCAACCGCGGTGCCGGTCCTGGCAGCTCCAACGACACGCTGTTCGTCGTGCCGAACGGCGACGGTACCGATACGCTCTACTGCACGCAGCTGGCGATCGGCTGCACGGCACCCGGAAGCTCGTACCCGGTCACGGTGACGATCAACACGCTGCCGTCGCCGATTCCGATCGGCACGACCATCACGCTGCCCTCCTCGGGCACCATGAACATCACCGTCGGTCCGGTGGTCGACCTCACGACCGTCCACCCGACGCGAGGCCCTCGCCTCGGCGGTACGGTCGTTGCCGTCGGTGGTTCGGGCTTCACCGACTCGCAAGGCACGCCGCTGCCGGTAGTCGTGACGCTCTCGACCGTCGGCTCGTCGTCGAGCACCTTTGCCACCGTGAACGGCGTCGTCGTGAGCGACACGCAGTTCGAGTACACGATGCCGCCCGGCTTGTTCGGCCTCGATGTGCAGGCGTCGTACTTGTTCGGAACCGGAGACGCCAACTGCGTCGGCGGTACGACGGCGCGCGCCAGCTTCCACTACGGACCCGTGTGCTCGTTGGTTGCGCCACAGTACGGCCGCGTGGTCGGTGGCGACCGCGTCACCATCACCGGCGCCGGCTTCCTCGAGGACGGCACGCTGCCGAGCGACATTGACGTGCGCTTCTGCATTCGCCGTCTCGGTTACGGCCTCTACAACTGCTCGGCCGAGCCGCATCCGCGCGGTGACTTCGTCGTCACCGACTCGACGCTCACGGTCTCGACCCCGAACTGGCGCCAGAACGTCGCGACGCTCGTCGGTGGCAACCGTCTCTTTGGAGACAAGGCCGACGTCTACATCTATTTCCGTGCGCCGGGCAGCAACACCGGCAACTACGGCCCGGACTTTAACGAGGCGCTCCTGGCGCCGGGTCTTCAGAAGGCCATCATCCAGTGCTCGTCGGGTTCGCCCTACACCTTTGGCCCCAAGGTCACGAACTTGACGCCTAACAAGGCGCAGAGCAGCAACCTGCCGGCGACCACCGTCGTGGCCTCGGGCCCGGGATTCAACGATGCGGTCTACAATGCGCACACGCCTCTCGTGGCCTTTGGAAGCCAGCTCGGTCTCAACACGGCGATCGTCGCCGATGCCACCAGGGACATTCAGACCAGCACGATCGGTGGTCCGACGGCGCCGTCCAACACGCTGCCGACCGTCACCGTGACGTTCAACACGTGCAACCAGACCACCAGCACCACGTCGGTCACCTGGGGCCCAACGATCACGGCTATCACGTGCACCACCTGCGACGTCGCTGGAAATGTGCTCTACGGTCTCGATCCCGCCGGTGGACAGCCCATCACGATCCAAGGCACGCGTTTCGACGACTTCCTCGTCGGTGCCACCTTCCAAGCCACGTGCCTCATCAAGAACACGCAAGTGCCCGCGACGTTCGTCAGCTCCACGGCGCTCACGTGCAACACGCCCGCCTTGCCGTGGAGCTCACGCGCCAACGTCGCTGTGCTCTTTGGCTACATCCCCGGCGACAAGGTTCAGCCGTTCAACTGGCGCAACGCCGTCGCGTCCCCCATTCAGCTCGCGTACGACATAAGCATCTTGGCTGGTTCGACCACGCCGAACTTTGGTCACACGTCGGGTGGCACGCCGGTGCAACTCACCGTGTTCGGTATCGGAACCTGGAGCACGCCGAACGTCATCTTTGGCAGCTATGCCTCTCCGGCCACCTTTGCAGGCCCTAACGTCATCGTCGCCCCGACGCCGCTCGACCGTGGTGACTTTAACACCGACGTCAAGGTGTACGTGCAAGTCGGCCCGACCTACTTTACGCAGTCGCCCGACACCTTCCACTACGGTCCCGTGTGCACCGACGTCGTGCCGAACAACTGCCCCACCACCGGCTGCCCAAGCACGGCGTACCTCTCTGGCAGCGGTTTCCAGGACTGCAACCCGGCGAGCACCGATGATCGCAGCTGCCGTGCTCGATTCTTCCAGATCGAGTACGTGAACGCCGATGGCTCGATCTCGGTCGTCGCGCCCGTGAACGCCGACGTCACCACCGGTCAGAATACCGACACCAAGTTGTACTACGTGGCCCCGGCTGTCACCAACTGCAACTACGAGCCCAAGGTTCAGATCCGCTTCCTCGACGCCGCGATCGCGACCAACAACAGCAACCAGAACGTCGTGCAGTGCAAGGCTAGCGGCCGACCGTACTTCTTCCACTACGGCCCGTTGTTCGTCGCCTCGAACTCGGCGCACCACGACGCCTCGACCGGCTACGAGTATGGCTGGATCGGCGACACGGTCACCTTCACGGTCACCAACCTGAATGACTCGCACATTGGCGTTCCGCTCCAGTGTGCCTTCCGTAACGAGTCCAATCAAGTGAGCTTCACGACCGCCACTGTCACGTCGGCTAACACCGTCACGTGCCCGATCGGTGACGGCAACTGGAACTCGTTGGCGTCGGTGTCGCTCGAGTACGCCGTGCCGTGCGAGATTGCCGTCGGCCACGTGCACTACGGCCCGGTGTTGCGCTCGATCGCTCCTACCTTTGGAAGGGTCGCTGGAGGAACGCCGGTCACCATCTCGGGCTTCGGCTTCACGTGCTGTGGCATCTTCTCGATCAACGCCCTGTTCCCGGGAGCCACTAACCCCGTCTCTTTCACCGAGACGCAGTTGACCACCACCGTGCCAGTCAATCAAAAGATCGATCTCTTGCTCAACAACATTGGTGCCTCGTTCAAGAGCGCCAACTTCCCGATCACGGTCGGCAACACGTTCTCACTCTACTCGACCGAGACCAAGACCTCGCTCACGTACTACTACGGCCCCGTGGTGAGCTCCATCTTCCCCGGCCAAGTGCAGCTCTCAGGTCGCGATCAAATCGTCACCATCACCGGATCGGGCTTTGCTGATCCGTACTTTACCGACGCCTTCTGCGACTACATTGCGACCGATGGCTCGTACCAGCTCCTCGGCTCGGTCAAGCTGTTGCCCAACGAGAAGTCCGACACGCAGCTGCTGTGCCGCGTGCTCGAGTTCTCGCACTCGTGCCTCGCTGTCGACCACATCTCACCGCGCTGGCGCCGCTTCGGCGATGAGGCCGACCCGCTTCGCCCCGAGCAGGGCCGTTTCTACTGGAAGACCGTTGCGCCGCCCGCGGCCACCTTCCCGGTCGCCACGAGCACCGACGGTGGAAGCGCCCAGCGAGACCTGCCGTTCCGCTTGAACTTTGGCTTCTCGATCCTCGCCGTCTCGGGCTCGCTCAATGTCCCGACCACCGGCGGCTCGATCCTCACGGTCACCACCACCAACTTGCGTGACTACTACTCGAACACCTCGACGCTCGACTTTGGACCTGGTCAGGCCGTGTGCGTGTGGGGTAACTACCGCTCGCCCATCACGACCTTCGTTCCCAGCCAAGACGGTGTCACTTCCACGGTCTTCAACTGCACGGTACCGGCGGCGCCGCTCGGTTACTCGGCACCGCTCACCGTCATCGTGAACCCGAACGAGAACGCCGATACGACGGTCGTCGGCGGCTTCGAGTGGCTGCCGCAGGCTAGCAGCTTGAGCCGTAGCTTTGGACTCTCCACCGGTGGCGACGTCGTCATCGTTCGCGGTTCGGGCTTCTCCAACTACGACACGGTCACGTGCTACTTTGGTGGCGTTCAGGCCGTGCGAAGCGACATCACCAACGACTTCTCGGTGCTCTGCGTCACGCCGTACACGCAACCCGGCCAAGTCGCCGTGAAGCTTCAGTTCTGCAAGGCCGGCAACTGCCAGCAGCTTCAATCGCTCGATGCCGTCACCGTCCCATCGCCCTTCACCTTCATCGGAATCAACTCCATCTACCCGAGCGCCGGCAGCATCTGCGGCAACACGCCCGTGCAGATCAATGGCTACGGCTTCTCGTACTTTGATTCGGTGCAGTGCGTCTTTGGAGATCTCAAGACCCCTGGCGTCATCGCTTCCGACTCGACGGTCGAGTGCAAGACCGCTGACGTCTCGGCCCTCTACACGGTCGACGAGCGAGCTGCCTTCTGTGTCGTCACGAGCATCATTGGAACGCGTGCCGGTGAGAGCCACGTCGTCTCGTCGAGCGCCTCGTTCGAGTACGGCTTCCCGCAAGTCACGAGCGTCTCGCCCGCAACCGGAGACATTGACAACTTGCCGACTCTCTTGACGATTCGCGGTTTGTTCTTCAACGGTGGCAAGGTCATCGACACGTACACTGTACGCCATCTCTCTCTCTCTCTCTCTCTCTCTCTCTCTCGTTTCAACTTCTAACAAACTCTCACTTCCACTTGACACAGTGCAAGTTTGGCAACATTCATTCGCAAGCCATCTTGGTCCCGACCGAGGATGACGACGATCAAGCTACCATCCTTTGCTACACGCCTCCAGGCAACCAACTTACCATCGGCTCGTACCCGGTCGAGGTGCAGTTTTCGTGCTTGTACAACAACAACTTTACGCACAACCGTGTGCCGTTCCAAGTCACTCGTACGAAAAGATTCGATTTCGCCTCATTCCTTGTTCTACTCGGTTACTGATACTTGTCTCTCTCTCTCTCTCTCTCTCACTCATAGAAACGCCCGCTGTCTCGACCTTCAGCCCTGCTAGCTCGTACGAGCTCGGTGGCGTCGACGTCGTCGTGACCGGAAACAACTTTAACGGCGGCACGTTGTACCTCTGCAAGTTTGGCGACACTATCGTCTCGGGACGATTCAACAATGGCGCCCTGACACCGATTCCGATCCCCGCTCCTCTTCCGGTCGACCAATACGTCGATTACTTTGAGGGCCTGCTTCCCGACGACGATCTGAAGCGCTCGGTCGGTCGTCGATCGGTCCTCGGCACCGGTGACACCATCACCTGCCGTGC
>Ga0209915_1003479_pt1 | contig 13255 bp, 10 predicted proteins | sample ThiBiot_750_plan_FD_183952 | JGI IMG/M metagenome (GOLD analysis project Ga0209915, IMG submission 183952) | Wastewater bioreactor microbial communities from Cape Town, South Africa - Thiocy_cont_750_plan (SPAdes) | ecosystem: Engineered > Bioreactor > Thiocyanate-remediating > Anaerobic-Aerobic... | reverse complement strand
GCCCGAACGCGATCACCTCCGCCGCCGTCATCGGCACATGCGAATTGTCCGATGCGATCCAATAAAAATCCCCGGACCAGGCATCCGGCGCAACCATCGCCATGGTCGCTGCCGCGTTGATATTGGCCCGGCTCGCATCGTCGATCTGATAGTTGTGACCCGCATAATTGCGTCCGGCTACGATCAGAGCAGCGAAATGCCCTTCGAGACGTTGAGCCGCCTCCGCCCGCGCATCGTCGATAGTACGGGTATCGCTTACAGAAATGGTTCCATCGAGATTGTGAGTGGTGATGCGCGAGCCCATCAGAACGAAACCTCCACACCATAAAAGGGCATTCCGTTGTTGGCTGGCGCCAAGCTGCCGGCGTAGCTGTAGAAGGGGTCGGGAAGTGCTGGCGGAAATTTCAGAGCCCAGCCGAAAATTTGTCCGGTATCGGTTGTGTTCGTGATGCCATAAAGCGTCTTTGACGCCAGCGTGGTTTGACCGTTGAAGCCGCGCATGACCGGCGAGCCAGACGTAAATCTGCATCCCGGCCAATAAAGGCCGGGCGGTTGCGGCGAAGGCATATTGAGCCAGGCCGAGGCATTATCCCCGGTGACGCCCGTGGAATCCGCCGGGATACCGGTCTGGCTGGCCAGTAGCCGGTTAGGCATCGCATTCACGGGCGAGGTATCGTAGAGGCCGATATCCATCGTCACGCCAGTGGTACCGCTCAAGGTCACGAAATTCACGTGCAGCTTAACTTTCGTGAACCACTGCCGGATCCACACGCCGGGAAGGTTGAGGGCGTCCTGACCGGGATTTGTGCTGGATGAAACGCTCGATCCCTCCAGCCAGGAATTGGTGTACATGCGTCCGGCCGGAAGCCCCCAATCCATAGCACGAACATGCGCCGCGGGATCGGTCAGAAACACCGTCACCGTGCCGGAAAACGCCGCTACCTGCGCCCCCGCGTTCGATGATGCAATCGGCGCCGCTGCCCGTGCCAGCGTCTTTGCCGCAGCGGTGTAGACGCCGCACGACACTTCCCAATTGCCACTGGCGTCCTGCACCACGTACACACAGACATTGCCATCGCCCACCGCGGACCCGAACGATTGAAACCCGCTCGGTGCTGCACCGGCCAGCGTGATCAGCGCTGCGCTTTGCGCGCTCGATGTGTCTTTGACACGATCCGCATAAATTGAAGGCATATCAGGCGGCCGACAGCACCAACGCGCCCGGCGTGCCACCCGCAAAGCTGGCCACAACGCCCGACGAAATGACCTGTGCAGCCACTTTCCGAACCATGCCGCTGCCCGTACCGCTGGTATTGACCGCGGTTGCGCCGCTCTTGACCGTGAAGCTGTCCGCTACTGGCGATACGACATCCAGAAGCCCGGTCAGATTACCTTGGGAGACGGCCGGGGCTGTGCCGCCAAACTCGGTGGAGTAGACAACCTTGTCGCCAGCGCCGTACCCGTGCCCTTTGGCCGTGATCACGCCGGGGGAAGCCGCCGAAATCGTGGCCGGCAACCAGGGATAATTGCCAAGATAATCCCACATCAGGAGATTACCGCCCGTCGCCGCGTCATAAATGCCAAGCGCAATCACCGTGCCCCAATCCGCCGTCGGCTTCGGGAATGTCATCGCATTCGCATTCGAATTGGAGGATGGCGAAGATCCGGCAGCGGCGTTCCAGTCCGCGCCGGCGGTCGCCACGCGGGCATAGGACCCGCCCGCGACTTCGGTGAAACCAGTGCCGTCATCCGCGCCGACCGCGGTGAATAGGGCAATATAGCCTGTGGGCAGGGCCCCCATGGCCGTCTTGCCGACGATGTGATCAAGCACTTTCTTGGCGGTGTAGTCCGAAAAGCCGGTCATCGGTTGCTCCTTCAACAACAAAAAAGCCCGCACGAAGGCCGGGCAGAATGATCTAAGTGTCTGAATTCAGCCCCACGTCAGCGCCTGCACGGCACTGGGCGTGGCGGCCGCTTCCACCTCTGTCATCAGGGTGGCCAGATGTTCGCGCGCGGCATCCTTCGCGGTCTGGAAATCTTGCAGCGCGACCAATGCCTGCGCCGCCGTGTGATCCAGCAGCGCCCAGGTTCCCGCGCCGTCCTGACACCAGAGTTTTCCGCCGGCCAGCACAGCCTGCGCCAGATTGCTCTGGTCGATATCGCTGGTCGGATAAAGATGGGCCGACCCCAACGCCGCCGAACTCACACCAGCTCGCACGGCGGCGTCACACGCCGCATAGAGTTCCGTGGTTTTGAGCCGCTTCGCGGTTTCGAGATCGGGCCCCGCATTGACCAGCGCGCCATCTTCCACCCGAAAGAGATAAAGGTCCTGCAACAGGCCCGCGACCTGAAGCACATCCTCGCTCGCGTCCGTCACCTGACCGGCAAGGTCATCTTCCGGGCACACACCGGCGCGCAACACGCGGCCGCTGGACTTGTCGTAAACTGCGAAGGGCGTGTTCGTCACCGTTTCAGCTCCGTCACCGTCATTAACAGGCTGTTCGACGTGCAGGTCGCATCGTCCGAAACCGCCGTCACGGTATAGGTCACGGCATGCGCCACACTTTCCGTATCCACGATTGTCAGCGCGATCGGCTGATAGACCGTGACGCCGGACCCGCCCGCCTTCACCGTACCCATGATGTTCACCGTGGCGCCGTCGATCCGCTTGATGGTGTAGGTCACCACCGGCGAGTGCCCGCCCTGACGGGTGAAATTGTCCGTGATCTGGATCAGGACTTTGGTATCGCCCTTGGCAGTATAACTGCCGTTCAGCAGCGTGGTTTCCACCGTGCCGATGGTCTTTGGCGCCGAAACAAAGATCGCGGTATTGGTGACGTTGTTGTTCTGGATGTGGTCGGTAATCACCACGTTGTTGGCGATCACGTTGGTGGCGTTAACGGTGCCAGCGTCGAGTGTGCCGCCAAAACTGCCCGTCTTGAAGATCACACTCGAATTCGTCAGGTCGACAACCGTCTTGCCGTCGGCGCTGCGCAACACCCCCAGCGTCAGCGTGCCCATATCGGCTGTGATCGACTGTAGCGAGACAACCGACATCTTCTGCGCAATCACCGAACCATCGACAATCAGTTCGGCACCCGATGCGCGCATGAGGCGCGGATTAGCCAACACCACCGCGCCACCATTTGTGATCGCGTTCGACCAGAAGGCTGCACAGCGAAACGAAACAAAGGCCGCGGTGGCGGGCGCCGCAACGATCTGGTCCACATGCAGGGTCAGGTTCGCTGGCGCCGGAACACTACGAAAATCCTGACTGCCGACTGCGCAGAAGCTGTTCGTAATCGCCGCCTTGTCCTTGTCGTACCAGACGAGCCAGACTTCCGGCACACACGTCGCACCGGCAAGCGCAACGATATCGAGCGCAACCCGGTAATTTCTTCCCGGTTCTACGGGAATGAACAGCGAGCCATTGTGACCCACCACCTGACTTCCCGACGCCGAACCGTTCACCGGATATCCGTTGCCGTCGCAATAGACACCCTTGGTGGCGTGCATCGTGCCAAGCGCCCAATGCGTTGTGGTGTACGTCACGCCGGGGTTGAAGATGCCCCAATAATCGAGATCGCTGAAATCGGTGTTCAGCAGCATATTGCTGGTGTCACCGAGATAGAGCTTCGACCCGGTTGCGGCACCGAACTTCAGTTCCCGGGTGCCGACAGCTTGGGCCGCGATGGCGCCAGCTTCGACGCTGTCTGCACCCATATTCCGCGCATGCACGCCGCCATCGATGATCAGGTCGGAATCGGCCGCGCGATTACACTGCGGATTGACGTAGAAGGCTGTCCCGTTTGAATTGGCATTGTTGATCCAATCCAGCCCGAGCGAAAACGTGCCGAAAACGACGTCCGGTGGAGCGGTAACGATACCCGTTATTGTCCCGATGGTATCTGCCGCAGGGGGTGACGCCTGATAATTTGCGGCCGCGGTTGCAACATTGGAAAAACTGACGACGTTTCCATCCTTGTCCCGCCACGCCACGTAACAGAACACGGCGCCATTGAAACCGGCGGTTACCAGATATTTGCAGCCCAGGCGCCAGCTTTTTCCGGGTTCCGCGGGGAAACTGATATTGGGTGCGATGCCCCGATTGGGCTCTGCAAATGTCCCTTGCGCGACAATCTTTCCGGCCGCATCGACACCCAGTGCCGCCAGTTGCGCCGCGGTGGTGTCGATGAAGGTGTAGATGCCGTTGACGGCCCAATAACCCGGGTCCCTGAACAAGGGATCGGCCACCATGTTGGTGGTGTCGCCGATGTAAACCTTCGACGGCAGCACCGAATAACTGCTGATGTCGGCGCCATCGATCGCGTTCGTCCACGCCGTGCCATTCCAGCGGTAGAGCTTGTTATCGGTCGACAGCAGAACGATATCGGTGCCGCTATCGTTCGGCACCGGCAATGCGGCGACCTTCAACGGCGGATTGATACCGGCGGCGAGCTTGGTCAGATCGACGCTGGAATCCGTCAGGCTTGTGCCATCCAGCGCCCGGGTCCAGCCGCTTGCACCATAACGATAAAGCTCGCCATCGGTATCCAGAACGAAGATATCGCCGAGCGTACCAGTTGCTGGCAGTGCCGGCCCGCGGCCAGGCAAGGCATTCGTGGCCGGGATCAGACCCGTAATGTCGGACCCGATCAGGCCCGTGACATTCGCGGTCGTGACTGGCAACCAGTCGGACGAGGTGGTTTCGCGTGGCGAGCGCGGGCGATAGCGACCCCGCGCCTCATAGTCGGTGCTCGGCAGAATGGATTCGGAGATATCGAGAAGTCCGACATTCCAATAATCCGTTACACCGCTGAGAACGATCGCCGCTGTCGATGCCAGCCGGACCTGATAGAACACGCCGTTGACGTCATCGACGTCCGCGTCCCACTGCAAACGGATTGCTGCCCGGCTGCGGCCGTTGTCGCCGGGGATCGCGACGGCTGAGACCTGCCAGCCTGCAATCGCCTGCGCCGGCGGCGGCACCAACAGAAGCGGCCCGTTCGAGACCGGTTTGTAATCCGTCGCCGGGTTCCAGTCGTAATCGCCCGGATCAACTTCGACGAGGACAAGGCCGACATCGAGATTGTCCTGATCCGTGCCGGTATCGACGCGAAAGCTCTTGGCGTCATAACCGTTGGTGGCGCTGGTCCAGGCGACGATATCGCCTGGTTCAAGCATCCAGAACGCGGGCGGGGCGACCGCCGTATGCTTGCGGAATTTGCGGCCCTCTTTGACCGCAGAGCGCATCAACCGCTGCACCTGCTCCGCATAGGGCACAAGTGTGTATTGCACCGAAGCGAGCAGTTCGCGCCCGCCATCCTCTTCTTCCAGCGTGGGATCGATATAGGCGGGTGCATCCTTCGCCGCCCAACCTTCTTCCGGTTCGGGATAGGTGGCCGAACACCCGTTCACCAGCTCGCCCAGCGACGGAAACATGTCGAAGCTTTTGGCTTCGGTAATCAGCAGATCGTCATCGGTGAAGGCAAAGACCGCCGCACCCGCCGCGCCCGCATACGCCTTGTAGATGCCACCGATTTCCGCGATGCGGCCATTGCAGGCCATATCAAATGCGTCGATCAGATCGGCCGGTGTCATGTTGACCGGCACTTCGGCGCCGCAGCGGTATTGCGGCTCCTGATCGCCAGCGCTGTTGTCGACCAGCAGATCGCATTCATTCATGGCGGCGAACCATGAATCGGTCGGCAATCGCGACGGGGTCATGCTCTGCAGTCCGTAGAGCCACTTCCCGTCAAACGAGATGCCGCGCAGCACGTTGTACTCAATCACCTTGGGATTGAGCGTGAATTCCCATGTGGACGGATCATCGAAGCGATGTGTGCCGCTGCCGCCGGCGGTGCTGTCTTTCCGCGGGTCGTAAAACTTGGCGCCGTCACCCGCGAACTTGAAGCGTGGAAAGCCGCTGAACAGATCGCTGTTCAGCCGCGCCGTCATAATGACGTAAGCGACACCCTTGCCGATCCGGCCGGACGAATAGGGATAATTCAGGTCGCCGCCGAACTGGCTGGTCAGCCACGGATCGGCAGCCGTCTGCGTCCCGTCGCAAAACTTCGCCCAGAGATAGTCCTTGCCATCCTTGCTGAATTCGGAAATCGGCGTGCCATAGCTGGTCGCCGTTCCGCCGCCCGGCCAGGTAACCAGAACATCGTTCACCCAGATCTGCCGCAGCGCCGTGATCGGCAAATCCGACAAGGATATGACCATGGTCAGATAGGCATTCGGGGTTTTGCCGTCCTGCCCCCACGTGTTGACGTAGACAAGCGAACCGGCCGTCGCCGAATAGCCGACCAGGAACGATCGCGGCAGGTCGCCGCCAAGCTGAATCGTACCCTTGATGCCGAGCTGTTGGGCCGCACTATCCGGCTTCCCGGAAATCGCCTTGGCGATATAAGAGAGCCCGATCGAGGCGAGCGTGCTCAGGGCAAACGTCAATACGCCCTGGATGATCGCGAAGGCGGTCGCGCCGACCGTCGTCGCCGTAATCGAAACGGCCGCCAGTATCGCGGTCGAGATCGGATCGGCATGGGCCTGCGCCGGCAGCGCCAGCACCATCAATGCGGCGACGAACAACAATCTCAGGGTGCGCATCAGCCGACCCGGAAGGCCTTTGCGATCTGGGCCAGCGGCACGGTACCGAACCCATCCGGACCCAGAAAACCAGCCCGTTCACCCATCACCACGCCCAGCGCCCAGCCTGTGACCGCACCCGGCATGACCGCGATATCGCCCTTCTGCGCCAGGCTGGGGTGCACCTCGGTCAGATGGTCCGCGACGAGCGCCAGAAGATCGCTGGCGCCCATCGTCTTCAGCGTTTTCATCGCGCCGGCGGCGGTCGAATAGGTGCCGCGGTACGACGCAGCCAGATCGACGCCGGTCTGGGCGAAGACGCAATCGGCCGCGAACAGGGCACAGTCGTGTTCGCCCCATGCGAAGGATTTGCGATGCGCGGCCGCAACCGCCGCCTGAAGGCGGGCGCGCCAACCCGGAAGCCGTTTCATCAGTAGTAGAAATTCCGCGGCGGTACGACGACGGTTTGTGACGGTGCGGCGCGTTCCTGCCCCCAGAACACCTGCCACGACCCGACGACGCCAGCATCCTTGTAAAACAGGTCGTTGGCCGCCCGGCGCTTCTGGCTTTCGTTGCTGCGCTTTTCTGTGCTCGCCCGTGTCAACTCTCTGGTATGACTTGCGATCGTCAGCGTGACCGAACCGGTCGGCATGCCTTTGCCGTCCAGCGGGATCGGCGGATCGTTGATCACGCATTTGTCGACGAAGCCGACGAAACGCGACGTGGCCGCGGCGACCAGATTGCGGCTTTCGGGATCGAACAGTCCGCGCCAGATCTGGGCCGTTCCATTTTTCACATCATAGCCGCGGACGAGATTGATGACTGTCGCGCTGATATTGCTCAGCGCCACCTTCAGCATGCGCACATCCACGCCCATCGTTAGCGGCACGTTGTCGACACTGACCAGCGTGCCGGAACCCGTGAACGTGTAGACGACCGTGGTGCCGGTTTCGACGTCGGTAACCGGCGCATCCACAACGCCCACGTCGTTCCACAGATTGAGATATTCCGGCACTCCGGTGCTTCGGTTCTTGCCGCCGACCCGGAAGAAATTGCGCCCAACCAGCCTGCCCGACTGCAGTGCGGCGCGCGTGGCAGAATCCAATGAACGCATCAGAGCACCTGAATGGCTTCGAAGGAGATACGGCTGCGCAAGACATCGCTGCTTGCGATGCTCACCGAGCCCGGCACCATGCGCATGACGGCCGCCGGTTTGATCAGCGTCACCGTCGTCAACAGGGCTGCGCCGGGGCGGATATTCGGGAACACCTCGAATTCCACCGTGTAGCCGCTGGAATTGGCTGTCGTATCCTCCAGCACCTGGTGCAATGCCCGCGACGGGCCGGTGCCATAGTCGAAGGCGAGGAAATCGCCTTCGGTCAGTTGATAGCCGTTGGGCAAGCCGGTGAGCGATAGCGCACGATTGTTCGCGTTCAGCGATTTGATCCGGACGAGGCTTGCGCCCAGCACCGCGCCGTCAAGGTCCGCCTGCGGACCCGCCGCGATCGGGTTCCAGACATAAAAGGTGTCGAGCGACCCGCGCAGCGAGTTGATCGAGGCCTGCGCTTTCAGCGCCTTGGCGTGCAGAATGTCATCGGACTCGATCTTGCAGGACCACAGCTCCGGCCCCAGATCCTTGACGATGATCTGACCGGCCTGGGTGCCGCTGAACGATTGCAGGTATATCGGGAAGAAAGATGCCGATTTCACGTACATCTTTTCCATCATCGATGTGCGCGGGAATGTGATGGCCATTGCTACATCGACCGCAGGCGCGGGTCGCCGTTCAGCCGCGCGACCAGAAGCGGCAACACCTGGCGGTCATGTTCCTGCTGGGCCACCGCGATGGCGCTGTGCATTTGCTGCATCAGCTCCTTGTCCGTGGTGCCGGTGACATGAATCTCGAAGCTGGTTTTGATCTGGATCGGCCCACTTGTCCCCGCCTGGCCATACTTACGGGTCTCGTTGAGGTTCAGAACCCGCTCGCCCCGCTTCAGAATGGCGGGGACTTCGTCGCCCGCGATGCCGCCGCTGTGCAGGCGCGGAGCGTTGTCGAACAGGCTTCGCGGCACGCGGCGCGTGCGGCTTGAATAACCCGCAATCGCGCCGTCATGCGCGACATTCGCCACAACTGTGCCTGCATCCGCATAACTGCCACCGCCGCCGCCACCGAAAATTGAACCGAACACCGATCCGAGCAGTTTCCCGAACAGTCCATCACCCAGAGTCGGATTGTTCTGACCGAACAGCAGATTTTTCAGCGGATTGAGCGCGCCAAGCTTCAAGATCTCGCTGTCGATATCTTTCAATGCACTGACTGCAACGTCGGCAAACGACTTCCAATCATACTTTCCGGCGTCGATAAAGTTGGAGAAATCGCTCGCGATATTGTCGAACATCCCTTCCAATTCGCCGCGGTCGGCATTGGCAAGGTCGATCTGTTGTTTGAGGAATTCGGCCTTGGCTGCGTTTTCGACCAGCTTCCGGCCTTCATCGCTCTCAAGGCTGATATTGGCCGCGAGAAGCCGCTGTTTTTCGCGCAGCACCGCCAGTTCGACCTGGCGGGAAACGGAATTGTTGGTCTGTATCTCCAGCTCTTGCCGCAGAGAATCGAGCTCGCGATTGCTGGATTCCAGCTCGGTCAGTGCGCGGGAGCGGCGGGTTTCGTCATTGTCCCGCACGCGGGCCGCGGTCAGAACGGCAATAATGCGCGCCAGTTCGGACTTTGCCTCGCCCTCGGCCAGATCGTGCGCGATGCGCAGCGGCGCCAGCGCATTCTCGATGCGCAGCTGATCCGCGGCCTGTTCGGTGGTGATGCTTCCGGCGGCGATCTGGTCGTTCAGGTTCTTGCGGGCGGAAGTCTCATCGCGGAGTTGGGCCACCTGCTTTGCGCCGTTGAGCGCCGCCTTGCCGATCTGCGCGTCGAGCGCCTGGGCATTTTCAAGCGACTGCTCTTCTGCTCTCAACCCGGCGGCGCTGCCCTGCAGATAGGCTTCCGCGATGGCCAGATTGGCGCGCAAGGCATCGGTGTGCTTTTCAATGGATTTGGCGGCCTGGGCATAGGCCAGCGCACCGGCTTGCTGGATGCGCACATTGGCTTCTGCGGCGGTGATGACTTTGCCGCGCAATTGCAGCTCTTCGCGCTGCTCTGCGATCGCCCGCTTCTGTTCCGGCGTTTTGGCGGCCAGCGCCGCGATTTCAAGCTGATGCAGCTTATTCGCCCTGGTGGCGGGATCGATGTAAGTGTCGACGGCACGATTGTAGGCGTCCTGCGCCGTCTTCGCATCGGTTAGTGAGACTCCAACCTTCTTAAGCGCCGCCGCGCTTGAAACGAGATCGTCGATATTCTTCTGCGCCGCTTTCAGCTTGTCATAATCGCCGAAACCTTCGATGGCGCTGCGAACCAGCGGGCCTGCCGCTTTGGACAGCGTGACGGCGGCGGCATCCGCTGCGGCCGCTTTGGCCTTCTGCGTGGCCTCAATGTCGGAAATCGCACGGGGCGCAATGGATACCGGTCCCGATTCCGTCACCACTGTCTTGCCGATACCCGCCCTGGCATTCTTCAGTTCGGCTTCCAGCGATGCTTTCTGCAGCGTCAGGGCCGGTGACGATCCGAATTTGGACAGATTCTCGACCGCGCCCGAGACCTGATCCTTCACCCATTTCCAGGCATCGCCGTACCACGTGGTCTGGTCGGTCGCTTCCTTCAGGGTTTTGATCAGCGCTTCCTGCAGGATTTGTTGCGCCTTCGCGATATCGTTCGCCTCGACATTGCGCGTGATCAGTTGTGCGGTCTTGTCGTCGAGCCCGCCCAGGCTGGCCAGCAGCTTTTCGCCGCTCTTCGCCGGGTCTGCGAACGCTTTGGAAAGGGCGTCGCGCGCCTGATCCATATTCGCGCCGGTCTTATCGGCAAATTCCTTGGTCAGCGAGATCAGGCTACGCAGGCTTTCCTCACCCACCGTGCCGGTGCGGGCAAAGGCGGTCTCGATCCCGCGCGCAACATTGACAGAGATGCTGTCCGCCTTTGCCGCACTTTCCGCGATCGCGTCGAACTGTTCCCGCGTCAGGCCGGATGCGCGACCCAGAAACTCCGTCGCTTCGCCGAATTCCTTGGCCGCTTCGGATGCACGGCTGAACGCCGCGACTGCGACACCGCCGAAGCCCGCCGCGGCGACCGTGGCGAGGCCGAGCGGGGAAATCAGGAACGACCCGATCATGCCGCCCACGGCCTTCAGCGCGCCTACGACGCCGACCTGCTCGCTGGCAAAGACCTGATAAATTTGGCCGCCCTGCTGTGCCAGGATGCGCAGCGGCGCCTGACCCATGGCCAGACCGCTGATCACATCGTTCATCTGGAAACCGAGGTTCCGCAAGGCGTACGCCGAAACCTGTGCCTTCCCACCCACGGCACCCAGAGCCTTTGCGGTCGCGTCGAACCGCTGCCGCGCCAACGCATGTGCTGCCGCCTGTTCGTCGACTGTGATGACGCCCTGTCTGAACAGCTGGTTGGCGTCGGCGACTTCGGCGTTCAGCCGTTTTTGCGCGACACCAAGCGGATCGATTTGCGCCCGCAACAGGGCCGCGCGCTGCGCCATCCCGGCATAGGCGCTGTTAAACGCCGCGGCGGAAGCCTGTGCTGAACCGGCACCACTCGCCGGATTGACACCCAGAACTTCATTGAACTTGGTCTGGTTCGCGGCCGCAACCTGCTGGCTGCGGACTTTCTGGACCAGATCGTCGTACTTGGATTTCTGACGCTCGATCGCCGCCGTTGCCTGGTCGATGGACTTGCCGAGCTTGCCAAACGCGGCATCGCCGCTGGTCTCGATGTCTTTCAGGTCGCGCTGGACTTCGGCCTTCCCATCCATGCGGATGGTGATGGCCATATTGCGATTAGCCATGACGGCGCGTGTTCACGTGTTCAAGCTGTTGTGGCCGCGAACCATGATTGCCTCGATCTCGGGCAGAAGATCGAGAAACAGATGATTGGCCGCGTCCATACTTTCGGCGAATGCGATCGCTGCCGCGAAGTCCAGTCCGTGTGCGAGACTGATCAGCTTCACCGTACCGTCCGCGCACGCAATCGCAACCGTGTTGCAGCGAAGCTGTCCGGAAAGATTCTCGATCGCTGCCCACGCGGCAATGCCGTCCGCCGTCTGCGGCCGGTTTACGACGTACGCGCATTCTTCGCAGCGCGACGGGCACGCTTTGCAATAGTCCTGGCCGCCGTTTTTGCCCTTGAAGTGCCACGCTGCAAGGGCGCGGATACGTTTTTTTCCGCGAGCTCTTCGAGCGCCGGTTCGACATAAAGTTTCTGCACCGCGTCAAACACTCGCCAATTTGCCATATACTCGGCAATGACATCCGGCGTCGCGGCGATCTTGTCGCCGTTTTCGTCGCCCACCCCTTCCCAATCCACAATGCCGTGTTGAGCAAGAGTCACGCAAAACCGAACACGACCTGCGGCGTCCGCCAGCGCATCAGGGATTGGCTCACCGTCAAAGGTTGGCATCATATCGATCATGGTTCGCGCGGCGGACTCCCGTGCGACCAGGATCATCGCCATGGTCACTGGTTTGAACTGTGTTTTCTGGCCCGGCAGAATTTCGAGCCAGAACGGCTCGGCAGAGGACGTTTTGAGCTTAAGCATGGAACCTCAGTAGGAAGGTTTGTCGTTGATCAGGGTGGCGGTGCAGGTCTTTGCCAGCACCGGATGCTTCGCGGCCTGCCAGTCGAAGCTCGCCTGAATGCCACCCGGCCCTGTGACCGGCGTCTTCGGCTTGGGCAGGAAGGCATAGTGGGTCACGATTCGCAGCTTCTTTGCGGATGTGATCGCCCATTCGTGCACGAATTCGACCGGTGTGTTGTTGACCGCGAGATCGATGAAGGTCGTATCCGCGAAGCGCATGTCGTTCTTGCCGGTGACGGCGATGACACCCGGATCGACACCGGCGATGCGGCCGTCAGGCCGGATGACCCGAACGGGATCGAGACCGTTGGCATAGTTGTAAGTGCCACCGGTCAGGTTCGCGAGCGGCACACCATCACGTGAAACCTGTGCGCTGAAATTGGTGAAGCGTTCGAGCACAAGCTCTGTCGGCGTACCGGCCGAAGATGTTTTCGCCTTCTTTTCTCCTTGCGCAATCAGGCTGATCGTGGCGTTCAGATTGCCGGATGTTTCAAGCTGGATTGCCAGCTTGTCCGCCGCGACACCGAAATTCATGCCATAGCTCGGCACATCCAGAACGCCGACCTCGACCGCCGCGGACGGCAACGTCAACCCGCCGGAGGTGAAGACGTGATTGTAAGGGCCGGTCGCGCTGCCGCCGGAAAGGGTGGCGCCTGATACCGTGGCATTCGAGCCGACATCCGCCGCCAATGTCACGCTGTTTCCGCCAACGCCGATCGTGTCGGACACGATATCGATGGTCTTGCCATCAACATTGAGCGAATAGGACTGGGATTTGAGCGCCGCCGTGGTGCTGGCATTGAGCGCAATGACCGCATTTGCCAGCGTCTCCGCCAGCGTGGCACCGATCAGGCATTCGTCCGCGCCCGGGGTGGCGGACTTGAAGGTAAGGTCAGCACCGCCGATTGTGATAGCCATGGCAGTGGCCGGCTGATCGGAGAATTCGATGCTTCCGATTGCGGCCGTCCCTTGGGT
>Ga0209915_1003461_pt1 | contig 13289 bp, 7 predicted proteins | sample ThiBiot_750_plan_FD_183952 | JGI IMG/M metagenome (GOLD analysis project Ga0209915, IMG submission 183952) | Wastewater bioreactor microbial communities from Cape Town, South Africa - Thiocy_cont_750_plan (SPAdes) | ecosystem: Engineered > Bioreactor > Thiocyanate-remediating > Anaerobic-Aerobic ... | reverse complement strand
CGGGCGATCCGCGCCGTCACCGGCGTCGACGCCAGGGTCACCGCCGTGCTCAGCGCGACCCGGTTCACGGACAACACGCGCGCGGCCGACCACTACCGCCGGGGGCGCGTCCTGCTCGCCGGCGACGCCGCCCACGTGCACCCGCCGTTCGGCGGCCAGGGCCTCTCCCTGGGCATGCTCGACGCCACGGCGCTGGGGTGGCGTCTGGGCGGGGTGATCGCCGGCCGCCTGCCGGGGCGCGTGCTCGAGGACTACGAGCACGAGCGCCGCCCGGAGGCCGAGCGCATCCTGGACTGGAGCCGCGCGCAGGTCGCCGTGATGCGCACGGACGAGCGCTCCCGCGCCGCGGGCCGGCTGGTGCGCCGCCTGATCGACACCCCCGACGGCGCGACCGAGATGGTGCGCGTGCTCTCCGGCGAGGTGGTCGGATACGGCGTCCCGGGCGAGCTCGCCGGCTCGTTCGCGGCCGACTGGGCGGGCGCACCCGGGGAGACCGGCTCATACTTCGACGCCGCGGCCGACGGCGCCTTCGTGCTCGCGCATCGACCCGATGCCGCCGCGCCCGCATCCGCGGTTCGGGACGGGGTGCGGGTGTTCGCGACCGCCGACGCACCGGCCTCGCTCGCGCTGGTGCGCCCGGACGGGATCATCGCGTGGGCGGGCGACGACGCCGCAGGACTCGCCGACGCCCTCACGGGCTTCCTCCCGGAACGGTAGCCCCGGGCGCGGGCTCTCAGCCCCGGCTCGACCTCCGCTCGACCAGGGTCCCGTGCTCGGGCTCCGGCACCTCCAGCGCGAGCCCCGGCTCGAGCTGCCGCAGCAGCTCCGCCGCGGCCTGCCGGCCGAGGGCCTGCGGCTGCAGATCGACGGCGGTGATCTCCGGCACGGAGTTGCGCAGACTGTCGGCGTCGGATCCGCAGACGACGCGCACGTCCTCCGGGACGCGCACGCCCCGCGCGACGAGCCGGTCCACGAGCGCGCGGGCATGGTCGCTCGTCATGCAGTACACGCCGTCGGGCGGCTCAGGCAGGGCGAGCAGCTCGTCGGCCGCGGCCGCGCCCTCCGACGGGTCGGAGCGCTCCGGCACGTGACGCACCAGCTGGTCCGCGGGCGGCGTGCGCTCGCGGTAGCGCCGTTCGGTCGCCGCGTTCCACTCGATCGGATCCGTGCCCAGGACCAGCGCGATGCGCGTCGCGCCGGCGGCGGCCAGGTGATCCAGCACCCGATCCGTGATGGGCCCGGTCGCGATGTCGATGACGTGCGGATCGTCCGGATCCTCGGGGTCCGCCCCGACCAGCGTGTACGGCATGCCCCCGGCCCGCAGCGCCGCCACGAGCGGGTCGTCGACGACGGGGTCGGTCACGATGATGCCGTCGCACGCCCAGGCCGTGGTCGGCGCGTGCGGCACGGTCGGGTCGGCGACGAGCATGAGCGCATAGCCCTGTCCGAGCGAGGCCAGCGCGGCCGCTCCCGCGAACCGCGGGAAGTAGTCGACGTCCTGGATCTGCTGCGGCTCCGCGCCCACCGCGGGGCGCAGCACGAGGCCGATCACGCCGAGCCGGCTGCGGCGCAGGCCGCTCGCCACGACGTCGGGGTGGTAGCCGAGCTCGGTCGCGGCCGCGCGGACGCGGGCCTGCGTCGCCTCGTTCACGACGCCGTTGCCGGAGAACGTGTGCGACACCGTGGTGACCGAGACGCCCGCCTTGCGGGCCACATCGCGGATCGTCGATCGCTGTCTGCGCATGCCGCGATGATAGATCCCGGAATCTCCTTGCCCAAATCGTTTTGGCTCTTTAGCGTTGCGTGTCGAGCGCGAACAAGGACGTCGCGCACCCGACCTTTCGCCCTGGAGGATCCATGTCGCAGACGACACCCCCCGAGACCGCGGCCCCGTCCCCCGCCCTCACGCACCCCGTCCCCACCGACAGCGCCACGCGCGTCGAGACGCACGGCATCGACTACATCCCGAACGCCGAACGGCACGGACGCGCCCGCGACCTCTTCGCGGTGTGGGCGGCCCCCAACGTCAACTTCCTCGCGGTCGTGATCGGCGTGACCCTCGTGCTGCTGGGCCTGAACCTGTGGCAGGCGCTGCTGGTGATCGTGATCGGCAACCTGTTCTCCGTCATCACCGGCATCGTCGCCGGATCCGGGCCCGCCGCCGGAACCCCGAGCGAGATCATCACGCGGGCGATGTACGGCATCACCGGCAACCGGTTCAACGTCGCGATCGCCGGCTGGCTGATCAGCGTGTGCTATCTCGCGATCAACTGGGCCGCCGCCACGACCGTCGCGGTCGGCCTGCTCGGCCGGCTCGGCGTCGCATCGAACGGGTGGACCATCGCGATCAGCGCCATCGTGATCGCCGCGGCGACCATGGTGATCAGCGTGTACGGCCACGGCCTGATCATGCGCCTGTACCAGCCGCTCGCGATCCTGCTCGCGGTGATCTTCGCCGGCATGGCCGTGTTCGTCGTCGGCGGCGCGCAGTGGAACTACGCCCCCGCGCACCCGCTGCACGGGCTCGAGCTGGTCGCGATGATGGCCGCCGGGATCGCACTGGTCGCGTCCGGGCCGCTGTCCTACACGAACAGCGCCGACTTCGCCCGCTACCTGCCCGCCGCCACCCGCGTGCGCGACGTCGCACTGTGGACCACGCTGGGCATGGTGATCCCCGGAGTCCTCGCGACCTTCGTCGGCGTGCTCGCGGCGAGCTCGGTGGACATGTCGGATCCGGAGGCGGGACTGGAGAAGTTCCTGCCCGGGTGGTTCGCTCCGATCTTCCTCATCTCGGTGATCGTCGGCACCATCGCCAACAACGCGATGACCGCCTACAGCTCGGGCCTCGCCCTGCAGGCGGTCGGCATCCGCCTGCCGCGCTCGCGCACGGTGCTGCTGGACGGCACGGTCGGCGTGCTGATGACCCTGTTCGCCCTGCTGGTGTGGAACTTCCTCGACAGCGTCTCGAGCGCCTTGCAGCTCGCGGTGACCGTACTCGCCCCGGTGATGGGGGTCTACCTCGCCGACATGCTGTGGCGGCGCAACCGCTACGACGGGGCGGCCCTCGCCGACGACAGCCGGGGCAGCCGGTTCTGGTTCACCGGCGGCGTGCACATCCCGGGCGCGGTCGCGGTGCTCGTCGGCATCGGCGCCTCGCTGATGTGCAGCGCGACCCTGGTCTTCACCGGCCCGATCGCCGCGGCGCTCGGCGGCATCGACCTCTCGGTGCCGGTCGGACTGCTCGTGCCGTTCGCCCTCTACCTGCTGCTGGTGCGCCGGTCGCCCCGCTCCCAGGCCTCGCTCTGACCACCCGCACGACAAAGGATCCGCACTGATGACTTCGCACGAGACCCGCACCACCCACTACCGGGGTGGGTCGATCTTCACCTCCGACACCCGGCCGTGGGCGCAGTCGCTCATCGTCGAGGACGGCCGGATCCTCTTCGTCGGGGACACCGCCGCCGCCGACGCCCTCGCCGCGGACGACGTCGTCGACCTCGACGGGGCGCTCGTGATCCCCGGCATCGTCGACGCGCACACGCACCTCATCGGGCTGGGCGAGTCTCTCGAGCAGGTGGACCTGCACGACGCCCCCGACCTCGCCGAGATCCAGGCGCGCATCGCCGCTGCGGCGGCCACCGACCCGGATGCGCCGCGGCTCCTCGGCCGCAGCTGGCTGTTCTCCAGCCTGGGCGGACGCGCACCGCACCGGGACATGATCGACGCCGTGGTCGCCGACCGCCCCGTCTACCTGAACGCGAACGACAACCACTCCGCCTGGCTGAACTCCGCGGCGCTGGCGGAGCTGGGCATCGACGACACGACCCCGGATCCGCTCGGCGGCACGATCCAGCGCGACGCGGACGGCCGGGCCACCGGGATGCTGCTGGAGAACGCCGTGTTCGCGTTCCTGCGCGTGCGGCTGGACGCCCTCACGCGCGATGCCGACCGGGAGGCGCAGTTCGAGGCCGCCCTGCGCACCTACCTCGACGCCGGCGTCACCGCCGCGGTCGACATGGCGCTGAGCGAGCCGGACCTGCGCGCGATGCTCGCCGTGCAGGAGCGGCATGGCGGCGTGCTGCCGATGCACGTCGCGGCGCACTGGGCCGTGTACCGCACGGCGACCGCCGAGGGTGACGCCGCCGCGGTCGACCGGGCGATCGCGCTGCATCGGGAGCACTCCGGCCCCGGCCTCCGCATCGCCGGCATCAAGCTGTTCGTCGACGGCGTGATCGACAGCTGCACCGCGGCCATGCGCGCGCCGTTCGCCGACGGCTCCCAGCCCGACGCGCTCTGGGACCTCCCGTCGCTGACCGCCGTGGTCACGCGCGCCGATGCGGCCGGCCTCCAGATCGCGATGCACGCCATCGGCGATGCCGCCTCGGCCCTCGCGCTCGACGCCCTCGAGGCCGCGGTCGCGACGAACGGCCCCCGCGCCGGCCGCCGGCACCGGATCGAGCACCTGGAGACCGTGGACCACGCGACCCCGCTGCGCCTGGCCCGCCTCGGCGTCATCGCCTCGATGCAGCCCGTGCACTGCGATCCGGCGATCCAGGACAACTGGCGCGCGATGCTCGGCGACGACCGCGTCGAGCGCGGCTACCCGTGGGCCGAGTTCGCCGAGGCGGGCGCGACGCTCGCGCTCGGCACCGACGCCCCGACGGCGCCGTTCGACCCGCTGCCGAACCTGTTCATCGCGACCACGCGGCGCTCGGCGTTCGACCCGGACCTTCCGGCGAACGTCCCCGGCAATGCGATGGCGATCGCCGACGCGGTGCGCCGCGCCACCCGCGACGCCGCCTACGCCTCGCACTGGGAGGACGAGCTGGGCGTGCTCCGCACGGGGGCGTCCGCCGACTTCGTGGTGCTCGACGCGGATCCGTTCCGCGAGGGCCCCGAGGTCTTCCTCACCGCGCGAGTGCGCACCACGATCGTGCGCGGTCGCGAGCACGCCACCGTCCTCGCCGCAGGCCCGGGAGCTCGCTGAGGATCCCCCTCCCCCCGGGGTCGTTGAGCAGGCACGGCACAGCGACCACTCCCCCTCGCGGTCGTTGAGCGAGGACGGCGCAGCCGACCGAGACGAAACGCGGTGCTCCCGCAAGGGCTCCACGTCTCGTCTCGCGCTGCCTCCGGCCGTGCTCGCTCGACGACCCCTGTCGCGGATCCGATCCTCAGCGCTCGTAGAGCAGGATCACGCTCCCGGCGCCGTCGTGGCGCGCGGTCTCGCGGTAGCCGAGCTCGCGCAGGTCGCTGAGCCCCCAGGAGTCCACGACGCCGTCGAAGCGCAGTTCGACCACCCACACCCGCTCGACCCCGTCGAAGCGACCCATGCCCGCCGCGCGGGGGATCCCGTAGGTCTGGTCATACCAGGTGTACGACTTCTGATACGGCGTCTTCAGCAGCAGATCGGCGGTGTTGCGGAACGCGGCGGGATCCGTCGCCTTCGCCAGGCGCGTGCGCTGCGACGGCCGGGCCCCGTCGTCGAACACGATCCCGTCGCCCGGCTCGGCGTTCGCGCTGATGAAGGCGGAGATGTCGTTCCAGTCCGACTGGTTCTTCGCATAGGGGCCGCGCTGCAGCACCGCGACCGGCACGGCGGCGATCACGACCGCCGCGATCGCGATCCCCGCGAACCACGCCCCGCGCCGCGAGCCGGCCCACCCCCGCGCGTCCGTTCCGCCGCCGGATCGATCGCCGATCCGGGCCAGTGCACGCACCCCGAGCGCCATCACGATCGCCACCCCGGGCGCCGAGAACGTTCCGTAGCGGGCGGTGTAGACCGCCATGAACGGGGTGACCGCGAGCAGCAGCCCCATCGGCACGATCATCCAGCTCAGCGCCACCACCTCGAGGCGCACCCCGGGGGTGCGCCACAACCGGCCGCCACCGCGCCGGATGAGCACGACCTCGCGGACGAACACGACCACGGCGACGAGGATGAGGGCCCAGGCGATCGCGGTGAACCACCACTCCTGGAACCACATGTTCTTCAGCACCACCTCGGGGGTGACCGACTCACGCACCGCGAGGAAGGCGATCTGCCGGCGCTGCAGGAAGCCGAACCACGCCAGGGGCGTGCACAGCAGGAGGGCGATCCCGGTGCTCAGAGCCCATGCTCGCCAGCGTCGTCGCAGTTCGGGCGACAGCAGCACGACCGCGAGGGCGGCGAACACCATGAGCGCGAAATAGAGGAAGGTCCAGACCGCGACCGTGAGCACCGCCGCGTAGCCGACCCACCACCGCACCGCCCGGCTGGGCCGCCGCGCGATCTCGACGAGGAGCCCGAGCAGGACGGCCGCGAACGCCGCCCCGATCGCGTAGGAGCGCGCTTCCTCCCCCGCGAAGATCAGGCGGGGCTCGAGCGCGGTGAACACCCCGGCGACGACGGCGAACCAGGTCCGCTCGAACCGCCCGCACAGCCACACCACGGCCGCGGTGCACACGCCGATCGCGAGCGCCGACGGGAAGCGGATCGAGAACGCGCTCGGTCCGAACACGTCGATCCACGCGTGCAGTCCGACGTAGTACAGCCCGTGCACGGCGTCGACGTAGCTCAGCATGTGCCAGAGCGAGGACAGCGGACGCGTCGCCGACATGAGGCTCGCCGCCTCGTCACCCCAGAGCGACGGGATCCAGGATCCGGCGGCGCTGGCCGCGACCCCGAACAGCCCCAGGAGCCCGGCCCACAGTCCGAGCCGCCGCGGATCGGCCGTCACCCGCGCCGAGGCGGGGAGGGACCGCTCCGAGGCGGTGCCGACGGCGGAGGAGGTCACGCCCCGAGGGTAGCGGCCTCTGCTGGGCCGCTGCTCTGAGGCGCCTGTCAACGGGCCGCCCCGTCACCGTCCGTCCACCCGACGTTCTCCGAGCGTTCGCTCGGCGTGCGCCCAATATCCTTGTTGCGTGTCCCTCTCCTCCTCCGCGCGGCGCCTGAAGTCCACTGCCCGACGCCTGAAGCGGGCGGTCGAGGCCGAGCGCATCGCGTTCTGGCGCTCCCGTCCGGTGCGCCCCGATCAGGTGCTGTACGAGTCGTTCGCCGGCAACGGCATGCTGTGCAACCCCGAGGCGATCTTCCGCCACCTGCTCGCCGACCCCGCCTATGCGCACCTCACCCACGTCTGGGCGATCGCCGACGACGACGCGATCGCGCGCTTCCGCGCCGAGTTCGGCTCCGACCGCCGCGTCTCGTTCGTGCGCCGCGGATCCGCGTCCTACCGTCAGGCCCTGGCCGTCAGCGGCTGGCTGATCAACAACGCGACGTTCCCCACCTGGTTCGGGAAGCGGGAGGGTCAGGTCTATCTGAACACCTGGCACGGCACCCCGCTCAAGCTGATGGGCTTCGACATGCCCGCGGGCGCCGTGCAGTCGGCGAACACGCTGCGCAACTTCCTGATGTCGGACTACCTGCTGGCCGCGAACCCGTTCATGGCCGAGACCATGTACGAGGGCGCCTACCGGCTCACCAACGTCTACCCCGGCACGCTCATCGAGGAGGGGTATCCGCGCATCGACCGTCAGCGGCTCGACGCCGCCGACGAGGCATCGGTGCGGGCCGAGCTCGAGCGCAGCGGCGTCGCGCTCGACGGCAAGCCGATCGTGCTGTTCGCGCCCACCTGGCGCGGGAGCTCCTTCGACGACCCCGAGGACAACATCGACGAGCTGGCCGCCCAGCTGGCGGATCTGCAGGCGGGGGTCGGCGACGAGTACGTCGTCGTGCTGAAGACGCACCAGATCGTGCATGCCCGCGCCGCGTCGCGGCCGGCGCTCGCCCGCTCGCTCGCCCCGAACACGATCCCCACCAACGTGCTACTCGGAGCTTCGGCGGGCCTGGTCACCGACTACTCGTCGATCTTCTTCGACTTTCTCGCGACCGGCCGGCCGATCGCGTTCTTCACGCCCGACGCCGACCTCTATTCCTCGGGCCGCGGCACCTACATGCCGCTGGACACGCTGCCCGGCCCGGTCGACGCCGACGCCGCCGGAACCGGCCGCGCCCTCGCCGCGCTGCTGCAGGGCGCGCAGCCGCACCCGCAGTACGCCTCATGGGCCGAGCGGTTCACCCCCTTCGACGACGGCGGGGCGACCGCCCGCGTGGTCGACATCGTGTTCGGCGGCGCCCGCGAGGGCTATCGCGCCCGCCCCGCCGCAGAGGACGGCCGCAAGCGCCTTCTCGTCTACCTCGGCGGCATGAAGCCGAACGGCATCACCACCAGCGCGCTGAACCTGCTCGGCGCGATCGACCACAGCCGCTACGACGTGACCGCCCTGCTGCCGAAGCGCCGGCTCAGCACCGACCCGCTGACGCAGGCGCGCATCCCCGCCGAGGTGCGCCAGGTGTTCCGCATCGGGGGGATGAACGGATCCAAGGCCGTGCATCTGCGCCGCCGCATCGACGACTGGCGCGGATCCCCGCGCACCCCCGGCACCGAGCCGTGGCACGAGAACCTGTGGAACGACGAGTGGATGCGCGTGTTCGGCGATGCGCGCTTCGACTGGGTCGCCGACTTCAGCGGCTACGGCCCGCTGTGGACCACCCTGCTGCTGCACGCCCCCGCGCCGCGCGAGGACGGCCCGGGTCCGGTGCGCGCCATCTGGATGCACAACGAGATGGCCTCCGACCGCGAGCGCACCGTGAACGGGCGCGCCAGCATGAAGCGGGGTCTCGGGGCCGTGTTCGCGATGTACTCGGAGTACGACCAGCTCGTGTCGGTGTCGCACCAGCTCACCCGGCTGAACCGTGCGGAACTCGCCCAGTACGCCCCCGCGGACCGCTTCCGCACGGTGCGCAACTTCCCCGACGTCGAGCACGTCACCCGCGGCGCACGCCGCCCCCTCAGCGACTTCTTCGCCGAGTCGGACGCGCAGTTCGAGGCCGCAGACCAGGAGATCCCGCCGCGGCCCGACTGGTACGAGGCGCTCCAGGCCGACGAGGGCGAGCTGCGCTGGTTCGTGACCGTCGGCCGGCTGAGCCCGGAGAAGAACCACGCCCGCCTGATCCGCTCCTTCGAGAAGGTGCACGCCGCCCACCCCGAATCGCGTCTGCTCATCGTCGGCGCGGGGCCGCTGCGCGCCGACCTGCAGCAGCAGATCGACGACGCCGGTCTCGGCGAGGCCGTCTTCCTCACCGGCGCGCAGCGCAACCCGTACGCGCTGCTCGCGGCGTCGGACTGCTTCGTCCTGTCCAGCCTGTACGAGGGGCAGCCGATGGTGCTGCTCGAGGCCGCGATCTGCGAGCTGCCGATCGTCTCGACGGCGTTCGGATCCGTCTACGGAGCGCTCCCCGACGGTGCCATCCGCATCGTCGAGCAGGACGACGACGCGCTGGCGGCCGGCATGACGGCGTTCCTCGACGGCGACGTCCCGGCCGCGACCCTGGACGTCGACGCGTACCGCGCCGACGTCAAGGCCGAGTTCGAGGCGCTGCTCGACGGCTGAAGGCCCCGCAGATCGGAACCCGCGCCTCTCGCGCCGCGACGGGCGGTGATGGCAGACTCGAAGTCCGCTGGGATGCGCGATGAGGCGCGCCCAGGAACGATCGAACGGGGAGCAGCATGACCTCACCTCACCCCCTGGACTCGCTCACCGGGGCCGAGTTCTCCGCCACCGCCGCCGCGCTCGCGCGGGAGCACGGCGTCGACGCCGGCTGGCGGTACGCGTCGATCATCCTCAAGGAGCCGCCCAAGGCCGAGGTGAAGGCCTGGCGCGAGGGGGATCCGGTCGTGCGCCGGTCGCTCTCGGTGCTCTGGCGCAAGCAGACCAACGAGGTGTATGAGGCCGTGGTCAACCTCACCGACGACGCCGTCGAGTCGTGGACGCACGTGCCCGGCGTGACGCCGAACTTCACGATCGACGAGTACCACGACTGCGACCACGCGATGAAGGAGAACCCCGAGGTGCGCGCCGCCCTGGAGGCCCGCGGCGTCGACGTCGACCTCGTGCTCTTCGACGTGTGGACCTACGGGGGCGCGGTGATCCCCGACAAATGGCGGGATCGGCGGCTCGGCTGGGTCGACCTGTGGATGCGGGCGACGCCGGACGGCAACCCGTACGCGCACCCGGTGAGCGGCCTGAAGATCATCGTCGACATGAACACCCTCGAGGTGCTCGAGATCGAGGATCACCACGATTTCGGCTTCCCCGAGGTGCACGGCGAGTACGTGCCCGAGCTCGCCGGCATCACGCCGCGCACCGACCTGAAGCCGCTGCAGATCGTGCAGCCCGAGGGCGTCTCGTTCACGGTGGACGGATCCCGGATCCAGTGGCAGAACTGGGACTTCCGTCTCGGCTTCAACTACCGCGAGGGGCCGGTGATCTACCAGGTCGGCTTCGACGATCAGGGCACCCGCCGCGAGGTCGCCTACCGGCTCTCGTTCGCCGAGATGATCGTGCCGTACCGCGACTCCAGCTTCGACCACTACCGCCGCACGGCGTTCGACGTCGGCGAGTGGGGCCTCGGCTACATGTGCACCTCGCTGGAGCTCGGCTGCGACTGCCTCGGCGAGATCACCTACCTCGACGCGGTGCTGCCCGACACGGCCGGCCAGCCCTGGACGATCACGAACGCGATCTGCCTGCACGAGGAGGACAACGCCGTGCTGTGGAAGCACGTCGACCCCGATGCGGGCACGGAGGTGCGCCGGCAGCGGCGGTTCGTCGTCTCGGTGCACGCGACCGTCGCCAACTACGAGTACCTCGTGTACTGGCGGTTCTACCAGGACGGCAACATCGAGTGCGAGGTGCGCGCCACCGGCATCATGGTGACGACCCCCATGGCCGAGGGCGAGACCGCGAAGGCCACGGGAACCACGATCGACACCCGCACCTACGCGCCGTTCCATCAGCACTTCCTCATCGCCCGGCTCGACCTGGACGTCGACGGCGGCGGCAACACGGTCATCGAATCCGACTCGATGCCCGCGCCGATCTCGGAGTCGAACCCGTTCGGCCTCGACCTCAACACCCGGGCGACGGTCATCCGCTCGGAGTCCGAGGCGGGCCGCAGCTTCGACTGGGAGCGCCAGCGCGGCTGGAAGGTGCAGAACCCGAGCAAGCTCAACGCCTGGGGCGCGCCCGTCGCCTACAAGCTCGTGCCCTCGGCATCGTTCCCGGCGATGTTCGACGAGGCGTCGCCGATCCTGAAGCGCAACCCCGTCATCGGCAAGACCCTCTGGGTGACCCGCCATCACGACGACCAGTTCTGGCCGGCCGGCGACTACCCCACCCAGTCGGTCGACGACCTCCACAACGGCATGTCGGCGTGGATCGCGGACGACGAGAACCTCGTCGACGAGGACGTGGTGCTCTGGTACAACTTCGGGATCCACCACATCACCCGCGCCGAGGACTGGCCGATCATGCCGGCGGACACGATCTCGTTCTGGCTCAAGCCGTTCGGGTTCTTCGACCGCAATCCCTCGCTGGACGCCCCCCGCACGATCAAGGGCGCGGCCTGCGCCTGCGGCGACGGCGAGTGCCGGTGCGGGCACGATCACGGCGCGGGCCACGGCTCCGACGGAGGCCACGCGCACGGTCACGACGAGGGCCATCAGCACGACCACCACGGCTGAGGCCGCTCAGGGTCCGCGCGACCCGGCGAACGAGATGGCGAACGCCCCCGCCCGAGGTCGTTGAGCGAGCACGGCCGAAGGCGGGGCGAGACGAAACGCGGTGCTCATTCGAGGGCACCGCGTTTCGTCCCGCTCCGCTCGCTCGACGACCCCGGAAACCCCGCCCACCCCGCGACCCCGGGCTTACGGCTCCCGCGCACGGCCTTTCCGGATCCGGCGCCGTGCGCTGCCGACGGGGTTACGATCGCGGTATGCGAGAGACCAGGGCGACGCACGGCTGAACGTCCTGGAGCAGCGTCCGTGCCGCCCGGCCTCCGCGAAGGAGGCCCGATCATGAACACGCAGGAGCAGCGCGGCACCACCACGCACGCCGACTGGGGTGCGGGACACCCGCATCTGCTGATCACATCCGACGACGCCCGGTTCGTGCACGAGATCGTCGACGACGAGACGCGCATCGGATCCGGTACGGACTGCCAGATCCGTCTCGTCGGGCTCGCGGCGGTGCACGCGGTCATCCGGCACGACGGATACGACGACTACGACCTGGAGATGATCGGGCAGGGGCAGACCAGCGCGAACATCGCGAAGGCCGCCGAGGAAGAGGGACGACCGGTCGAGACGCTGCACACGGGCGCGCGGTTCACCGCGGGCGAGTGGCGCTTCGTCTTCGTCCGGGACGAGTTCGCCGACCACGGCCGTCCATACGGCGGGCGTCTGGGCGGCGAGGGGGCGCACCAGCGTCGCCAGCCGCCGCGGCCCGACTACGCGAGTGAGGGGCACACCGGAGCGATCCCCGCGGTGCCGGTCCCTCCCGCGGACGACCACGGCGACGACACGCACGACGCGGACTGACCGGCGCCTCCCCACGGCGCCCCGCTCTGCGGAATACTGGGGGCGTCGGAAGGAGGCCGCGTGTTCCAGGTCGATGTGCAGGGTGTTCCGCAGGTCTGCTCCGCGGCCGGAGCCCGTCCCCCGCGCGCGAGAACCGCGCGGACAAGGTCCGACGCATGACCGCACCGTCGCCTGCCGGATCGCCCGCGACCGAACCGCGGGCGACCCCGGACACCGACCCGGCGACCGGTCTCGACGACGCCGCAGTCGCCGCACGCCTCGCGGACGGGCGCGACAACGCCTTCCAGGCCGACACCAGCCGCAGCGCCTGGAACATCGTGCGGGCGAACGTCTTCACGCTCTTCAACGGCATCGTGTTCGCGTGCTTCTTCGTGCTGTTCCTCGTGGGGCGGTGGCAGGACGCGCTGTTCGGATTCGCCGCCTTCGGCAACGCCATCATCGGCTGCATCCAGGAGTTCCGCGCCAAGGCCGCGCTCGACAAGCTCGCCCTGCTGAACGCCCCGCACGCCACCGTGCTGCGCGAGGGCGAGGAACGCGACATCGCCTCCGGAGAGGTGGTGCTCGACGACGTGCTGATCCTCCGCGCGGGCGACCAGATCGCCGCCGATGCGCGGGTGCTCACGACGCGCGCGCTGCAGGTCGACGAGTCGATGCTCACCGGCGAGTCGGACCCGGTCGACAAGCACCCGGGCGACGAGCTGCTGTCGGCCTCGATCGTGGTCGCGGGGTCCGCCCGGGCGCAGGTGATCCGGGTCGGCGCCGATTCCTATGCCAATCGCTTCGCCGGCGAGGCCAAGCGCTTCTCCCTCGTCTCGAGCGAGCTGCGCACCTCGGTGGACCGGGTGCTGCGCTGGATGAGCTGGCTCATCG
>Ga0209915_1003448_pt1 | contig 13354 bp, 15 predicted proteins | sample ThiBiot_750_plan_FD_183952 | JGI IMG/M metagenome (GOLD analysis project Ga0209915, IMG submission 183952) | Wastewater bioreactor microbial communities from Cape Town, South Africa - Thiocy_cont_750_plan (SPAdes) | ecosystem: Engineered > Bioreactor > Thiocyanate-remediating > Anaerobic-Aerobic... | reverse complement strand
CGTGATCTATCGTGATCTATCGTGATCTATCGTGATCTATCGTGATCTATCGTGATCTATCGTGATCTATCGTGATCTATCGTGATCTATCGTGATCTATCGTGATCTATCGTGATCTATCGTGATATCTATCGCGCACGATGTTGGCGTCGCGACGATTGGAGCCCGCCATTGCCTTTTCAGCTCCACAATCGCGCAACAGTAGGCTTTTGGGTACCCTGTTCCACGTAGCTGAAGCGCACGGGAGACGCAGGTGCTACGATCACTCCATTCCATTCACACGGCAGCGAGCAGCTTGTTCGTAAATATCTGCTGCTAGTCGAACTGCTAGTCGAAACATGCTCGAAGAGTGGCGCCGTTCCTTACCTGCAGCATTGGTTACTACGGTGCCAGCAGTCACGATCGCTCCTCAAGTGCGCTCGCTCAACATTAGCAGCGAGTATGCTTCGTACCTCACGGTGTCGGTGCGAGAGCACATACAGAACTGGCGAGATCAATGCCTCTCGCTTGCTCAGCGCATCGATACGTCGTGCACCATTGACGACCTTACGACGCGCTCAAACTCGTGGCACACTGGCGAGGCTTATGCACTGCTGTTTCAAGATCGAACCCTCGGCTGGCTGTCGTGGGAGCGCTCACTCTCCGACGGCAAGAGGTCGATGCGCATCGTCAACCACTCGACAGCGTTGACTCTCGATATCTTGACCCTCGGGCACTCATCGAAGCGAGGAGTAGACGGAATGGCAGGGTTCTTTGGTGAGGGAGTCAAGGTCGAGATCAATCGCTTGGTGGTGGCCGACAGTCGTATCCGTTATCGCACTGCCAACACCGAATGGACCTTCTTCTTTGCTACACCCTCTGAAGCGCAACGGGTACTCTCGGTGCGCGTTGAGGCGGCCTCCTCTCGGTCTCGGGATTCGACCACCGACACCGAGATTTCTCTCGAGTCGCTTCCCGAGCACGTGTTCCATGCGGAGGACTTTTTGTTTCTACTCCCTCCAACTCTTGCTGTTGCCGCCTCGGATCTCTCGGTTCTTCTGGACCGACGTCTCGTGTCACGTGTGCACTTGCATGGCATCTTCGTCAAGTGCTTTCCTGAACTGAATCACTTTGGACTCGACTTCTCGGGCCGTATCACGTCGTCGTTAAATCTTGGGCGAGACCGAAATCACCTCGATATCAGCTCGTTGCTTGAGCTGCTGCCCAATGTTTTTGATACAGCCGTGGCAAACAATACGCCAGTGGCGTACATTGAACGACTTTCTGTTGCGACATACAACATGCTCGAACCTCTCCACTCCTCCAGCGCCGTGTCGTTTAGCATGTACATGGCGCGACTGCGACAACAAGAGAAGCCTGCTTCGACGAGGGCCATGGCCAACTGCTTGTTGCAAGTGTTCTTTATGCGCCACGGCCCGAATGCGATTCCATCAAGCGAACGCGAGCACTCTCCCAAACACCAAGAGGCGGCGTTATTCGGAACGACCCTCGTATTCGTCGAGGCTGAGCTTCTCGAATGGCTGCTCCTTGCACAGGATTGCCCAACGCTCGAGTACTACTGGAACCAAAGCACTACCCAAGTGTTTTCCCTGCCAGAGTACCTTTGTCCCGGAGAATCGATTCCGAGCTTGAGCGAATACCCTCCATGTGCTGCAGTACCGTGGGAGACCGAACCTCTCCGCACACGTTTCATGCAACTTCGGGAATCGGTCGACAGGCTCTTTATTGATAGTGGCGTTCGAGGCGAGCATGTACGATTCAAGCAGTTTGATGCCAAGCTCGGCAACACCAAGCCAATCAAACCACTCAAGTGCGGTGGTATTACGTTCTTCATCGTGGATCCTGTATTGATGGCTCCCGAGGCATTGCACCGAGAGCTGCAGCACGAAGACGCGACATTCGAGTGTCCGTCGAGTCGTGGCAAGCCATGTGGCTGCATTAGAGAAGCACTGTTCGAGACCATCATCTCAACCAGCGCACGGCCCGAAATGTTGCGCAAGCGAGTCATGAGACGCATGGCGGAGCTGATGCCGGCAGATGCAACCCTCTTGGATACATCGGCAAAGCCAACAGAATCGTCCAATCGGTCAACTTCCACTGCTACAACAAGCAAATCAACAACTACTACTACTCAGTTTGGATCCCGTAGCTCTGGTTCGTCTAGTAGCACCTCGACTGCACCAACGATGCAACCAACGACGCAACCAACGATCGAAATGTATGTTCCTCAACGTGGAGCCGCACGAACCGTGCTAGAGTCAATTGAGAATCAAGCACTCGCAGCTTCGACCTTTCGATCGAATGTCGGAGAGCAGACTTGCCTTGTCGTGCAATGCCAAGGAGAGAAGCACGAGAGTATCAAAGTTGGGGCCGATCCATACTTTGGCATTCCAGTGTACATTGACACGGGTTCCATTGGAACGGAGCTTGCCTGCGGCCACCCGCTCTTTTCCGTGAGACCGACGCTCCCCGAAAGTGTCGGTAGATTCGCCATTGTGTTGCGATTCCTGGCTCGCGTGATTCAAGCACCCCTCAGCTCCATCAATATCGTTTGGGAGGACTCGCAGACCATGGGGTATAACAAAGGAGGAGCCATGTTCTTCAATCTCTGTTACTTTGAGGCCATGGGAGCCGACGATTCGTTGGTTGCGCCGCTCGACTTTTGGTTCCCAGTCGTGGTGCACGAGCTGGCGCATAACTCGAACAGAGATCATGACGCTCGATTTGCCTCAGCCGTCGCCAGCTTGACCACCAAGTACCTACCACAGTATCGCGCACTCCTTGCCTCCTTGGGAACATCAACGTATGCGCTCGCTCTCAAGCACGCTCAGATGCTACCGTGGAGTTGATATTTGTTGCTACCGTAAGCATGCCATCCATCCATCATCTTTCAGCAATACCACTCTCCGCCTACGATCAGAGCGGCATCATCACAGAGACTCCTACAATTGTAACCACAAGCTTCATTTGCGCTAGAGTCTGGGCTATCGCTTCATCCGAACCTCACTTCTTCAAACCACCAACTACAATCCTCCGAGGAAGTGACAGAGCCCATTAAGCATCGATGGACAGGAGAGGGCCAGCGGCAGACATGTTCTTCGTTGGGAGTGATGACATGTGGGATGTCGTCAGGGAGCCCTCCCAATCCTGGGGAATCGTTCGAGCACGTGTGCGTGCGTGCGTGTGGTATGTGATGCGATGAGCACACATGTCTCTCACCATCCAGACCAAGATCAAGATCATCAATACGTCTGTGTGTGCTTGCAGTCGCGGCGTGGTGCCTGAGCTTCACGGCTGCTCAAGAAGGCACGGTTAAAAGTCTTGCTTGGTGTGTGCGATACCTGCACATACACACGAACGGCTTGTGGTTCTTGGTGCTGATGCGAGGATGTGCATCGGCTGCGCACACGAGAGACCAATCAGAATCTCTCTCGTGCAATGTACCAAGAGGTCTCTTTGTTCCAGGCGCTTGGGATTGATGTGTGCGTGCGATAGATGTGCGACGAGTCATGCTCCAAGAGCATGGCCAAGTCGTGCAACCAGGACCTCGTGGCCTCGAGCTTGGCATCGGTACCGCGACCTGAGCGCTTGGCTTGCTCGTACTGCTGCTGGTTGCTTCGCTGCTGCACTGACATGAGGTGTTGATCATCTCCCTCGTCATCTTCATCGTCGTCGTCATCGCTGAACGAGCATTCACAGCAACAGCAACAGCAGCATCGCAACGATGACGACGATGAGCGCATTCGCACAAGAAAGAAACGCGATGCTTCACGCACCTGCCGCTCATGCCCGACGAACGAGATGGAGGTCAATCGAGGGAGCGAATCGCGGTTGAGAGCTTGGAGCCAGAGATGCCGCGAGAGCAGAAAGCACAGCCAAGCACGGCAGATCGAGAGAGCGACTTGTTGTTGCGCGGGTGCGTGTAGTGCCACTTGCCGTTGTGAGACATTGGCTGAACCATTGCTGCAATCATCTCGGTGCGTCCATTCTCATCAACTGGCAACCACTCACGCACGGCGATGATATCTTGCACGCTGTCTCGAAAGCAACAGTTGTGCGAGCAGCAAGGTCGCATCGATGATCCAAACTTGCGAGCCATTGCGAGCAGCACCGAGCAAGGAGACAGCAGACGAGCGCGCTTGCTTCCCTTCTCGATCACATCGCCAATGTACCAACACTGCCGCAATCACTCGGCACACTATTCTCGATCAAATCACACTCCATTGTGCGTGGTTCGAGTGACGAGATCGAGTCACCAACGAGCACTGCGGCACCCACACGAGAGAACGAATGAACGATCGATCTCAGCCTTTCGGTTCTCTCGCTTCTCTCTGCGCCTCCCTCCGTCTCCTTCTCTCTTGTGTTGCTGCCTTGCTGCTGTTGCGTCTTCCTCCAGGTTGCCGGCTCTCATTCTTGGATGATCCAAGAAGGCGCAGCCACAGCCGGAGCCACAGCCGCAGCCAGAGCCAATCCATCAAGCCGAAGCGGTTGCGCAACCACACGCACCGAGAACAAGAGATGCCTGCAGTAAAGCAACCCTTGGCTTGCAACCACCACAACAGCAGGCAACTGTAAGCTCAAGGACCAAGGTCGCTCGCGTGCTTGGTTGATATCCGGACTCGAAAGTGTTTCACACCCCTCGATCACGGCGGTACGGTTGCTCTGTCAGACAATTACATATCCACGGCAATGTATGGGTCCTCGTTGTCAGCGCGTCATTGGCCCACCGTGCTTGATCCGGGATGTCCTGCTCACGTCGACTCTGCTACGCAGACTTGAGTTGGAGGTAGCGCTTCTGTTCCACGTGTGAGACGTCTCTGTCGATCATGCGATCCTTTGCGGCGTATGCAATGGGCTGGCTCTACGTTCTCGTGGCCTTGATGCTCGTGGGCTCGGCGATCTGTGTTCCGCACAGCGCTTTGTACATTCACGAAAACAACCTACTTGTCGAGGAGTCTGGACACGGCCCTTTAGGTAGAATTGTCGGCGCCGTACCTGCAGACGAAGGTAGAGGATTTCAAGTGTCGGTGTTGCGTCCGCTGCAAGCATAGCGAGGCAAGATCGGTCACTTCGGCCTGACGGTGGTGCTGTGCGTGACAGTTTCGGCCTTGGTAGACCTGTATACTGCCACCAACGGGCCTGGCTGGGTAGCTAACGCCAACTGGCTCTCTGGAGATCCTTGTTCCAACTCTTGGGCTGGAGTATCATGCTCGTCAGGACGCATTACGAAGATGTACGGGCTGTTGCTTCGACACATAGCGATTGAATGACTCACAGAATCTCGATGTGAACGGACTCTTAGAGTTTTGGAAGCCAATCACCTCGCCGGAACGCTTCCACCAACCATTGCAGCCCTTACCGATCTTCAGCAGTTGTACGTACATCCTTCCCGTTTTCCCTGGACCGCTTGATTCATTGCTCTTGTTGGCAGATACCTGGGTAACAACGCTCTCCAAGGAACCATCACCACAGCCATTGGATCGCTCGTTAATCTTCAGTACCTGTACGAGGACAATCACAAGACCGTGCGTCAGGAATATCGACTCACTCAGGTCTCCCTCGTGTGCTTTGGTTTCACCGCAGTGGGCTGTTCAACAACGAACTCTCTGGAACCATTCCAACAATCATTGGATCTCTCACCAATCTTCAATCGCTGTACGAGAGCTATCCCAAGACCGTGCGCCAGGAATATCGACTCACTCAAGTCTCCCTCGTGTGCTTTGCCTCGTCGTTAGCAATTTGTATACCAATCAACTCTCTGGAACTATTCCAACATTCATTGGATCTCTCACCAATCTTCAATCGCTGTACGAGCCTCTCTTCTCGACCAACTGCCCCCCGGCTAGTTGCGTCGTTCGCCCGCACGACGGTGAGTTTTATCAACCTTCTGATCGCCCTATTACAGCCGCCTCCACTTGAATCAGTTCTCGGGGAGCATTCCAACAATCATTGGGTCTCTCACAAATCTTCAACAACTGTACGATACTACTCACCAACCGATTCATGGTATCTTTTGGATTCTCATTGTCCTACACAGCTACCTACACTTTAATCAACTGTCTGGGGAGATTCCCACTGAAATTGGATCCCTTGCGAATCTCCAAGAGCTGTACGAGAATCATCACTCGGAGTTCCTCTAGCAAATGATTGTGAAGCGCTTCGTCTAAAGTCAATATTCACTTTTTCTGTGGCAGCTACTTGAGCTACAACCATTTCATGGGACACATTCCATCCTCGATCGGTTCTCTCGTGAATCTTTTGGATTTGTACGTCGATCCGCCATCCACAACCGCTCCTTCTCCAATGTTCACCACAACATATTGATCAAGATACTCATGTTCGATGATACTTGTTGATGATGATACGGAACAGACGGCTCAACAACAATCAACTGAGCGGCACCATTCCATCATCGATGGGCTCTCTCGTGAATCTCCTGATGTTGTACGTTGGTCCCATTGCATCTCTACAGATTAGCAACAAGAAACCTGACCGAACAATGTTGTTTGCGTAGGCACCTTGAATATAACCAACTGGAGAGCCCTCTACCGAGTTTCCTACAAACCAGCCCTAACATTGGAGATATCAATCTAAAAAACAACAGCTTTGTACGGTCTGAGAATATTCAATATCACCGGGGTGTTTTCGAAACTCACCTGTGCTTTGTTCAGGAGTGCCCATTGCCGACGTGGTGTGCTGCCCCGCCAAGTGGAAACGGGCTTTGCACTCCTTGTTCCACAACATTTCCACTGTGGGCAAAGATCAGTGTGTTGGTAGTGCTCGCCATAGCGGCCCTTGCCGTGGTTGCAGTGGCCATTGCAACGGCTATTCTCCTGCTCCGACGCCACTTTCGACAGGATGCCCCGAAACAAGACTTCTTCGCGCTTGGACGTGATGTACATCTTAATAATGCGTTGGATGACTACCATGAGCGGTCTACTGTCTCCAGTACCGAAGATTAGTGTATCCTGCCCATTTCTCCATCTCCTCTTGTGTATCTGTTGTACGATCGCGAAAACCAAGTTGGAGCAAATGAATCAAAGATAGCGCGCCTCTTGTGTAAACACTGGAGTGCATTGAAAGCAAACGAAGGGCTTGTTCAATGACCAAATTGATCTTCAAGTGATTGGAGGAACGATTGAACTCTCATCACATCCCAGCGTTGCTCTGCCTCGTCGACCACCAAGTGATTGACGAGATCCTGCATCTCCGTGTGATTCAGTAAGGCAAGGTCTGCTGCTCTCCTTTCCGTTTCAGGAATCGAGCGAACCTCTCGCACCGAAACTCGAACGAGAACAGGGCCTGGGTTGGGAGGCCGACCTGACGACATCTCGCATGCCATCACGCCCAGAGAGAACATGTCTGCCGCCGCTCCCTTCGGGGATCCCCTGATCGCCATCTCGGGAGCCATGTAGAGTGGCGTGCCGATGCCAAACACTCCAGTCGTGGCTGCTTGTGTCGCTCGCTGAGTCGATCGGATCACATGAGCCGCGCCGAGGTCTCCGATCTTCGCTCGTCCCGATCCATCGATCAACACGTTCTTGGGCTTGAGATCGAGGTGCAACACTGGTGGCTGTCGAGAGTGCAAGTATGCGAGTGCTCGACTCACATCTAGCAAGATCGAAACCATCCGCTCGAGCGCCATTGGAGCTCCTTGTCGAGGAGTGATGCCGCCAGGATAGATCTCGTCATGCAACGATCGGTCCATGAGCTCGAGCACCAAGAATCGAGGCTCGTCGTTGGCTGCTCGATCAACTCCCACGCCAAGGAACATGACAATGTTCGGGTGTCGCAGCGACGCGTTGATCGAGCACTCCTTGATGAAGTCTCGAAGCACTGTCTCTCGGGTGGTGGTGTCGAGAGCTCCTCCCATGGCTTGCACAGCCTTTGGATCGGTGGCCATGAAGAACAATCGTTTGGCTGCTACTCTGAGGCCATTGTTGTTCCAAGTGGCTCGCTTGACCTCTCCCAGAGCTCCTGAACCAAGGTTCGACCTCTCGTCGATTGAGAGGTGTTCGAGAGGAATCTTCCATCGTTGGTCGATCACCTCCTCATACGAGCGTTCAGGCTCTTGAAAGCCACCCACATACAGCGCAATTCGGTGTTGGTGGCAGTCGTATAAATCTTGTTGTCAGGAATAGTGTTGCATACCTGGCGATACTACAACAGTCAGGGAAGTTTCATTATTGATGCCAATCTCGTGGAGACGGTGAAGGTGGCTATCGAGTTGTTGACCAGCAAAGACCAACTTCAATCGATCCATCGAGTAGCTTAACCGATTCGCCAACAAGACCATTACGTGGCCCACAGTATCTGTCTCGAGGCATTCAATTGCAATCGGCTCTTGTTGAGGCAGCTGGCTAACGAACAACCTCATGGGTTTGGATACATGTACTTGATGAACGACCAGCCCAACATCATCCAAGCTACCACCATCAGTCGCGTCACAGGCGCTGGGTTGAGGGAGGACTCCAAATCATACCTCGAGCACGTTCTTGCTTGAGAGCTTCTTCGACTGTCATGCGACGATCTCGCTCTTGGTCAAGATCTCGCTGTAGCAACTGCATTCGCTTCTCGAGAACGGCTCGCTCTTGCTGCGCTCGATCTTGTTCGTGATTGAGCTCTTGTTGTTGACAAGAACCGGCGATTGTACGACGTTAGAGTGCGATTACACTAAATGTTCATCAAAAAAGAGGTTGTGTACCTTCGAGTTGTGAGTCTCGAGTTGATTCGAACTCTAGAAGAGTACTGAAAATCGCGGTACCGAGTTCGTCGGTGGAGGTGAGCAGCATAGCCCTCAGCTCTTGAATAATGCAGGATACCTCTGCGATTCCCACGAGCGAATCAGTAAGTAACTCAATGTAGGGAGCGAGATAAGTAGGGAGCGAGATAAGAATGTACGTTGTGGAACGGCGTCGCAAGCCACCGCAAAGTCTTGCCGCGCTTGATCCGTGTTCCCTGATGCGAGGCGAGTATATCCTCGCTCTATCCTCGCCTCGACGAGAGATGGATCAATGCTCAAGGCTTGATCCAACTCGGACAGTGCTTGCGTAAAGAGAGCGCGTCGCGAGCTTCTCCACGAGGAAAGAGGTTCGAGAAGAGCGAGCTCTCTAAGAGCCTGTCCTCTCCACAGCCTGAGCAGAGAGTTGTTCGGGTGATGGGCGATCTCCCTCGAGAGGAGATCGCGCGCAAGAGTGAGGGCTTCGAGGGCCTGCGGGCGGTCTCGAGCCCGAACGCGTGCTCTTCCCAAGCCCAAAAGTCCTCTGCCACTCTTTGGTGCAAGCCACGAAGCTTCGCAAAAGTCAGCGATAGCTTGATCGAGTTTGCCGAGTTTCAAGAAGGCGACGCCTCGGTTGAAGAAGCCATCCTCAGGGCAATCAATCTTGAGCGTGATGGCTTGCGACAAGTCCTCTATCGCTTCGCTCAGCTTGTGAAGCCTCACAAGGGCGAGGCCGCGATTGAAGAATGCGCTCGGGTAGTTGGGTTTGAGCGCGATAGCTTGCGTACAGTCTTCGATAGCTTGAGCAAGTTGATTTTGTTTCAAGAGCGCCAAGCCGCGGTTGTTGTATGGAAAGGCAAACTTGGGATCGAGCTTGATGGCTTGGTTGTAGTCCTCGATCGCTTGCTCGAGCTTCTGAAGCTGAAAGTATGCATTGCCTCGGTTATTGTATGCAACGACAAACTGAGGATCGAGCTTGATGGCTTGGTTGTAGTCCTCGATCGCTTGCTCGAGCTTCTGAAGCTGAAAGTACGCAGTGCCACGGTGATTGTATGCAACGACAAACCGAGGGTCGAGCTTGATGGCTTGGTTGTAGTCCTCGATCGCTTGCTCGAGCTTCTGAAGCTGAAAGTACGCAGCGCCGCGGCGAAGATACGCAGCAACAAACTGCGGGTCGAGCTTGATGGCTTGGTTGTAGTCCTCGATCGCTTGCTCGAGCTTCAACAGCGCAACGTACGCGAGGCCTCGGTGAAGATACGCAGCAGCAAATGCTGGGTCGGCCGCGATGGCTTGGTTGTACTTGGAGATCGCCGACTCTACCTCCCTTCTTCCGAACAACGCAACGCCCTCATCCTTCAACCGCACCGCGTCGCTACGCGCGAGATCCATATCAACGTGTACTTGACGTAAGTGGGGACAGGGAAGGGACCGGAGATGGCGTAAAAGCGAACAGGAGGCGAACCGTACCATAGCACAGCGAGCTTGAGACCTTACTACACGAGATGGTGGCATTTCGGTAGCAAGCTCCCCCATGCCTCTATGGTTGGGCGAGCACCGCACAGCTTCTGCTGTTGATATGCTGAGTATCTCGTGGTTTACTTGCTTGTATCAATCCAGAAAAATCCAAGTCGCTCAGTATCTCGAGTATACGATCATACTAAGCGAGTAGTATGCATTGAAGGCTCATTGGAGGTGGCTGGCAATCACACGGCAATAATCTCGCTTGATATGCTCTGCCTACGGTTGCGGACGAAATCGAGTGAGCTTTGTTGGGATACTGGTCGATGGGGATTATCCTCACTCTGATATCATCATATGCAGTGGGTGCAGCAATAACGAGTGTGACAGATAAATACGTATCGGCGGCGCAAGATACATCCATGTGAGCTTGGTGCGCCAAGTAAGCCAGAATCACAACAACGATGACGGACATGAGCGCAACGTACTTGGAATGGGATTGGGGTGAAGCACCGATGTCTGCCCTTGCCATCACACGGCAGTGCAGAAGAGGAGGGCATGCCCACGAGCTTGAGGGCTTGCGAGGCGCCCGTAAATCACGATCTCCAGAAGAATGATCATATCATCCTTGCTCCAGGGCATCGAAGAGCTGCTTGGTGACTCGAGGGCGAGTACAGTGATGTTGATGCTGTGTCGGTTGAGAGAGTATGGCAGTGGTTGCACAGAGCCGATGAACACGAATATGCGAGGTGATGCAACAAGAGGCAACCAAATATCTACCAGGGACAAAATAAACCATGGATATCGACCACAGGGTCAGGGTCATAAAGCTCCAGGGTTGAGAGAGGCGGATAGTGGGTCATTTGTGGGCAACAACATCAACAACCACACGATAGGGCACGTACTCTTGTGTATGTGTGTGCTCATCAATAAATCCGTATCTGACCGCAGAAAAATAGATCGATCATCACAGACCCACCATATCGTGTGTCAAGTGATGAACCCGACGTTTACGAGTCGAACAAGCACCAAGTACGTGAGAACGAGATTGATATGTTGACGATAGGAGAGACAGAAGCACACGAAGGGACCGGGGTATATATTGCGGGGTACGATACGATGCTGCCTCTGAGGAACTCCATCGCCACCAGGAGAAACATCAACACCATCCATCAATTCAACTCTGATGCCTCCCAAACCACTCAAAACTCACTACAACAATGATGATTGCTCAAGAATATGATGATGATCGAATTTTAGGTACCTTGGATCAACCGTACACGACGCGTATCGGTCGCATTGGATGGGAGATATCGCTCTCGCTCTCTCGTTGGAAGAGAGATACTGGTGCTCGAGAGTCGGTGGTCATCGTCGTCGTACTGCTCCTGAGATTCTCAGATCCAGGTCTCCAACTTGCTCCATAAGTTCACACCATCCAGGATAAATTGTCGCTCATCAGAAGCAGACGCAACTACAAAACACAAGTGATATCACGATAATCTCTCAGAGTGAGTGTTGGTGCTGATGATTCTTGTTGTTGTCGCAGTGAGTGATTGGAATTAAGGCTTCGATATCGACGTACCGCTTCTGCTCGAGGTCGATCATGGAGCTCTTGTTCGATCATGGGAGGTATTCTCTCGAGATGCACCTTGTCGTTGCAGTCGTGCAGTTGTTGGAGCGCCGGTCAGAAGCAGGTTGCTGGTTGAGCTTGACACCCACCGGCACCTATGGCAGCTGCCAAGTCGTCGCGCTCTTCCTTGGTATCCACTCGAGGCTCCGAGAAATGATAAAGTATATCAATGCTCGAACGGCTCAGTACTCGAGAGTTCAACAGCATCAAGCAACGGGTCAGCGAGTGGCAACGAGAGCACACAAGAGAATGCAGTACTCATACAGTGCATGTTCCATATCACTCGTGCACATGCGCAGCTCGTGGTTCTTGATATCGGCCAACCCGAACTGCAATATCGTCGATGTAGTTGCGCTCGATCATGGGAAACAATGGAATATCACTGCAATACTCCCACCACCAACAATATGACGCGTTATTGAACGGAAAGCAAGTGGATACGTTGCTCACACACAAGCATGAGAGAGCCCAACAAACGAACAACAAGCACACATTCATCGATCGCTCCCACGAATATTGAATCGAATGTCCGAGTCGCAAACACACACGACGGTCCCTCCTTGTGGTTGAAACAGCAACAATCGATCCAGATGTCCGTGTAGGTTGTTGCTGCAGAAGGTATCGAGAGCACACGCCTCAAGCAAGGCAACCAAGGTCCCTCCCAGATATCGTGCAATCATCAACAACCGATCAACGACATTCACACGTGGGAGCACGCTGACCGAGGTCGCCGGTGAGCGTTGCGGTGAGAGATACTTCATCATCACCATCGAGCGACGAGCCTCTCGAAGGTTGCAAGCCCACGACCATCGAATCACACTCGCACACGTGTGTGTGCTTGAACATGACTCTCGCAACGCCAACACCCACACACCGAATCGATGAGCCAAAGTCCTCATCGATTGGTTGCAAAGTGGTCCACCATGCTCAATCCTCAGACTCGTGCATCAATCGTCGGCGCTGACGCCACGAGATCGACACCGACGGAGGGAGCGATGGGCCCAGTTCGAGAGACCAACGCCAACCACCAACACGAGAGAGATGCTCTCACGACCATCCATCGATCGATGTGCGTGTGCCAAGCCCCGCGAAGGAACAACATCACGGCGTGTCTCTCTCGCCTCACCTCCAATCGTGTGGGTTGCGACCAAGAGGACAAGGCTCGAGAGACAAAGACCGAGCCCAACAAGAGCAACACGAGCAGCAGAGCGAGCGACGAGGCAACAACGAGACGACGAGACGAGCAGACAGCACCATCACCGACGCATCGTCGATCGCTGAGGCACCCAACCACACGCATCACACATCGCACATCACACATGGCTGCGTGCCGCATCGCGAGCCTCCTCACTGTCGCCACTGCGGCAGTGCTGCTCGGGCTCCTGACCCTCGAACCCGATCCCCAAGCACCACCGCCACCACAACAAGCACTCGCGAGCTTCACGAACGTGCCGTCGGTGGAGCAGAGGTCGGCGATCGAGAGGCGGCGATGGTCGTCGAGCGTGAGGGAGTCGTTCGATGGCGCAGCGGCGGTGCCTCGCGTCGCG
>Ga0209915_1003440_pt1 | contig 13376 bp, 8 predicted proteins | sample ThiBiot_750_plan_FD_183952 | JGI IMG/M metagenome (GOLD analysis project Ga0209915, IMG submission 183952) | Wastewater bioreactor microbial communities from Cape Town, South Africa - Thiocy_cont_750_plan (SPAdes) | ecosystem: Engineered > Bioreactor > Thiocyanate-remediating > Anaerobic-Aerobic ... | reverse complement strand
TTCTTGTCCAGCACAAACACGATGTCCACCACCAAATGGAGAAAATACTAATGGATGATGATGAATATCAGCACCATCCGTATCATAAAATCTTTCGGGAGAAAATAAAGTTGGATCTAATTTCCAATATCTTGGATCATTTTGCATAAGTCCAAAAGCACTGATAATATTCTGTCCTTTATGAAGTTGAATTCCATCAATTGTAATATCATCAATCAGTGTTCGAGCTGAACCCAATGTCAATGGTTGTATTCGTAATGTTTCTTTTATTACACAATCAACATATTTACATTGATTTAAACGATGAATATCATCTAGAGAAGTTTCTTTTGTAATACCATTTTGTTCTAATTCATCTTTAATTTTCTGTTGCACATGAGGATTTTTACTAGCATAATAAATGAACCATGAGATAATGGCAGCTGTTGTTTCGAAACCACCCAAAATTAATGATAAAACTTCGCCTAGTAATTCTTTTTTCGTTATGCCAATTTTATTTTCTTCGGATTTTTGTTGTTCATTTGTTTCATCTTTTTGTAATGATAGTACTAAGGATGCAATGAGATTATTTGGTTTTTCATTTGTATGTGTTTCATGTTGACATTTGTCAATAATTTTTTCTGCATAATCTTCCAATGTTTTGTAAGCTTTTTGATATTTTCGATTAAATTTTAACAGATAATAATTGACAATAGCTGGCATTCCATTACTTCGAATATATCTAAATGCACCTAACCAAATGGTTAATGCTTGACTTAAATCCGATGGTTGATATTGTTTTCCTTCATTTATTGATCGAGCAGATGCGTATAAATATTTTAAATTTCCAAAATCATAATCAAATGTCAGTAATGTAAATAAATCTAATAATAATAATTGATTATCATTTACTAGACATGTACATATTTGTGAAGGTTTATTTTCATATCTTTCTTTCCAGATTTCAATTAATCGATCAACACAATTGGTCATCATAGAAATTTGTGTGATAAATTTATGTTTTTTTAGCATTGGTAAAACAATTTTTGCATGTCGTTTAAATTGAGGACCAATGAGTGTAATTAATGCACCTTCAGAGATTAAACCAAATGTATTTTTATGCATTTCAGCACGATCAAATGCATTACGATGATGATAAATTTGTTCGGCATGATCAGGACGACAAAATACATAAAAATGATTTGAACCAAGCCAAAATTGAAATATATCTCCGTAGAGTTTTTGTAATTTTGCAATACTATGCAAATATGAATCGATTATCTCTTTATTTGATGTAATCACACCAAGTTGACGAAGATTACCATAGAATAGTTCAGGTTCTATACCAGGAACTGTACCATGTAGATTATAGTATTTCCATTTAATATAACGATAAAATAGAAGTTTCCAGATGGGAATTGATAGCAATAATAATAATAATAATGCAAAAACTATCCAAAACATGCTCTCTAAAAATAAAAATAATCGAAAAATGATATTATCATTCGTATTTATTGATTTGATTTTGAATAGACTCTGTTACTTCAATTTTATTTACGCCACGCCAAAATAATGATCATCGAATGTAAATACTCTTTTACTCGTCTTTTTGTTATATTCTATGACCTATACACCCATTTTATTGCTTTCTTTTTATCCATTTTTAGCGCAAAGCATAGAAAAAAAAGAATACACTTTCATATGTCCTTACCTACAGTATATATATATATATATATAGAGAGAGAGAGAGAAAAAAAAGTATACGCATCATTGATCGACCTATTAATCTTCAATATAAAGCGCTTATAATTATAGAAAAAAAAAGTCAAGAGCACAGGCCAAATTCTCATACTAATAAAAATAGTTTATCAAATGATTGATGACATTGTGATCAATTTAAAAGGCGTACAGAAAAAGATGAATTTTATTATGAATCTTTTTTAAAAATTTTATTTCTGTGCACATTTTCGACAATCTCTAGAGAGTAATGTCTTTCCATTGTTGTCCATAAAAATAATATCAATTGATAAGTAAAAACTCCATAATGAATAAATGTCCAAAAAAGTGCGAAACTATCTGTAATTTTCCAATCAACATCAACACGTAAATCGTTTAAAGCGAAGGAAATATCAAATAATTGAATAATAAGACAAACTATGGTGAGAACAATAGTTGTATGATAATTTAAAGTATGAAGTAAAGTTTTGTCAAATAGAAGATGATAGAGTAAAAATATCGAACATGGAATCGATAGCGTCATCAAAGATGATAAAATCCAAAATCGATACGAGAACTATCCACTATTTTTATCTTGAAATAAAAGAAAAATGAATATTTGTATTTGTGTCATAATTTAAATATAATTATTTCTCATAAAAATAATTATTCATATGCATCAAATTACATATTTTTTCGAGCTTGCTGCCATGTCTTTTATTTAATGCGAAACTTGTACATTCCTGTTTTTTTCGCTCTGAGATTTAAGTTCGTTGATGCTCGGAAAATGAAGTTAAACGTTCAATAATCATAGACACAAATGAAATAATAACATCTAAGAATTTTTGTTTTTCTGATATTCATACGAGCACAGATCATTTTCAGAAAAACTCAGTATAATGACAAACTGCTTTGCATCGCATCTCAGGTCGATCAATCCGATAGTGGGATTCTGTAATTGAGTCGGTCGCGTGTGCCATCTAGTTTTCTTTATGAATATTCAGATGATCCTAAAGAATTACATATGGCCCATAGTTACTCACAACAAATCCAATTGTTTAAATTTCACTTACAGTTAGAGGATTTGTTTTCCTACAATTAGGAAACTTTGTGTTTGATTGTCTTCAAACATCAGATGAAAGAAAATAAATTACAATCAGCTCCATTACAAAGAGCTAATCTTAGAAAATTGGAAAGTCACTCAGAACGTGTTGATACAACAATTTGAATCGATGGGAGGAAAATTCAATATGAAGACGAAAGAACCCATTCTTAATCAACTGACAACTAATAAATTCAAACGATTGAAATTCACTTATTCATTAGAATTGTCATCAGTTGTGCATAATTTTTGTCAACTTCTGGGATCTTCTTGATGCAATCGATTTCTATAACCAAGATTTGATAAAAAAAATTTTTCAAATATTAAAACATCACAAATTAATAAAACAACTTCGTTTACATATTTCATCGTTATAAAACCTTCAGATGAAAAAAAAACTTTATTAATTGATTCTGTAATTAACGAACAATTTATAACATATTTACGTTTATCAAAATCAAATATTTCTTCTCAACTTATTCAACAATCATGTAATCTCTTCGAATTTACAAATTGATAAAATCTTCGTTGAAATCTGGTTTCGAATCAAGATTTGTGCGATGTTTTTTCCATTTAAAAAGTTCTTTTGAGAAAAAATTACAGTTAGAAATAATTTCATTGCAAATTAACCGAATCTTATTATGAACAGAAACAAAAATTCGTTCTCTGTTTTTATCAACTAAATATTCACAAAAGATATATAATATACCTGTTGTCAATATTTTGTGGAAGTCGCGAACTTAATTTAATTTTCATGGATTCTTTGATTTGACAATGTTTTTTTTTAATTTTCCCATCTTATCGACTAATTAACACAGAACTTCAGCAGTTTCTAAAAGATAAACAAATTTTCTCCAGTTGATTTTGTTTTCACTTTCAAATCAACATATCTTTTCAATTCATCAGTTCGCAGCGTAATCATTTGAATCAATCGAAAAGTCAATAAAAGTTAGACTAAAAGCAGCAAGAACACTACTATGTTACAAGTTATTATAGATCATAATTCAAAAATACAATTGAAAATCTATCCATCGATTTCGATTCTCCGTATTTAATAACTTGTGCTGAAGAAAATAATAAACTTTATAACGCCATCTGAAAATATCTTTCGTTTACATAGCAATATTTGTTACTAACCAATAGAATCAAATTTATGTTGGAAGAAAAAAAGTACATACTATCAATCTTACAATAACGCAAATATGGATGAAGGAGTATTTAGTTGGCTACATTCAAATAATCAAAGTAAAAAGTCAGAAGAGACTATTATAAAAGATGCAGTTGAAAAATTACTAGATGATGTTCGTATTTTCGATGATATTGATAATTTTGTTGATGATTTATCAAATATAATCAATGAGAAAGTATTTGTCTGGCTCGGGCCAAATCTTTCCTATCTTGTTAATGTTCTTCAAGATTTCGATCAAATTTTGTATATATATTTATATGAACCATTCGATTGCACATGTCGAAATAAAGTTCGAGGTGTTTTTCCTGATCATACACAATTATTATATCAATTGGAAAAAGATATTCATATGTGGAAGAACAGTCAAGTATATTTAACATTTAGTGAAACCGATTTTCGACGAATGGAAACAACAACACAAGATATTCAAAATCATCAAGCACAGTTCATGTGGTCTGAAATGTTATTACAAACTCTATTACATATTCCGACACCTTCACAAAATCCACATACAGACTTGTTAGTAGAAGCACGACGTCTCTATGCAAATAATCAATCATCATTAAAAATTATTGATGAATTCGAACAAAACTATGAAAAAACTATGCTATTCAATGGTATACACGCGATTGTTTTGTTTATCGATTAGTTAACAAAGCATTACGTACGCGTGATATTTGTTTAATATTTAAATTTCGTTTCCTTATTCAACATATTTATGAGCAATTAAAGATTGAACAATCGAAAACATTGACTAATCTTCAATTACCAATAACTGTTTATCGTGGTCAACTTATGACAAATGATGAATTCGATCGAATACAAACAAATACCAAACAATTAATCTCGGTCAATACTTTTCTATCCACAAGTCGAAATTGTCATGTAGCACTAGCTATGTCATCCAGTGAAGGTCTTGTTGATTCTGATTTCATATCGGTTATATTTGAAATTCGTATTGATTCAACAGTTGATTTAACATCGACGCCACCATTTGCTGATATCAATCGAATAAGCTACATGTCTGATGAAGATGAAATTCTTCTTTCAATGGGTACAATTCTCGAAGTTATTTCTGTTGAGAAAATGGATTCAAAAATTGGACACATATCTCTTCGTCTATGTCATAATGATCATCCAGATTTGAGACAAATGCGAACATATCTATCAAATGAAATTAAAGAATTAGGTACGAATGAAACAGCTTATATTGATTATCTTGGTTTGATGCTTAGTTTCATGGGTGAAAATAAGCAAGCTGAACAAATGTGGAATTTAGTAGCATCATATCAAGATCAAGTTGACAATCCCATACGGCCATATTCGATTTATTTAGCTCGATTTAATCGACAATATTTTGAATCTGAAACGACAAGGCCAATCTTTGAAAATGAACGACACGAAATGCATACTTTGCTCGACAATGCTTTTAATCATCCAGCTGTATCAGATCCATTCAAAAGCGTAGGACAAGCTGTCTGCAATCATTTCATATCATCTTCGAAAAACTCAATGTTATCCAATGAAAAACTAGAATCAAATATGGATATTTTCAGTGCTACTGTGAATGCATTAGTTCCTTCTACTCATCCGTCAATGGTTGATTTGTATATGGTACGTGCAGAAATGCACACAAAACAAAATCGATATGCCGAAGCACTTGAATGCTATGAACACGCATTTGATATTTGTCAGAAAACACTCGATATAACTCATCCATATCATACATATATACTTGCAAATATGGCTTCGATCTATATGAAAATCGATGATGATACTCATGCCAAACAAATTATTCAACGCTTTCAAATTCATCAATCAACATCACCAATTATTGCAATGCATGCTTTGAGAGTTTCAACAAGATTTTTCATGAAACAAAAAGATTGGCAAGCAGTTATTGTTTGTCAACAAGAGATTATTCAACGATGTGAAAAAACACCTAATTCACATGATATAAGTTGTGCTTATATGGTCATAGGTGATGCATTCTATCAAATGAAAGAATTCGATAATGCTCTCGATTATTTGCATATGGCTCTCAATCTTCAATTACAACATCAATCAAAAGATAATTTTCTCACACAAAAAATCGAAGAAGTCATCGCGAAAGTTAATTATGCAAGACGTTCGTTACATTGACACGTGTAAATATTGTCAAAAACATTCTATATTGAGGGTGAGGCTGTCCATTGTATACTAAGTAATCATTGAACGGCTTGATCATAGGCTGGTTGTCTATAGAAATCAATTTGTTTTTTTTCAAACTATCTATCGAGCACATACGTTGGTGCTCTCATTATTTTTTGCCATGCAGACATACGTATCTATCATTATGCTACACATATAATAATTATCCAAACGAGGACAATATGGGAACATATGAAGACACATTCCATTTGTTGTAGAAGAATAAACTTCTAAAGAATGGAACTGTCACGGAACTTTTTGCCACCATTGTACTATGAGCTATCGAAAATTTGTTCAATGTTGACAATGATTAAATTATCTTGCACTCATGAATTTATTCAAGAGTATCCAACAATAGTAAATAAGTTCATTGGTGATTTAAAATGTTACTTTACGAAATTAACTCATGTCTGTATACGAATGCGTATTGGATCTATATCACATGTACATATTCTTGATAATTACAAAGCACATTTGTTTGATGAAATTGTTCAACAGGAAGACAAATATTATTACACAGTAGAATATTCAGTTAGAAATCGACCAAGAATGTCTGATTATCTACATATTTGACTGTAACTTTTTCATCCAAAGTTTCCGTATTATATCCAGTGGATATGACATTTCCTACTGGAGTATTTTTTTAGTGAATAGATTCTTGATATAGAAATCATGTTTTATTCAAAGATTTAGTCTCTAAGCAAAAAAGTGAATGACATATACGAAAATCAATGCAAAAAGAATTAAATGTGTTTGACCAGCGTGGAGAGACGTTGATGACGTTTCTGATGGTGTTAGAAAACCTTCAATTATATGAATGATACCATTCGATGCCGTAACATTCTTCGTAATGATTTTTATATCATTAACTTTGATATCATCTCCATTTTTTGTAATATCAACAGTTTTACCATTGAGCATTGTTAGTTTCTCGGATGATGTAAATTGGTCTGAAGTGATTTTTCTACCGTTGACAATATGATATTTTAGTTGATCAATTAATTTCGATCTTTTTTCAGGCTTTAAAAGATCATCAATAGATCCATTTGATAATTTTGCAAATGCGTCATCGTTCGTTGCGAAGAAAGTGAATGGACCATTGCCTTGAATTGTATCAACGAGATCAGCAGTCCGCAACAATAATTCAAGTGTGTCGAAATTTCCATCGGCAACTATTATTTCAAAAATATCGCGTGGTGGAAGAATAACTGTATCAATAATATGAATTATACCATTGGTATTGAAAATATCTGTTGCACTAATAGTAGAATTATTGATCTTGATTTGTGTTCCAACTTTATTTAGTGTAGCAGTGCCACCAGCTAGCATCGTAATAGAATTAGGAAGTGCCATTCGATTTAAAGTAGGTACTGTGATAATTTGATTTGTAACATGATATTGAAGAATTTTGGCTAATAGCTTCTTATTTTCCGGCTTGTTGAGTTCACTGAGAAAGTCACTTGGCAATCGATTGAAAGCTTCATCAGTAGGTGCAAACAATGTAAAAGGTCCCGTGCCTTTCAATGCATCTGTAAGACCAGCTGTTATAAGTTCATTGACCAAAGTTTTAAAATTACCATCATCAACTACAGTTTGAATAATATCTGTCGGTAACAACAGTACATCATCAATAATATGAATGATACCATTAGTACAACTGACATCAGCTTCTGTAACAGTAGCTGTATTTATTTTCAATAAATTACCATTCAAATCAGCAATAATTTTAATATTGGACAATGTGTTTAATTGTACGGGAAGAGTTAATCGTTGAATATCAGCAGCTGTTTCTTTTGTATTGAGAAGATGATATTTAAGCGTATTGATCAATTTATGTTTATTTTCAGGTTTGAAAAGATCATCTAACACTTCTGGTGATAATCTGTCGAAAGCATCATCAGTTGGAGCAAATATTGTATATGTACCACTATCTTTCAGAGTGTCAAAAAGGTCAGCTGCCTTAAGTGCTCTGATAAATGTTTGAAACTTTCCTCTGATGATGACTGTTTCAACAACATCAAGTGGTGGTAAAAGTACTGAATCAATGACATGAATCATACCATTTGTATTGTAAATATCAGTCATGACGATATTGGCATTATCGACTTTGATTATGTTGCCATTTTGATTGATGCGTGCGGTGCCACCCGATAGCATATTAATATTAGCAGGGAGACTCATTCGAGTTATTGAAGAACTAGTAATAAGCTGATCTGTTGCATGATGTTGAATAATTTTAGATAGTGTTCCTTGATTTTCTGGTTTCATAAGTTCATTGAAAACACCTGCTGGCAATTTGTTGAAAGCGTCATCATTGGATGTAAACACTGTGAATGGTCCGGAGCTTCTCAATGTCTCATTAAGACCAGAAGTATTAATAGCTTGATTAAACATAGTAAAGCTTCCGTTGTGAATAAGTGTTTCAACGATATCCGTAGGTGGCAATAATACAGTGTCGATAACATGAATAATACCATTCGTGCCATTAACATCAGCTTGAGTAACTATACCGTTATTTACTTTCACTGAGTCAAGACTAAGGTCAACAATACATTTGAGACTCGAGAGCGTGGTTAACTGCGCAGGTAAAGTCATTTCTTTGAATTCAGCATTTGTTTTGCGTTCAGGAAGAACATGATAGCGAAGAATATTAGTTAGTTTCTCCTTATTTTCAGGTTTAAGTAAATCATCAAACGTTCCCTCGGGCAACTTTGCAAATGCAGTATCAGTTGGGGCAAACAGTGTGAACGGACCAGTACTCTTGAGGGTTGCAGTGAGATTAGCAGCTTTTAATCCTGCAGTTAAATTTTTGAAATTTCCTTTTGTAAGAACCATTTCGATAATATCAAGTGGTGGTAAAAGAATTTGATCGATCGAATGAGTTATACCATTGCTACTAAAAACATCCGATTGAGAAAGACTAACAGAGTTGATTGTGATGACATTTCCATTTTCATTTAACGTAGCTACATCACCTGAATACATAGTAATATTCAGTGGTAACGCCAATCGATCAATCGAAGGTACAGTATATATGCCACTTTTGATATGATAATCAAGAATTTTAGTGAGTGTATTTTTGTTCTCGGGCTTGAGAAGTTCCTCTACTACACCTTCTTGTAATTTAGCAAAAGCAGCATCAGTGGGAGCAAATACAGTATACGGGTCAGAACTCTTGAGTATTGGTAGCAAACCAACTGTAGTGAGAGCGTTGATAAATGTTTTAAAATTACCACTATCAGTCTCTGTTTGAATAATATCCGTAGTTGGCATTAAAAAAGTATCGATAGATTGAATAATTCCATTGGTAGCAAAAATATCAGCGGTTGTAACAATAGCGCTGTTAATTTTTACAGAATCTCCACTTTTATCAGCAATAAACTTTTCTGTTGATAATGTTTCAAGTTGTATCGGTAACGCCATTGTTTTAATAGAAGCTTGTGTATAGCTACCACTAAGTAAATGATAATCTAGAATATCAGTTAATTTTCCCTTGTTTTCGGGCTTGAGTAGATCATTCAATGTGTCGTTAGACACCTTTTTAAATGCATCATCATTGGGTGCAAATAGAGTAAATGGACCATGACTTGCCAATGTGTTCTTCAGATCAGTTGCATCTAAAAGTCGGGCCAACGTTTGAAACTGACCATTTTTTATAACAGTGTCGATGATATTGTCAGTTTGTGCTATAATTAGAAAAGCAATATATTCTCAAGTTTGAAACATAAGTTCATTAAAAAAAAGTACCTTTGATAAAAGCTGACTGACTGACAAAAATAAACAGTGAAATTATTATAGCGTGAATACGCATGTTGTAAGTTATAATATACTCAAAGAAATTAAGTTTTTTTTATGAATCTGTGCGTGAGTTTTATATGTTACACAGATATCGCGAAACATTATCTTATCCTTCTTCCGACAAAGAGAATGAAGGCACTATTCGAAAAACAAATATTAATCATTCTTATCTACTTATAAACTGACTTTTCGCCCTTGCCTTTAGTTCTTAAAAATGTTTATTATATGTTGTGACGCCAATTTATCTTGTATAATTAGTCAATGTTAATATAACTTAGATCGGGCAAAAAATACACAACATCTGGCTAGTTAAACCTACTAGAAAAAGTAATTTACTTCACGTTAGTTGATGATCCTCAAGATACCGCTTTGAATGTTAAAAATCGAATCGAAAAAACGGCGGGTATACGAGTTGTTCTTGACGAGAAACTATCTGATTATAATATTGAAGACGGAACAATTTTTCATCCTTTACCTTGATAATGTCACAAATTTCTTCTAGACATTCTTTGCTTGATAACTTCTTATAGTATATTGTTTTTTTATAATCCAGAAAATAAATGATCTTAAAAGACAACGATAAGTAGAAAATGGCTTTCGATTGCAGCCGAAGTCATTCTGAAATCGTAGTTATTGAATTTGAATAATTCTTGTTAAATATGCAAACCATTTATTGTTATCAGTCTTCTCCTTACTTTGTTGTTAGGCGTTGTTTTTTCTGGGAGATGAAAATTGAAGGTAAACAATAACTAAAATGTTTTTTTTTCGATTTTGTAGGCAACATGTTGGTTTCTAACAATGATAAACATGAACGAGGTTCGTTTTACAATGCGTTTCGACACAAACGTTCCCCTGGTGGATGTTCATGGTTCTGCGGTGGACCTTATCCTAATTGTCAATGTGGACGATGAAATATTGTTGAAGCTTAAGAGTATTTTGCAGGCATGAACGTATGTTGATGAAGGCATTTTCATCCGTTCCGACTTAGATACTGCCGGATATTGATATCTCAATAAAATTTATATATTTATTTATGTTAATGGGAGAGTACTGTGAATTCATTTTTTTTTAAATAAAACTTTCTTTTATGCAGCATTTTTAATATTATATAATTAGATATATGATAAGAAAAGATAAAGTACCTTATCGTCACATGAACGGTTTTGTTCAGGACATAAGATCGTCGGTTAAGTTGTTCTGGTAAATTCACTATTGATTGTCGGCCACCACTGTAAACCATCTAATATAAAGAAGAAAAAAAAATAAAAATATTTCTGACATGAGCAAATCGTAACGTCGTATGATTTTCAAAGTAAAGCTAGTGATACAAAACTGTGCAAACATGCTTCATTTTATAATCAAAGATGAACCACTCAATTCATTCATTCTAAATTCGTTACAATATCTCTGTGGTTATTTTGTATCTTATTTATCACCCATACTTGTCTTTACTGTATTTGTTCTTCCTTCGGAACTCGACAGAAAGACATTCAAAGAATCGATGACACAATGGCAACGATAACCTCTATTGGCATAATAATAAAATCTTAATCGTTGTTGCCAATCAGTATAAGGAATCACACAATACTTTATTTTTAACTCTTTATGGTCGGATGTTGCCTTTTGGCAACATATTCATATTTGGCTAAGAATTAACTTTTTAAAGTTTCATATAAAAAAAATAATTTTAAAAACTCTCGCTTCTGGGAGCTGACCGTAAAGAATCATATATGAGATTAAAAATCAAAAAATGTATTTCCAACATCATCAATATACCAGTAGTGTCCAAGTTAGTACTTGGCCTAATATGATTGGTATAGTTCTGAGCTACTCAAATAACCATTAATGTTGTTCATTCCACCAGCGACTAATACTTGTCCGTTTGCTAATACGCATGCCGTGTGGTAATATCGAGCATAAGCCATGTTATCATTAATTTTCCATATCGTTGTTAAAGGATTATATAACTCAGCAATATTAAAAATGCTACTATAAGATCCGCCAACAACTAATGCTGTTCCATTGGTTAATATGGATGATGTGGGATATGATCGAGGATAATTCATAGTGCCAGCGATTGTCCATACGTTTGCTGATGGATTATATAATTCAGCAGCAGGTGCAGAAGTATAACCGGCAACTAATACTTTCCCACTTGTTAGTACGGATGCTGCATGTGTGTATCTGGCATAATTCATATTACCAGTGACTGTCCATATTCCTGTTGACGGATCGTATAATTCAGCAGTATTCAAAACACCTCCGTTATATCCACCAGCAACTAGCACTCTTCCATCTGCTAACATTGATGCCGTATGGTAATATCGACCATAATTCATACTATTAGCGATTGTCCACACTCCTGTTGATGAGTCATACAACTCGGTATTGCTTAAGTAACCATTAATAGAATTATATCCACCGATGACTAACACTTTTCCATTTGTTAATACGGATGCTACGGAGTATTGTCGAGCATAATTCAAACTGCCAGTCAGTGTCCACACTTTTGTTGATGTGTCATACAGCTCGGTACTGCTCAAATAACCATTAATAGAATTATATCCGCCGGTGACCAATACTTTTCCATTTGCTAGTACAGATACTACATGGGAAGCTCGAGCATAGTTCATAGTGCCCGTACTCGACCATCCTATATACAAATGCTTGTTATGTTTAGCTCAAGAAAAAGCTTAAACTCATAGATCGTTTGTCGAATACAATCAGTTTTGTAATAAAAGAAATCGATGCATTAATTACCTGGAGTTGGTGTTGTCGTTGTTGTCGCAACTAAATATGAATATTTGCATATAGTATTCAATATCTTTTTTGAATAAAGAAGACAGCTTCATATTTAATAATTAGTTATTCAAGCAAAAGACTATTCTGTTTTGAGCTTTAATCGAAATTTTCACGTCTTCATATTGGTACGAAACGATTGAATTCATCTTCTCACAAAAAAAAACTGTATAGAGTATTACACATGTCTTTTTATTGATGTATTCAACAGAATTTTCAGAAATTCTTTAATCAAACAATGCTTTTCTTAGACGAACTTTATTTTTACCTGTAGTTGTTGTTGTCTTAGTCATAATAACAAGAAAATATGTACTGATTGCCGCAGCTGATACAGAGAGGAAAGTCAGTAAAATTCCAGCAACAATTAATCCAACTTGTAAGCACTTTGGTTTACGAATATCATTGGTATTATGTTTCGCATAGGTTTGTCTACTATCAAAAATAATTAATATGAAAGTGCTAGAATATTTATATTCACGTGAATTCGGAACCAAGTTCTGAAGTAGTACGCATCAAGGACGCGGACAATTTCTTTTCAGCTTTTATTCCTTCGTGATTTTCATGGTTTCTGTGAACTTTTCTAGATTGTTTTTTTGATGATGA
>Ga0209915_1003435_pt1 | contig 13399 bp, 17 predicted proteins | sample ThiBiot_750_plan_FD_183952 | JGI IMG/M metagenome (GOLD analysis project Ga0209915, IMG submission 183952) | Wastewater bioreactor microbial communities from Cape Town, South Africa - Thiocy_cont_750_plan (SPAdes) | ecosystem: Engineered > Bioreactor > Thiocyanate-remediating > Anaerobic-Aerobic... | reverse complement strand
TTTATTTTTATTCAACTAAAGATAAAGTAATTTATACTATAGTTATTTTCTCGATGCGATTCAATATGTATTATGTGCTGCGTTTTTGCTACTTTATTATTAGCCATTGCAATAGCCGCAATTATCTTAGCCGTGCTAAGCAAATCTCCAGCAAGAATTACAACAACTACCACAACAACGACCACAACATCCAGGCCAAGTAAGTGAATTCATTGATATTTTTTAATGAATATTTTTTTTGAAAAGGTGGATCTTTGTCGAAATATGCTATAGTCACTGCATCTCTCTTCAGTCCTAGTGCCGGCACACCGGCTGCTCAAGCGGATGGTCTCCTGGATCGTAATCCTAATGGTGTTGCATTCGCTGCTTACGGTCCTCCCGCATATGTTCAACTCGAACTACCTGATGTGTATAATATCACTTCTATTTCTCTATTGATTGATCAGAGTCAAAATGGTACTACGCATCATCAACTTCTTGTCGGTCCGTCAGAGAATTCAACACAAATGGTCAATAATTTAATTGGTGTAACCTATCGTAATCAATGGATTAATCTCACATATAACCCACCATTAAACAATGTGAGATTTCTTCATTTAAAGACAATTATCTGTCCATCATGGGTATCTTGGAGAAAATTTCTTGTTCATGGAGTGTGAATTTACTATGGCATTAGCAATAACTAACCGTTTAGTGATAGGTGATTCAAAAATGAACTTTCAGAAAAACACACGAATGATACGAGATTTCTTTCTTCTGACAGAAGACTAATAGTGTCATTTTTAACATTTTATCAGTAACGCAAAAAATTCTGTACACGATGATTATCGAAATCAGCAACGTATAGATTCAATTGATTATCTAAGATCACCGAACATGGGGTGTGTAACATAGTAGCATTATCTCCAGGTTGACCTGTAACACCAGCTAACGTTATACCACTCGATTGACCAGCCCAAAAAAATTGTATACGATGATTATAATGATCACATACATACATATTACCCATAGGATCAAGTGTGACGTATACGATAGTATTAAATGTAGTTGAACTTGTGCCTGTTATGCCAAGACTACCTGCTAATTGTGTCCAATTGCTCTCACCAAAACGCCATCGAACAACATTTTGACCAAGACCATTTCCTATTATAAAACTATTTGTTACCGAATCAAAATAAAATCCCCAAACACGATTCAATTGAGTATAACTCATGCCACCAGTGGCACCTCCCGCTACTCGCGTGCCAGACGTTGCATTTGGTAAATATTGCATAACTCGGTCATTGTTTGAATCTGCTATGTACAATACACCAGTATTAGAATCTCGTTGTATTGTATGTGGATACCGTAATGTATTGTTTTCATTTGCAGCTGTTCCTATAGTTTCAAACAGTTATCATACGAAAAGAAATCAAAGACTTATCTTACCATTTCCAGCAACAATCGTACCACTAGTACTTCCCCGAGGCCAAAACGTGACCCTATGATTGTTAAATTCCGCAACATATATATTTTCATTATCATCGACTGCAATACCTAAGCAACTTGAGAGCAGACTCAAGCTAGTACCAGAGACACCATTCGCACTACCAGCAACTATGAGTCCAATTTTCGATCCTCTTGCAAACTTTTGAACTCTGTGACTAGTTCGCTCAGTTACATACAGATTATATTGCCAATCTAATGCCAAACCCCATGGATTCTTGAATTGTGTTGAGTTTATTCCAGATGAACTTGTTTTGTCTACAACTGTTATTCCTGTGCTGTTCCATCGAAGTATCGCCATTCGATCTATGAGCAGAATACGTTTTCATTCGATTTTTGAGCAATCTTTTACTTAGACGTTTTGGTTTTGATTTGATGAATAAAATGAGGAGAAGAATAGTCGCAATAATCACAAGAAAACCGATACATAAAGAAACTGCAGTGCCCCGATTAGTAAATCTATATTGATTAACATTTAAAATACATATTTCATAATAGACGAAAGAACAGTGAATAAAAATTACTTTTTCTTTTTGTTTAGTTTGCGATGTAAATCTTGCACTACAGCTTTTTCACTAAATCGGATGTTTTCCTACAAAGAAAAATAAACAACAGCATTCTTTCATACAATTTCTTTCACTGTTGCTATTGACAATGATTGAACATGATGAAATGAGTTAGATTTTATTGATGATTTTTCACTTTGCGAATACGATTTCCTGTCGTTATCAAGTCTACTTGAGGAACGAATATTGACATGAATTATTTTTCCTGAACGGCTGTGAGAACGTTTTTTCTTGTTTCGTTGCTGCTTACTCATGGCACTTCTTTTTAATTTATGAGAGAAATGAGAAATCGAACACGTCTAGACTTGAAAATAAACAAATATGGCATCTTTTTCTTGTCCACAAATAAACTTAATATAGTCTTTTAGTCGATTAGAATTGAATTCTGCATACAACACAAGTGTGATAGTAAATCATTTACACTGAGGATGAGCTAGGCCTTTAATGATGATAAGATATTTTTGAAAGTCCAACAACTAAAAAGTCATTTCACAAAAACTCTTCTAGTTGAGTAACCTTATCTTGTCCATTTTGAGTCATATAATTTCTCTAATCAAACAACAAGATTTTAGAATGGCATTACTATATTACACAACGTGGTGCAATCACATTGAAAATATATAACGAAATCTAACTAATGACGTAAATAAACAAAAATTATCTTTCTGCAAATAGTTCTATAAATACGAACTTTTGAATCTGTTATTCAGTGTTTCTGTTTAAAGAAAACAACAATCTTCAAAATCTCTTGAAGCATTTATTGACTTCTTATCCAACTATCACAGGACAATGCAATTAACACATACAATTTTTTTCACTTTCGTTTGCATTGGATTATTATGTATATCAAATGCAGGAGGTGAAATATGTTCATGTTCATGCTGTGTCGGCGTGGGATGTAAAATGATTGAAGAATCCACACTTTCGATTCCTTCATGTGACAATGATGCATGTCCATTGAAATGCAAACAAACATATCCAACCGACTGTAATAATCCTCAATCACAAACTGTTACATTTTGTACTTCAGGTGCTTCAATCGCTTTTAGTCGATATACTACTTTGACCACACTGTTTCTTACTATTACTGCAATGAAAAGTCTTCGTTTTTAAATGAGTTTTCTTTCCTTTCAATTTTTTTCAATAATTGTCGTATCTAGGTTTTGAAAACAGCTCGATTATTTTTGTCGAAATAAATTCTTCATTTTCTAGTTTTGTGTACGAGAGAACGATAACGTTAATGTCTACCCTATAGAACATTCATTCTTGTTTTTCGGGAATTCTTCTGTCTTTGTACCACAACGTTTTTCTTCGATACTCTCGAAAGCAACCTTCTTTTCTCAAAGACAAAAAACTTATTTAATAAAGGATGTATTGAAGCATATCTTTGTGAATGAAAGAGCTTGAGGGTAATGTGAACAAATATTTTTAATTTATTAAACATATTAATTTACGTCTTCGGAAAAAAGTCTTCGATCGTTGTTTATTTAGCATCTTTCGAATTTATCAAAAATGGTCAGTTAATTGAGAATCTAGTTGAGATAAAACTAAATGAAGTTGTGGTTGTTAACTAGTAGCGGCGTAACCAGAAATTTGTTGAGGATGAGGCTCAGTCCACTATATCTCACCAGTTTTATACGTTCGTCATCTTGTATGCTAGTCTTCAGGCTGATGTTGTCAATCTTTTATATGCTTCAATAAGATGTAAACTAGCAGCCTCACCGGTACAAATTGCACGTTTTCTGTTTATTAAAAATACTATTGTCACATGTCGTATGCACCATGAAATGCTCAAAGTGACTCTGTCGCATTACGCTGCGAACGCTATAACAGTAGTGTTACAGTAGAGTCCTGCTCGGGTACATTTTTCCGGACCCGAAACCGAACCGGCCTAAATCATATAAATCTCAAAATATAATCAAATTTTTATGTAGTGATGACATCTTCATGGTACATTTGTTATATTAACGAAAAGTGCAATAACTGCACCAATTTTATCAACGACCTTTGAACATACTTTTCCAAAATGAAAATGATCAAAAGAACAATTAGAAATATAAAGACTGATGATCATTTGAGTGATCTTTGTTTAGTTGCTATTGAACTTGACTATCAGCAACTAATTGCGAGGTTTGTAAAAGTCCATAAAAATATGTTTTCTTTGTTATCTCCAGAATATTTTGTTAACATTTCAATAAATTTATCAGTCAATAACGGCTAACAACTTATAAATGCCGTTCTAAATGTACTTTAGTTGAGTGCATAAAAAATTCGACACATATTAGTTTATAGGTCGATGGAGAAGAGCTCGAATTTCTAGTTACGCCACTAAATCTAAATACATATTTATTACTTTCTACTGCATCCAGAGTACTAGAAAGTACTTATAAAGCGTGAAAATTAATAAACTTTACTTGAAGTAACTAGAAAAAGTACTGAAACATGGATTTTTCTCGTTTTTTTTTGACATGGAATGAAAATTAAAAATTAAAAAAAAACTTATGTTAAATGAAGAAATGTTTTCGTTAATGGATGAACATTTGATAAATCAAATTTAGTTTTAAATTGGCTAAGAAATTTTTGTGAAAGTTTCTGAAGTTTTAAAATTTGTTCAACCACATGTAACATTTTGATAACACAATTTTCAAATGAAATTCGTTGCAATAAATAACGAATAAGTAAATCAATATATTTTAATTGAATATGAAGAACAGTTTTAGTATCAATTAATATCGATGATGGATTTTCATCCAATGATAAACCTTTAAGAAAAATAACAATAATCATTAATAATTGAATGATCATTGGATCATTATTAGTTAATTTAATTAGTGCATGATTTACAGCTATACATTCTTGGGTTAGTTCATGACCAAAACATATAGTATATAAATTCTTAAAGCGCTGAGCTAATATTTTCTCTGATGCTGACGTTGAATTAATTTTATCATGGTTACTATACCATAGTTCAGTGTTCGGATCAAATATTAATGGATCATGTATCACAATTGAGAAATATAAATTAAATTTAACCAGTGTTAAACGATCTTGTTCATTTAATAGTTCAAATTCAGAAATCGACTGAACAAATTTTATAAAATTCATTGTAGATAAATGTTCTGCATTAATTAATTTATACATGGAGGTTGAAATTGAAATATTATCATCTGACAATTCTTCTAAAAGGATAGATGAGTCGTAAAATGAATTACATTTTAAAATTGATGAATAAATATTTTGTATATGTGTTAAACATGATTTATCCGCAGTAGTGAGAACAATCCTCTACATAAAATGAAGGTTTTAGAAAATCTATTTTATTTATTTCTTACTGATTGATAATTTGTCTCTATTGAACAAATAAGACGATTTTGTTCAATGGTTTTTTGTTTTAATAATTTTTGTTCAGATGTCATTATAAAATCTTTACGCATGCCTAAAATCTATGAAGTGAAGTTTTTTCTAATGATTAATTATTTCTATTTTAACCTGACTCAAGACATTTAAGTAAACGGCAATGTTTACATTTATGCTTTATATCAAATCGAATATTACATCTAGATTTATTTTCATTTATACACGGAATTTTTTCCTAAAAATGATTATTATTATTATTATTATAGTAGAATTATTTCAATAAAATGTAAAATAAATAAATATTTACTAAAGATTGAAATGCAGTTCGACGAAAAAATTCTATACAAAGATAAAACAATAATAATAATCTTCGATATTCAATGTTAGTTACCTTTACATGAATTACAAGAGATTTGATTAAAATTATATCCTGAAGCATAATCATGACAAATAATACATGTCATATCAGTTTTTCGTCGTTTATTTGTTGACATACAAACAGATCTATTAGATTTTTCAGATAATGCATCGTGATTTGTTTTTTCCATTTGATTCAAGTTAATGTCTATTGATTTGTTATTATTTAAATTCAAAGTAACTCCGGTAATCGTTGAGAAATCCAAAGATGAAATAACTCTATCATCATTTGGTAATTTAATAATTATTGTTTTTTCTGTACTAGTTGCCATTAGTTTATATTGTAAAAAAATAAAAATGTGTTTATTTTTTCGATGTAAAGTAAATGATGACAGAAAACGTCTTTATTCAACGATCAATATTTTTTTTGCGCATATTTGATCAGGTAAAATAAGAACGAAAATTTTTTTTATGACAAATACACAGAACAGCAAATATTTTTACGAATTACACTCTGTCCTTTAAGCATATGTGCGCAAATAACCTTTACCTGTTCTCGATAAGAATGTATTACGAAAATCATTGATATAATATTACCTATTTCAAGCATATTCTCAGTTGAACCCATTTTTGTTGTTGTTTATGTGTGATAATGATGGTGTATATAAAGTAATGCAAACATGAGAACAACTGTATTAATCAAACTATGGATCATATACAAGAAAATACTATTGAAAAAGAGTCAAGGTAAAATCAATATTCAATGTTTAATATGATAGAAGTCTTTCTTTTTTCCCCCTTATAGTATTAATCAATCGACTGAAGAAACAGATGAGAAGAAAAAAGACATTAAATCTGTAAGCCTTTGGAGTTTGGTAAGAACAATATTTTGAAAATATTTGTTTAGAAATTATTTAAAATTTAGTTTCGTTACGCTAATTGGATTGATTTTATTCTAATTTTAATATCAATTCTAGCAGCTACTGCTAATGGTGTTACATTTCCATTATTAATAATTGTATTTGGAAATGTTGTTAATACATTTACTGATCGTTCATTTGAATTATGTTCATTGAATTTTACAGACATATCTCTTCGATATTGTCCATCGGGTATTCAATTAACGCCAAATAATTTTTATACATTATCATCGTAAATATATTTTTCAAAACAATTTTTTTCTTCTAATCTTAATCATATGTAATTTAGATCATGTAATTTAACTGATTTAAATATAACAATGTCAATAAATTTTACAGATCAAATTCAACAACAATCTTTATATATAGTAGCCATAGGTTGTTGTATAATTCTAATTGGTTATCTTCAAATTTCATTTTCGAGTATAGCAGCAGAAAGGCAAACACGAATCATTCGACAAAAATTATTTCGCTCAATTGTTAATAAAGAAATCATATATTTTGATATAAATAAACCTGGTCAATTAAATACAAGATTAACAGATGATATTAATAAAATTCATGATGGAATTGGTGATAAACTTGCATCAGCAACACAATTTATTGCTTCATTTATTGCTGGTTTTGCACTTGGTTTTGCTAAAGGATGGAAATTAACCTTAGTTATTCTATCGATATCACCGTTGTTATTTGTTTCAGCTGCACTCTTGTCAAAAGTGAGTACATTCAAAGAAGAGTTTTGCATTAAAAAGATTTATTTTGCTCTATTATTAGCTTACAACAAGTTTAACATCAATGGAATTAAAAGCTTATGGTAAAGCAGGCGCTATAGCTGAAGAAGCACTTAGTTCAATTCGTATTATTTTCTCTTATAATGGACAAGAACGAGAAAAGAAAAGGTTTGCTAATAAATTTAAAAAATAAGTCTAAATCAATACATTTTTAGATATAAACAATATTTGAATGAAGCAAAATCACGTGGAATAAAGAAAGGTGCAGCTAATGGTATGACCATGGGTGTTGTATGGCTCATTCTTTATTGTTCATATGCATTAGGTATTCTATTCTCTATTTAGTTATTTAAAAACATGAATTTATTAAAGGATATTGGTATGGAGCAAAATTAATTCGAGATGGAGAATACGATATTGGAAGAGTTATGATTGTAAGTTAAGTTCAATTTCGAACGTTTTTTTGACAAATGTCTCTTGAATAAATTAGGTATTTGTTGTAATAATAGTATCTGTTTTTAATTTGGGACAAGCTAGTCCACATTTACAAGCATTAGCTCAAGCTAGAACTGCTGCATCATTTGTATGGAATATTATTGATACAGTATAAATATATTTTTTTTAATTCATTCTTCTCTTTATGTTTGTATCTATATAATAGACATCAAAAATTGATAGTAGTTCAAATGAAGGAATAAAAAAAACTGATTTAATTGGTAATATTAAATTTGTAAATGTTAAATTTTCCTATTCATCACGTTCTGATATTGAAATATTAAAAAATCTTTCATTTAATGTAAAACAAGGTGAAACTATTGCATTAGTTGGTTCATCTGGTTCAGGAAAATCTACGTGTATTCAATTATTACAAAGATTTTATGATCTCAATTCTGGTTCAATATTAATTGATGAAAATCCAATAAATAAATATAATTTAAAATGGTTAAGACAACATATCGGTGTTGTTAGTCAAGAACCAATTTTATTTCAAACAACAATTCGAGAAAATATTTTATTCGGTTTTGATCAAGCAACAGATGAACAAATACATCAAGCAGCTAAAATGGCTAATGCACATCAATTTATTATGAAATTACCTCAAGTAATTAAGCAGGAGAATTTTATGATTTGATTTTATTCTTTTTTGTTTTTAGCAATATGACACTTTAATTGGAGAACGTGGAGCTACTCTATCAGGTGGACAAAAACAAAGAATTGGTAACAAAAACAAAAATATTTTAGTTGAATAAATTTGTTTTTCCTAAAGCTATTGCTAGAGCGTTAATTCGAAATCCAAAAATTTTGCTTCTTGACGAAGGTTTGCCTTTTTTTTTTAAATCGTTCTATTTCTTATTTTCATATTTAGCTACTAGTGCGCTAGATAATGAAAGTGAAAAAATCGTTCAAGATGCTCTAGATCGTGCTTCTCAAAGTATTTGATTTGAATTTTTTTATTCGATAAATGTTTTTTTTTGTTCTTAATAAATCAGATCGAACAACAATTGTTATTGCACATCGTTTATCAACAATTCGAAATGCTGATAAAATAATTGTAATGCAACAAGGTGAAATAATTGAACAAGGAAATCATGAAACATTAATGAATAATCAATCAATTTATTATAATCTTATTCAACAACAAAATTTACGTGATACACAAGAGAAAACAACTTCTATTCCTCAACAAAATCAACAAAGAAAAATGAGCATTGTATCATTAGAATCTGTTAAAGATAATCCAAATAAAATTCTCGATGAAGAAATCAAAATAAAGAAAAATGTTTCATTAGAAATGTTAAAATTAAACAAACCGGAATGGATATTTATTTTCTTTGGATGTATTGCATGTATTTGTAATGGTACTATACAACCAACATTAGGAATTGTTTTAAGTAAATTAACTGCAGTATGTTGTCTTTGTTGTTATAGAAAAATTAACTTTGATTTTATTCGAAGGTTTTTCAAGAATGTGATGAAGATCTTCAAGATCGAAAAATTCTTCTCTATAATTTATTATTTATTGCATTTGGAATTATTAGTTTAATTGCAACATCTTTTCAAGTAAAAATCAATATTTTCAAAGAAAACAAAGATAAATTTTGATTATTTATAAGAGTTTATTCTTTGCATGTTCGGGTGAAGCATTAACAAAACGTCTTCGGATAAAAACATTTGAAGCATTACTTCATCAAGATATATCCTATTTTGATGATCCAAATAATAATACAGGTGCATTATGTACACGTTTATCAACTGAAGCGTCTGCTGTTCAAGGTGCAACGGGAATTCGACTTGGACTTATCTTACAAAATTTTTCTTCACTTGCTGCTGGTCTAATTATTGGTTTTATATATTCTTGGCAACTAACATTACTTATTATTGCTTTTATTCCATTTATTATCGCAGGTGGTTTTCTTGAAAGTCGATTAATAACTGGTTTTGCAAATAAAGATAGAAAAGCTTTAGAAAATGCTGGAAAAGTTAGAATCTTTATTTCTTTTTTATTTTCTACTGGAAAATTACATTTAATCCATTTATAGATTGCTGTAGAAACAATTCAAAATATTCGAACAGTTGCACAATTAACTAAAGAAGATTATTTCTATGAAGAATATTCAAAAGTTTTAGAAATTCCATATCGGTTATAGGATCTCATTTTTCTTCTGCAAGAAGTATTTTTATTTATTTTAGATCATCAATAAAACGAGCACATGTATTTGGATTTTTTTATGCTTTAACAGCTTCTGTTATATTCTTTGCTATGGCTGCATTATTTTCAGTTGGTGCTCATCTTGTTAATCAAAATAAAATTTCATTTGAAGATGTTTTACTGTAAGATATGCATATTTATTTTAGAAAAATTAATTTTATTTATTTAGAATTATGAATTGCATTATATTCAGTGCACAGAGTGTTGGTCAAACAGCTTCTTTGTAAAGAAATTTTTAAGTTTTATAATTAGAAGAGTTATATTACATTTGTTGTTTGAAATAGAACGCCGGACTATAATAAAGGAATAGATGCAGGTCAAAATATTTTAGATTTATTAAACCGAAAATGTTTAATTGATAATGGATCGAATAATAGTGAAAAAATAGTAAGTTTATATTAAAACGAAATATTTAAATTTGATTATTTTGGTTTTTTCATAGACAAATTTTCGTGGGGAATTAGAATTTAATGGAATTCATTTTACATATCCAACTCGATCGGAAGTAAAAGTTTTAAAGAATTTTAATTTAAAAATCAAATCTGGCCAAAGAGTTGCATTAGTTGGTAACTAAGTTTTCTTTTCGAAATGAAATAATAAACTAATTAATTAAGGTACATCTGGTTGTGGAAAATCAACAATTATTCAGTTAATGCAACGTTTTTATGATGTCAACGAGGGCCAATTGGTATAACGTTATCGTTTGTTTTCCTTGAAATATTTCTTAGAATCTTATATTTAGTTAATTGATTCAAAAGATATTCGTAATCTTAATTTACAATGGTATCGATCTCAAAGTATATTAATTAATTTGTTTTGTTTTTATTATTCTTTTCAAATAAAATTCTCATTTATTTAGTTGGAATTGTTTTTCAAGAACCAGTTTTATTTGATATGTCAATTAGAGAAAATATTGCTTATGGTGATAATAGTCGAGATAATATTCCAATTGAAGAGATTATTCAAGCAGCTAAAAATGCAAATATTCATCAATTCATTCAACAACTTCCACAAGTATATTCAATGTTTTTTGTTTATTATTAAATTATTTTTCTTTTTAAAAGGGTTATGAAACGAATTGTGGTGCAAAAGGAACTCAACTATCTGGTGGACAAAAACAAAGAATAGCAATTGCTCGTGCATTACTTAGAAATCCTAAGATTCTTTTACTTGATGAAGGTATTGAAATTATATTGACTAAATTAAAAATTATTCATTTTTTTTAGCAACAAGTGCTTTAGATAGTGAAAGTGAAAAAATCGTTCAAGATGCGCTCGATGAAGCTCAACTAAATCGAACATCAATAACAATTGCTCATCGTCTATCGACAATTCAAAATTCAGATCTTATTTATGTTTTACATGATGGAAAAATTGTTGAATTTGGAAATCATCAAGAATTACTTCAACTTCAAGGTCGTTACTATCGATTAGCATTACAAAAACTTAAATAGAATCTTTTCTTTTCTTAATACTAATTATTCATTTGTTTAAAAAGAGTGAGCTCAGTTACGGTTTTTTTGACATAGCTATGTATTAAAAATCGATAAGCTAATTTAACGCCATTTCGCTGTGAAACAATGGAACTAGATTTTGAGATCCGGAAGTAAACTTGTACGACAAAATGCCATTATCATGTTTTGAAATGAGAGTTTTCTAAAAATTACGTATCATTAGTTATAGAGCATTGATATGAATTAAACTAAAATCTATTGTCTTCATTTGGAACCACTTCTTTCAGTTCTTGGGTTAGCTGCAGGTTTACGAGTTTCCTCTACTTCATCAATATTCACCATATAAGGTTGGATAAAGTTCTCCAACAACAACCCCAGGAGCTGGACCTCATGTTGATGCAAAAAAATCCAATATAAATACAAACTTTCATAAAATGCTGAACATCGAAAGTTTTTTCTTTTGTATGCACAAAATCATGATTTCATGGTTGCAATTTATTTTTCTTAAATCAGTTTAAAATATAAATCATATTGTTTAATGCTTTTTCACTTATTTATTATAATTGGCTGCAGATCGAATTTAAAAAACGTAAAACTTTAATATAACAACCAAAAACTTAGAGGTAACATTTTGCGCATAGATTTAAAGTGAGATTCTTCTGCAATCCATTCAATTTGATGTTGATTAATTTTGTTATAATTTTTACGCTTAACAACTTGAATTTCACTTGATTTAAATTCTTTTAATGCACTTTGAAAAGCACGATGGTAATTAGATACAACGAATTGTATTGGTTTCTCGCTTTTACTAGCAAAGAAAACAAAGTTAACAAGTGCACCAGTATTAAGCGAATTAATACCACCTTCACAAAAGCATCTTGATTGTTTAAAAACATTTTGAAATTGTTGCATAATATGATGTAAAATTTCCATGTCAACGTTAGCAACCAGATTAAGTACCAAAATACCATTATTAGATAGTATTCTGAAACAGTTGGATATCAAGTCTTGAATATAATTATTATTATGCATGAATAAACCACTAAATATATCGTGTACAATTAATTCAAATGTATTAGCATCTTGGGCAATCATAAACTCTAGGCCATCTCGGTTAATAAGCGAAGCATGTTCACTTAAATTGAAGTATTTAGAAGCAAACTTGAGCACATCAGCATTGTTGTCTACAACGATCACTTGATCAAATTTGCAACGATTTACAAGCGCATCAACGACAATACCAACTCCACATCCAATGACTAAACTACGTTTTTTACGCACTTCTGGACTAGATTTCAACCAAGGCACATAACATGCTAACTCATACCAGTAAAATGTTTCAAATACTGATTCAAATCCTTCATTAAATACACCACCAACAATGCTATGATCTATACGCATAATTTTAACATCGAGTTCATGATCATTAACTATAGTCACTAGATTTGTAGATAATGATGAATCAATGAGTTCAAAATTGGAAAATTTAGTAATAAATTGACGTTTTAAGTCTGGATATAAAATACCAATGAATAAAATCAAACAAAGAATAATCGATTGAAATCTCGAATTGGATTTTGTGAGAAGATAGAAGATATGAATCAAAGCAATTGTAAAAATAATTGACTGTGAATAAACTTGTATATTTCGAAATATTGGTAGAAGTTCATTGCTATAGAAAAATCCAGCCCAAATACACGGAATCATGCAAAGAGCAAATGAAAATTTTGCGATGTTTGAGAGATTATAAAAGATCAGACCTAAACCTAATCCTACTGGTAATGAAATGACAAGCATTAAACAGATAGAAGCAGAAATCC